>Ga0207701_10000206_pt1 | contig 59084 bp, 42 predicted proteins | sample KBSSwiSSwithPhiX_FD_184294 | JGI IMG/M metagenome (GOLD analysis project Ga0207701, IMG submission 184294) | Switchgrass rhizosphere bulk soil microbial communities from Kellogg Biological Station, Michigan, USA, with PhiX - S5 (SPAdes) (version 2) | ecosystem: Environmental > Terrestrial >... | reverse complement strand
ATTGCTATTTTCATCATAGAGGTCTTCAATTTCCACCGGCGATCCATTGCTTTGTGCTTCTCCCATAATAGCCAATCTTTCTTTGGTGATCTGCAGGCCCATAGACTTGTGATGTTCCGAGAGTTGTGACTTTAGTTCGGATGCTTTCTTTCTCCCAATACCGTTGTCTTTTATCACACAATATAAGGTTTCTTCTTTTTGAAAAAATTCAATCCCGATCTTACCTTCACCTTCTCTGGGATTCACGCCATGCCAGATGGCATTTTCCACAAAGGGCTGTAGCAATAATGGCGGTATCATCGCTTCTTCGGTATTCACACCATCATGATACCTGACATAATAAGTAAAAGAGTTTTTACATCGGAATTGTTCCATCTGTATATAAAGCTCCAGGCATTTTACTTCTTCTTGCAGCGGAATAAGAACCTGTTTGGAATTCTCCAGCACCACGCGCATCAGTTTGGCGAATTTAGTCAGGTAGTTGCTCGCCGATTCGGTATCATTTCGCAAAACAAAACGATTGATGGAGTTGAGACAGTTAAAAATAAAATGCGGGTTCATTTGCGAACGAAGGGCCAGCATTTCCAATGCTGCAATTCGTTTTTCATCTTCTGCCTGTTTCAATGCCTGTTCGTTGGTTTGCAGCAACCTTTTTTTTGCATTGTATTTTCTTTGCATCCATACTAAACCAACAAAGCTGGCAATGGAAATTGCCAGCAAAATAATTCCTGAAGTAAGCCATCGTTTCTCTTTTTTTAACTGCTCAATCGCTCCCAATTTTTGTTTCTCTCTTTCCTCAGCTTTGTATAACTGTAGCTTTTGTCTGAACTCGTCGGTTTTGATCTGGTCTTTCAGTTCTGAATATTTTCGATAGTTAAAATTGGCTTTTTCTCTGTCGCCTTTCTTTTCGTAGATTTCGGAAAGGAGTTGATAGCCGTCACGAAGTTGTGGTTTTACACCTATCTTTTCTGCGAGTTGTGCAAAATCAATTGCATACCGTAAGGCGTTGATAAGATCATTCTTTCCTAAGTATGCTTTCGGAAGCAAAGCCAATACCGATAATTCATCGGCAGCTTTTGTGGAAGTTTGATAATTTATTAAAGCTCTTTGGAGGAATTCAATTGCCTTATTAAATTCTTTTGTTCCGATGTAAATTTTTGCAAGAAAAACACTGTCCCCACTTCCGCCGCTGTAAGCAAGTCGTTTCTCTTCTTTATTCAGATAAATTTTATAGCAATACAAGGCGGAGTCAAAATTTCCTTTATTGTAGTATGCTCTTGCTTTTGAAAAAAAATTCTGGTTATCCCAGCCGGAGTTTGCTTCATTACCAAATTTATCAGCTTGTTTGAAATACTCCGCCGAAGACTCAAATTCTCCAATATCTTCAAAGAAAAACCCAAGGCGACTTAGTGACCAATACATCCTATTAGAATACCAAAGAGTATCTTTTATGTTTTGACTTACCTCAAGGCTTTTTTTCAGCATTTCATATGCCTTTTCATAATCTCCAATCGTTTTATAAATCGATCCTTTGAAGGCATAGATAACTGAGTAATGTGATTCGTTATCAGAATAACGGAAGCCAAGGCCCCTGCAATCTTCATAGGTAAAGGGTACATATTTCATTGCCGAATCAAAAGTCTCCAGGGCTTTCTTATACAGGCCCCTTGATAAGAAACCGCCAGCCAAAAGTTCATAAGAGGCTACTACACCGTTATAGTCCCTTAGCTGAATGCTTAAGGGTATCTGTAGTAATAGATAATGTTCAATAGCTTTTTGATCTCCTTTTATTTGTGCATAAACACGGCTGCGTACTAGGGAAACAGACATCCCTTTTAAATAATTGATTTGTTTTGATTCATTATAGGCCTGGTTAGCGTAAGATATTACGCTGTCATTATTCGTATGATAAAAGTTGCAACTTATGTCGTTCAGTATGTTGATCCTGTTCGTATCCATTGCAGTTTGCAACAAGCTGCGCAAACTATCGATCTGTGTAGTTTGGGCCATTAGTGTATTGGACAGTATAAGTAGGACGAGCAGCGTCTTTATTTTATTTGGGGGTTTTCTCGTTTGCATGATGGTTGCTCTTTAAAAGTTAACACAATCTTTTTGTTCTGCAAGCCTTGCAATACAAACTTATTTGGGCTACTGTGCAAATGCTAACTGAAATGAGAGATTAAAGGAATTGGATGAGTAATTGGAAAAAGAGAGGAAGTTAGGAATTACTGTTTATCAACAACAATAATAACCCTGATCATTTTTGAAAATTATAAATTAGGGGATGTTTTTAATTCTTCAAATGCAGGCAGTGAAAAAATTCTGATCGTCACTTTTGTTCCAGCGGCTTTCCCAGATTCGTCGTATAGGTCCTCGATGTTGACGGTCGATTCTTTGCTTTGCTGTTGTCCCATAATAGCCAGTCTTTCTTTAGTGATCTGCAGGCCCATGGACTTGTGATGTTCCGAAAGTTGTGATTTCAGTTCAGATGCCATTTTTCTCCCGATACCATTATCCTTTATTACACAATATAGGGCTTCTTCTTTTTGAAAAAAATCGATGCCGATGTTACCATCACCTTCTCTGGGATTCACACCATGCCAGATGGCATTCTCCACGAAGGGTTGTAGCAATAATGGCGGTATCATCGCTTCTTCCGGATTCACGCCGTCGTGGCATTTGATATAATAAATAAAGGCATTTTTACAGCGAAACTGTTCCATCTGTATATATAGCTCCAGGCATTTTACTTCTTCCTCTAATGGAATAAGGATTTGTTTGGAATTCTCCAGCACCATGCGCATCAGTTTGGAAAATTTAGTCAGATAGTTGCTTGCTGATTCCGTATCATTTCGCAAAACAAAACGATTGATTGAGTTGAGGCAATTAAAAATGAAATGTGGGTTCATTTGGGCACGCAGGGCCTGCATTTCGAGTTCGGTTTTTTGCCGCAGCAATTCTGCTAATTGTTTTTCTTTTTTCGAATATTCAAGTTGCTTCCTGAATTTTTGATGCATCCGCCAGCGGATCATAGTATATAAAAGAGCGACCACACAAAGAACCGCTGTTGCTCTGAACCACCAGGTACTCCACCAGGGCGGAATAATAATGACGTCAATACTCTTTTCGGCCCAAATGCCGTCGCTGTTGGCTCCTTTCACTCTGAACACATATTTTCCCGGGGGCACATTATAGTAGAGAGCCCTATGCTCCGAACCGGCCTTGTTCCAGCCATCATCATAATTCTCCAGCATAAAGAAGTGGCGGTTATCCTCCGGACTGTTGTAATCAATTGCGGCAAATTCAAAAGAGAATGCGTTCTGGTTGTGGTTTAACCGGATTTCCTTTACCAGTGAAACTGGTTCCTGCAGTGGATCATTATTTCCAGATTGTTTAAGCTTGTTAACGAGACGGAAATCAGAAATAACAATTTGCGGGGGCTTTAAATCTTTTGTCAATTGATCTGGCAAGAAAACAAAGTAGCTGCCGGAGTATGTACCAAAGAATATTTTTCCATTAGTTCCCTTATAGGATTGACGACGTAAATCGTTTCCGTTTACGCCATGGCTTTTACCATATACCCTGCTTACGATTCGTTGAGGGTTTAGTTTAAAAATCCCGTTCGCAGACCCCAGCCACAAATTCCTTTGTTCATCTTCAATAATAGAACGAATGAAACTGAATTCTGTATGCGTACGTGAGTCAATAAAAGGTACAAAAGCATCCGTAGTGCGATTGTACTGAAAGAGGCCTTCATCTCCTCCGGTCCAAAGAATGCCATCGGCATCTTCAAATAATGCAGGGATTCTCATACCGTTTAGAAAGGTGGTGAACTTTCCGTTTGCAGGATTAAGCCGGTGCACATCACCTGTCACTGCACACGCCACCCAGATATGCCCCTGCCTGTCTTCCAGAACTGAAGAAACAGCATTCTTGAAATAGAAAGAACCGACAGAGCCCGTATCTGCCGCATGAAATATAAAGCGTTGAATCGAGCCGGTTTTACGGTTCATCCGGTTCAATCCTTTAGCCGTTCCAATCCATAAATCAGATTGCCTGTCTTCGTAAATAGCTAAAATATAATCGCTGCTTAGGCTATTGTTGTTTTTGGCGTCGTGGCGGTACCGCGTAAAAGTTCCTTTATTCTTATCCAATAAGTTCAAACCATCCTGCGTTCCAACCCAAATATTGCCTTGCCGGTCTTTTTTTATTACCTCTACAGAATTATTACTAAGTGATGCGGGGTTGCCAGGATCATTTACAAAACGTATTATTTCGTTTTCAGCCTGTTTGTGTTGGAACTGCAGACCTTTTTGTGTTCCTCTCCAAAGGCTTCCATCTGCTTCTTCGCAAATTGATTTGACAGAACCATCAACGCTCTCGTAATAAGGAATGTTCTGACGGTGCGGGTTGATGCGGTAAAGATTACCCCACAAAGTCCCTATCCAAACATTACCATCTTTCGAATTATAAGACCACCAGGCCGTTCCGTCCGAAAATGCCCCGGCCGTATCTTTTTCTAATTCATAATGTTTTGTTGTTTCGGTTGGAGGATCATAATGATTTAACCCAGACTCCGCTGTTCCGATCCAGATAGCGCCGCTAACATCTTCTGTAATAAAAGTAATGTGATCATAGATAGACTTCTTTTTATAAGGTGGACGGCTTAGTTTTTCCGGATGTGCCGGATCATAAAGATGGCGTTGAAATTTTCCGGTTTTCCTGTCCATAGTATGTAATCCGTCACCGGCAGTGCCTACCCAGAAATTGCCTTTACTGTCTTCAAAAATGGCCCTCACTTTATTATTGATCAGGCTGAGTGGATCTTTGGGTTCATGCAAGTAGCGGATAAATGTTCCGGCCTTTTTAACCATCCGGTTTAATCCTCCTTCATCCTCCTTTCCTGCATAAACGTTGCCTGTTCCAATCCATAGCGTACCCAGCTTGTCTTCATAAATTGCTCTTACTTCATTGCAACTAATAGATGCAACATTGTCAGGCTGATTTCGGAAATGAATAAACTTTTTCCTTTGGGAATCGAATCTGTCCAAACCATTTGCAGTACCTACCCAAAGAGTTCCTTCTTGATCTTCAAGAACAGCCCAAATCCAATTACTACTAAGGCTTTCAGGATCTTTTGGATCAGGTCGAAAATGTGTAAAGATTCCTGTAGAAGGATCAAATCGTTCAAGCCCATTTCCAAGTGTACCTATCCAGAGGATGCCGGTTGCATCAATACAAATCGCATCCAAAGCATCAGTTGAAAGTGAATTAGTGTCTGCAGGGTTGTGTTTATAAGAAGTCATCCGGTAACCATCGTATCGGAAGAGTCCTCTTTTTGTTGCAAACCACATGTAGCCCTGCATATCCTGAACAATGCCGGAAACATGCACAAATGTTTTTCCTTCCGGTGGGAGAACCTTATTAAAGAATATTTCTTGTGGCGTGGCAGGGGAAGCCTCCATCAGCAGGAATAAAAGAACAAAGTAGAATGGAGGCTTTGGGCTCATTGAATAATTTGTTGATGTAATGATTTATTTAAAAAAAGTATGCGATCTATTCATTACAATTTTCCACAACCAATTGACTAATTTAATTGGATCCTCCGCAGCCAATGTGTCTCATTTAAAAAAATTGGTTGTCATAACCATTTGTATTAAAAGGTAGAGAATTGATTTGTATTTTGCAACAGTTGTCACAAAAACTTAGAACGAGAAGGGAGCGAAAACCAGCGCAAATGAGCAATAGCTGGAAAAAAGATTAATTGCGGGAATTGGTTGAGTAAATAAGATTATCCCAGGATATTGTCGGAGACTGAAACTTTTCCTTTCAAGATCTCCAGCACGGCATTTTTAATAGCTTGCGCATCATACCCACATTCATTATGCAGTTCTTTGGGATTGCCATGTTCTACGATCCTGTCGGGGATACCTAATATGCGAACATCATTCTTATACTCGTGCTGCGCCATAAATTCCAAAACCGCACTGCCAAAACCACCTTCCGTACAACCATCTTCAACCGTAATAATTTTCCCGAAGGTTTTCAACGCTTCATGGAGCAATTCTTCATCCAGGGGTTTGGCAAACCGCATGTCATAGTGTGCGGGGTTTATTCCATCATTTTTTAACTCACGGATCGCACTGGCAGCAAAATTACCGGGATGACCAAACGATAAGATCGCAATGTCTTTACCTTCTTTCAATCTCCTTCCTTTCCCAACCTCAATTGCTTTCATCTCAGTCCTCCATTCTGCCATCACACCCTCACCTCTTGGATAGCGAATTACAAATGGGAGCTTAGTTGAATCCAGCTGGGCAGTGTACATGAGATTACGCAATTCGCTTTCATTCATGGGTGCACTCACGATCATGTTGGGAATACAACGCAGATACGCAATATCATAGGCTCCGTGATGCGTTGGGCCGTCTTCACCGACGAGGCCCGCCCGGTCTAAACAAAATATGACCGGCAGCTTTTGAATGGCCACATCATGGATCACCTGGTCATATGCCCTCTGCATGAATGAAGAGTAGATATTGCAAAACACTTTCATTCCCTGCGTGGCCATACCGGCACTTACCGTCACAGCATGTTGCTCGGCAATGCCCACATCAAATGCCCTGTCCGGCATTTTTTCCATCATATATTTTAATGAAGAGCCTGAAGGCATTGCCGGTGTGATTCCAAAAATCTTTTCGTTCTTCTCTGCAAGCTCAATAATCGTATAACCGAAGACATCCTGGTATTTCGGTGGTTGCGGCAGATCAAATTTCTTTTTTTGGATTTCACCCGTGATCTTATCAAACAAACCGGGCGCATGCCATTTCGTTTGTTCTTTTTCGGCGAGCGCATATCCTTTTCCTTTCACGGTAACTACATGCAATAGTTTGGGTCCGGGAATTTCGCGGAGATCCTTTAATGTGTCAACGAGCTTAGCTACATTATGACCATCAATGGGTCCGAAATAGCGAAGCTTTAAAGCTTCAAATAAATTCGAGCTGCTGCTGACCATCCCTTTAAGTCCTTCCGCGAGTTTGTGACCCATAGCGCGGCTAAAGTTTTTACCTACAGGAAGTTTTCCAAGGAGTTTCCACACGTCATCCTTTACTTTGTTATAGGTCGGGGAAGTAGTAATGTCGGTGAGGTATTCTTTCAATGCACCAACATTGGGATCAATCCCCATATTGTTATCATTCAGCACGATCAGCAGATCAGTATCGGCCACACCAGCATGATTCATTCCCTCAAAGGCAAGCCCTGCGGTCATCGCGCCGTCGCCAATTATTGCCACACATTTCCTGTCCAGCTCGCCCTTGTACTTTGCTGCCATCGCCATCCCAAGGGCAGCCGAAATTGAAGTTGAAGAATGCCCTACGCCAAATGTATCGTACTCGCTTTCACTGCGTTTGGGAAAACCGCTGATTCCATTATACTTGCGGTTGGTAATAAAACTATCACGCCGGCCGGTAAGTATTTTATGACCATAAGCCTGGTGGCCGACGTCCCATACCAATTGATCGTAAGGAGTATTATATACATAATGGAGTGCCGTGGTGAGCTCTACCACACCCAGGCTGGCCCCAAAATGACCGCCATGAACGCTTACAATATCAATGATATACTGCCTCAGCTCATCACATAACTGGTGTAGCTTTTCACGGGTCAGCTGCTTAAGGTCAGCCGGGGAATCAATAGTACTGAGCAGCGGTCCGGGTAATATTTCCATTTGAGTCTGTTACAGGTGTAAAAATAACATTTTATAACGGGCACCCGTCTACTAACGTTACTTTAACAAATTGCTGCATCTATTGGTTGCTATTTATTTTGAGTTTGTCAGGCTACTGCAGAAGAACCAGCCGGACTTTCGCCTGGCGACTACGCAGAAAATAACAAAATCTCCCATTTGTAGGCCTTATTTTCCACTGATATATTTCGAAATATACTTGTGAACTCAAATTGGCTAGATTTGCCATTTATGCTACTCGGTAACAGGAGATATTGGCTGTTCCAGTTGATTGGTTGGGGCTCGTTCGCGTTTATTAATACGTTTTTTGCGTTTTCCTTCGATCAACTTACCCCCGTCGTTTTCGAGCGGCTGGCTGTGTTTTTGGCGATGGGTATCGTCTTTTCCCACCTCATGCGGATTATCATCATTCAGTTGGGCCTATTGCAAAAGAACCTCAATAAACAGGTGTTGCAGTTTTTTATCATCACGGTTTGCCTGACCCTTCTCGTGTCTTATATCAGTGTAGAACTGCTTATTAGTTTCGGGCTCATTAAGAAAAATGAAGCAGAAATGTTGGCGAGGACCGATGTCAACTTTTGGATCAACAAGGTTTTGTTGGTTTTGAGCATGGCATTTTCATATTTCCTCCTCTTCTTCATCTGGAGTTTGATATACTTTGTCTATCATTATGTGGCTAAAAGCCGCAAGCAGCAGATGGACACCTTACAATTGGAATCGCTGGTCAAGGAGTTGGAATTGAAAACAATCAAGGCTCACATCAACCCTCACTTTATTTTTAACTCGCTCAACAGCATCAGGGCATTGGTAGATGAAAACCCTGAGCGGGCGAGAAAAGGTATTACCGAACTGAGTAACATACTTCGAAGCAGTATGCAAGCCGATAAAGCAGAGGCGGTGGCTTTTCAAAAAGAATTATTCATTGTAAAGGATTACCTGGCACTCGAAAATATGAGGTTTGAAGATCGATTGAAGATCGAATACCAGGTAGATGAAAATACGTTGCCCCTGCCTGTTCCTCCAATGATGTTGCAGACATTGGTGGAGAATGCTATTAAACATGGTATCAGTAAACAAATTCATGGTGGAGTAGTACGGGTCATCTCCACCATCAAAAATAATTTTCATGAACTGTCGGTACAAAATACCGGCTACCTGAATGGTCACACGTCCGGGGAAGGATTTGGCCTGTCGAGCACGACCAACCGGCTCAATCTTTTGTACGGAAATAAAGCTAAATTTGAAATTAAGCAGGCCTCAACCTCCCTGGTGGAAGCGCGGGTTTTGATACCCGTGGAGGCGCATTACTAAAACCATTCACATGAGAGCAATCATCATTGACGACGAACGCCTGGCCAGGGCTGAATTAAAAAAATTATTGCAGGAGTTCCCCGAAGTAGAAGTGATAGACGAGGCAGCGAACGCTGAAGAAGGCATTTCCAAGATTGACAGCCAGCAACCCGATCTTATTTTTTTAGATATTCAAATGCCAGGGAAAACAGGATTTGATCTGCTCTCTGAATTGGAACGTGCTCCCCATGTCATTTTCACCACTGCCTATGATGAGTTTGCCCTTAAAGCGTTCGAAGTAAATGCACTGGACTATTTGCTTAAACCTGTTGAGCCCAAAAGGCTGGCGGACGCCATTCATAAGCTACAACATTCCGAAGGCAAAGAAATGAGGTCTGCCGAGGAGTATACGAATAACAGCATTCTGAGTGAACAGGACCAGGTTTTTGTAAAAGACGGCGAGCGGTGCTGGTTCGTCAAGCTTAGTGATATCAGGCTGTTTGAAAGCGTGGGCAATTATGCCAAGGTTTTCTTTGGCCCCAATAAGCCTTTGATTCTAAAATCACTTAATGCCTTGGAAGAGCGATTAGACGAAAAATTTTTCTTCAGGGCCAATCGCAAGCATATTGTCAACCTCAGGATGATCGATAAGATTGAGCCTTATTTTAATGGAGGATTGCTCCTTGAACTAAAAGGCGGCGAAAAAATTGAAGTGAGCAGGAGGCAGACTGTGAAGTTTAAAGAAATGATGAGCTTGTAAAGCAGTTTATTGTTATTGGTCATGGCGGCGGGTATGGTCGATCGTCATGGTTTGAGAAATGTACGTCAGGGACCCAAAACTAATTACCTGTAACCAAACCCGCTGCATTGACCTAAAACCATGACCCGTATCAAAATGAAAAGAGAACAATAAAATATGAAGACATTACTAGTTACGGGACTGTTGGTATCAATAGCCCCGTTTTTATTTGCACAGGAAATTGGCGCAATTATTAATTCGAAAGAAGCAGAGCGCATTGAAAAAGTATTGGCTTCGGATGAAATGCGCGGCAGAAAAGCTTTTAGCCCGGATATAGAAAAAGCAGCTGATTTTATTGCGTCTGAATTTAAGGCCGCAGGGTTGAAAACCTGGGATAATGAAAATAGCTTCCACCAGGACTTTGCCCTGGCCAGAATGAAACAGGTTAATTTGACCGCGACATTCGAAGGATCAAGTGTCGATCCTCAAAGAATTGTAGTTGTAACGACTGAAACTGAAATCACAATTGATCAGTCTTCAGGTTATTCAACAAGACAAATAAAAGCCGGCAGTGATTTATTTATTGAAGCAACTTCTGCTGCCGGCGCTCCAAAAAATATGATCGTTCTTGTTGATAGCAGCTTTGTAAACAATTTTCCCCGCCTCACTTTTTTCAAGCGTAGCCGTTTTAAATCGGATAAGAATATTGTTTTTATTTTAGGAAGTGAGTTGCCCAAAAATTTCCGCATTAGTGCAACGCATGAAGTAAAAGAGCAGAAGGCGGCGAATGTCGTGGGTGTGTTACCCGGCAAAAGCAAGAAGGATGAGATCGTCATATTTTCAGGACACTATGATCACCTCGGTGTGGGGAAATCCGTAAACGGTGATTCCATATTTAACGGCGCAAACGACGATGCCGCAGGGATCACTGCGGTGATCCTGCTGGCAAAATATTTTGCAGCAATAAAAAATAATGAACGAACTCTTGTTTTTGCAGCATTTACTGCCGAAGAACTGGGCGGATATGGATCACAATTCTTTTCGCAAAAATTTCACCCGGAAAAAGTAATGGCGATGTTCAATATTGAAATGATCGGCACCGAAAGTAAATGGGGTAAGAATTCAGCCTATATCTCCGGCTTTGAAAAATCAGATATGGGATCAATATTGCAGAAAAATCTTGAGGGCTCCGGCTTTACTTTTCATCCCGACCCTTATCCCGCCATGCAGTTATTTTACCGGTCAGATAACGCCACCCTGGCAAGACTGGGTGTGCCTGCCCATAGTATTTCCACGTCGAAAATGGATGCAGAGCCCAATTATCACAAAGTAACTGATGAAGTAAGCACCCTTGACCTTGAAAATATGGCAATGGTCATCAAGTCAATTGCATTGAGTTCGAAAACAATTGTAGCGGGAAAAGATACTCCATCAAGGGTTGAGAAAGAAGAACCGCGATAAGATTCTAAATTGTATTGTGACTTAATGCCGTTGCCCGCGATTCGGGCGGAACTTATTTCATCATGAGTAGAACAATTCTTTTTATACTGCCTTTACTATTTTTATCACAGCTATTTGTATTTGGACAAGGTGAGCCTGGAATGATCATGGAGAATGATGCATCCCGGATCATCAGCTTTCTTGCCAATGATTCTTTAAAGGGGCGTGGAAATGGCAGACCAGAATTGCTGCGCGCCGGATTATTTATCGCAGACGAATTCAGAAATCATGGATTAAAGCCTTTTTTTGGAAATGCCGGCTACTTTATGCCTTTCCGCCCATTTGGAGGGAGCAAAAAAATTGTTTCCGACAGGTTGATATGGAATGGAAAAGAATTACTGACCGACCAGTTTATGTATTATCATCCACGGCCGGGAAATTATCTTTCCAGGTCGATTTCAGACTTTACGGTAATAAAAATCGACTCTTTTTTTACAGCAGATATTTTGGATCGTTACAATAACGTAGTTGGCGATTTGCTTCTATGGAGTAACCAACCACAACCTGATAAAGAAAACTACTTTCCTTCCCGGATAAAATTTCTGCCCACGCAAAGCGAACGGAATGTATTGCTGGTTTGCACGGTGTCAGCTCCCGATTCAATATCGCTTTCCGGGGTTGGGAGTTACTATGACAACGTCGGGTACAATGTGGTAGGTATATTGCCCGGAAGAACCAGGCCGGATGAGATTATTTTATTTTCCGCACATTATGATCACGAAGGAGTATTCATGCGCGGGAGAAAAAGAGACAGCATTATGAATGGCGCCAATGATAACGCATCGGGAACCACAGCCTTATTACTGCTTGCAAAATACTTTGCCAGTCGTGGCGACAATGGCCGGACCATAATGTTTTGTGCTTTTTCGGGCGAAGAATTGGGACTGCTTGGTTCCAAATTTTTCGTCGAAAATGTGAACACTCAAAATATAGTCGCGGGAATTAACCTGGAAATGATTGGTATTCCACAATACGGAAAGAATAATATTTTTTTCACCGGTTATGACCGGTCATCATTACCACCCATTTTGGAAAAACAATTTTCTTCTACCCCGGTAAAAGTAAAACCAGACCCTTCCCCGGACAAGGAATTGTTTAAGCGAAGTGACAACTTTCCATTTGTTGAAAAAGGAGTTCCGGCCCATTCCATCATGAGCAGTGATGACGATGATAAGTGTTATCATCGTCCATGTGATGAAATAAAGAGGATCGATCTGCAGCACATGACGACAATTATACGGGCTATTGCTATCGCATCAGAAACTTTGATCAGCGGGAAAGATACACCATCGAGGATGGAGCCACCAGGCAGTAAGGAATGATCATTACTTAATAGGGAAGATGAAACAGTTGAGAACAGTGTAGTGAACTTATACGTTAACAGCGACCGAATGTACTGCATCACTCATCTCTTTAATCAGTGACGCATCTTTTTCTATTGCATTGCCTACCACGATTACATCTGCGCCGGCCTTGCAATTCAAATATGCCTTTTCTGCATCCCTGATTCCGCCGCCTATGATAAGTGGGGTCGAAATGCTTTTTGCAACTGATTCGATCATGGTTTCGCTGATAGCTCTCTTTGCGCCGCTGCCTGAATCCATGTAAATTAATTTCATTCCCAGCATTTCGCCTGCCATTGCTGTACACATTGCAATTTCGTTTTTATCGGCCGGAACAGGTGCCGCGTTACTGATATAAGATACAGTGGTAGGAGCTCCCCCGTCAACAACAATATACCCGGTTGGCATTATTTCCAAACCGCTATTTCGTACGAATGGAGCGGAGACTACGTGTTGTCCAATCAGTAATTCCGGGTTGCGTCCGGATATTAAAGACAGGTATAGCAGGGCGTCGGCGTATTTACTGATCTGCGTTGGGCTTCCCGGGAATAAGATTATTGGCAGCGAGCAATTTTGTTTGATGTGCTGCACGCATTCATCAAGATGGTTGGAGATCACCAGGCTTCCACCCACAAGGAGGTAATCCACGTTGGCAGCAACACACAGGTCGGTCAATTCGTCCAGCATCGGGTTGTTAACCTTATCAGGGTCAATTAGTACGGCAAATGATTTCTTTCCCTGTCTTTTCTTTTCTGCTATTGAGTGGTAAATGGCTGACTTCATCCGGTACCGCTTGGTGATATGCAAAAATGCAAAAACTTTTTGGCTTTTAACGAGTTAATTTACAAAGGATTTATGCTATTGTTTGGCTTATAGAGTTGGAACCCAAACCACCTGTAAGACCCTTTATTTTAAAGGCGAACGTACCCGGCAATGAGTGCTATATGATTATTGGTTAATGCGTCGTTCTTGCCGTTTATGTACTGGTTCATGTAGCCCGCCTCAAGATCAAACGAAGCATTTACCCTGTAGCCAATGGCCAGGTAGATCCGGTTCTGGTCAAAAGGTTCTCCATTGGTATACTGACCGCTGCCGAAATTGATAAACATCTCTTCCTGGAGTGCGGCAAAAATTCCTTTTGCAAAAGTCTTTTGCGTTTTTAAAGGAATAATGTTCCTGATAAAATATCGAAGACGGTTGGCGTATCCGTAACCCTCAGTTTCAAGCTCGTTATTCTGCACAGTGGCCTGGCCGATAAATCGCTGTTCCACTCTAAGTCTGTGCAGGACCGAGACCTTCTTTATTTTGTGACTATATATCACCTGCTCCCAAATGCGATGTTCCGGCGCATAGCCAATTATATCATTTACCGTGCGTCGATTGTAGGTAAAAGCATAACCGGCTGTTACCGTCCATTTTTTGTTGAGGTGAACATTTAACCCGGAACGAATCAATAAGGTCTGCATATTTTTTAATTGATCCGAGCTTCGCAACTGGACGTCTGAATGAATACTTGTTTTCTTTCCCGTTTTAATGGTATTAAAGGAAGCCAGCCATCCTGAAAATTGTGATTGTGCACCAGCATCAAAATGCAACATTCCCATAATAAAAACCAAAAGCCCTGCTAATAGTCTTGTATTCATAAATAAAAATCAAAATACAGCTAAGAATAGTATTAACAACCAATGAAAGACACTTGTCATTGTATTTATGTTGCCGGAAATTTCCAAATAAATGTCGCGGAAAACTTATCGAAATGTGCAAAAATTCTCTAACGCAATACAGCAAAGGGATACAGGCAAAACAAGTTTGTTTTTCCACACAATGTTGATATTCTAAAAGTGGAAATTAGAAGATCAAAAAATACTTTCGTGACCGCCCACACCCCACCTGGAAGGCGATCTAATCTAAACCCGTAAATAATTAAAGACATGGTAGGTCATAAGCCGGCGTCCGCCAATGGCGGGCTGCAGTTTCGTCGTCGTTATACCAGCGATGAGGTAAGTGTGTTTGACATGTTTGAATACGATTACCGTACATCCATTATACGCAATCCCTCTGGTGAGATCGTATTTGAAATGAATAACGTGGAGGTTCCAAAGCAATGGAGCCAGATAGCCACTGATATTTTAGCTCAAAAATATTTTAGGAAAGCAGGAGTACCGCAACCTGATGGAAGCCTTGGAAGAGAAACTTCGTCAAAGCAGGTGGCTCACCGCCTGGCAAATTGCTGGAAAGCATGGGGAGAAAAGTATGGTTACTTCGCTTCAGAAAAAGATGCACAGGTTTTTTATGAGGAGTTGGTGTATAGCATCCTCAATCAAATGTGTGTTCCCAACTCACCACAGTGGTTCAATACGGGTTTGTATGAAAGTTATGGTATCAAGGGAAAGCCACAGGGACATTATTACGTGGACCCGGTAGATAGGGACTTAAAAAAATCTACTTCGGCGTATGAGCGGCCACAGCCACACGCATGTTTTATTCTAAGTGTTAATGATGACCTGGTCAACGATGGTGGCATCATGGATCTGTGGGTCAGGGAGGCAAGGATATTTAAGTATGGTTCTGGCGTCGGTACAAATTACTCCAATCTCCGTGGTGAAGGTGAAAGGTTAAGCGGTGGTGGTACTTCAAGTGGTTTAATGAGCTTCCTGAAAATTGGAGATCGTGCTGCAGGAGCCATCAAAAGTGGCGGGACTACACGGCGTGCAGCCAAAATGGTTTGTCTCGACCTGGATCACCCGGAAATTGTTGAATTTATTAATTGGAAAGTTGAAGAAGAAAAGAAAGTAGGAGCATTGATCGCTGCGGGGTATGCCTCCGATTACGAAGGAGATGCGTACAAAACTGTGAGCGGTCAGAATTCAAATAATTCAGTCCGCATTCCCAATGACTTTTTTGACAAGCTTAAAAGAAATGAGGATTGGGAACTTAAGGCCCGCTCTGATGGACGAGTGATTAAAAAAGTTCCTGCTACCGAAGTTTGGAATCAAATTGCCTATGCTGCATGGCGGTGTGCCGATCCGGGTACGCAATACAACACCACGATCAACGAGTGGCATACCTGCCCGGAAGGCGGTGAGATCAGGGCATCGAATCCGTGCTCGGAGTACATGTTTTTAGACAACACGGCGTGTAATCTTGCATCAGCCAACCTGATGAAGTTTTATGACTCCGAAAAAAATTATTTTGATGTCGAGGGTTATGAATACAATTGCCGTTTATGGACCGTGGTTTTGGAGATTTCCGTACTGATGGCACAATTTCCTTCCAAAGAAGTAGCACAATTGAGTTATGAATACCGCACTTTAGGACTGGGATATGCCAACCTTGGTACCTTATTAATGGTAAGCGGCATTCCCTACGATAGCGAAGAGGCAAGAGCCATTGCGGGTGCTATTACAGCAATCATGACGGGTGTTGCATACAAAACATCAGCAGAAATGGCAAAGGCATTGGGCGCTTTCCCCAGGTATGAAGAAAACAGGGAGCACATGATGAGGGTAATGCGCAATCACCGGCTTGCTGCATATGATGCCGATGAATACGAAAACCTGAGTTTAAAACCGATAGGTATCAGGGCCGAGTATTGTCCGGATTACTTGCTAACAGCCGCCTGCAAAGCGTGGGACGAGGCTGTTGAACTGGGAGAACAATACGGTTATCGCAATGCGCAGTCCACTGTGATTGCACCAACCGGAACAATAGGGCTGGTGATGGATTGCGATACAACAGGCGTAGAACCTGACTTTGCCCTGGTAAAGTTTAAAAAATTATCAGGCGGCGGCTATTTCAAGATCATCAATCAATCTGTACCCTCCGCTTTAAAAAATCTCGGTTACACCGGGCGCGAAATTGAATCGATCACAAGGTATGCGGTAGGCGCCAAATCATTTGCAGGTGCTCCCTATATCAACCACCAGACACTTAGTGAAAAAGGATTTATTGCAGAAGAGATCAAAAAATTAGATGCTGCGGTGCAGTCCGCTTTTGAAATTGGATTTGTCTTCAACAAATATGCCCTGGGAGAAGAATGTCTGCAGCGGCTCGGCTTTGTCACTGAACAATACAACGACTTTGAATGGAGCCTGCTGGAAGCATTGGGATTTACGGAAGAGCAAATTGAAGCCGCGAACGATTACGTATGCGGCACCATGATGCTCGAAGGCGCCCCTTTCCTAAGGGACGAACATTTGCCCGTTTTTGACTGTGCCAACAAATGCGGAAAAAAAGGCTACCGGTATATTCATGCCAATGGCCATATCCGTATGATGGGCGCCGCACAACCTTTTATCAGTGGCGCTATTTCCAAAACGATCAACCTGCCGTATGAAGCTAGTGTTGAAGATATCTCCGAATCGTATATGCTGAGTTGGGAGCTGGGTTTGAAGGCCTGCGCTTTGTACCGCGATGGTTCCAAACTCTCGCAACCACTCAGCACTAAGTCGGACAAAAAGAAACCGAAGCCCGCTGTAATTAACCAAAAGCAGGAGGTGACCAATATCGAACTATCCGATACCCACGAATCAAATATTGTTGACCTGGGTAAGTTAACCGTTGAGGAGCTGTTGGAAGAAGTACAAAAAAGAGTTCAGTCTTCTCCCGATACAAAACTTAAACGAAAACTCGCCAGCATTGTAGAACGTCGTTCGTTGCCTGCCAAGCGCCGCGGGTTTACACAAAAAGCAAAAATTAACGGGCAGGCTATCTTCCTTCGCACCGGCGAATATGGAGATGGAACGCTGGGTGAGATATTTATTGATATGGCAAAGGAAGGAGCAACCATGCGCAGCATGATGAACTGTTTTGCGATTGCCATTTCTATAGGATTACAATACGGAGTTCCGCTTGAAGAGTTTGTTGACAAATTTGCCTTCACCAAATTCGACCCTTCAGGATTTGTGGAGCATCCCAACATCAAGTCCACTACGTCTATCGTGGACTTTATATTTCGCGTATTAGGTTATGAGTATCTTGGTCGCACCGATTTGGTGCATGTGCCGGATAAACCAGAAGTATTGAATACCGGCGCAGATGATTGGGACGATGTGCCTTCTGGACTGGAATATGAAAAGGCGCCCGAATTGTCGAGTGTTCGCATTACGCCTTCACCTGCTTCTTCTTACCCATTAAAAAATCAAAGGCCCGTTGAAAACAAAAAGACGGACGCTGGCATGGATGCAATGAATGCAGCAGCGAAAAACATGCAAAGTGACGCGCCGGCCTGCAATGTATGCGGACATATTATGATGCGCAGCGGTACTTGTTACAAATGTTTGAATTGCGGCAACCAGGGAGGATGCAGTTAAGTGACTGTATTCGCTTCATGAAGTTTCGCATGAGTGTGAATATGCACATGAAAAACCACCATAAAGAATGTACCCCCATTTATCCCATCAGTAGAAACGATGGGATTTTTTTTGTTTCATTAAATAAACACCCTGTTGCCATAACTGTAATTCTCTCTGAACTCACGGGGTGTGCAACCCTTTTTCTTTTTAAAGAGGCGGTTAAAATTGGAGATATTATTAAACCCGCAATTGTAGGCAATCTCTGCAACCGATTCGGTGGTATCAATCAGCAGGCGGGAAGCGTGTCCTAACCGCATTTCAAGAAGCGAATCCATAAAAGTTATTCCTGTCCTGCTTCTGAAAAAACGGCTGAACGATACGTCAGTCATGTTGGCCAATTTGGCCACTTCCGTCAAGGTGATTTGTTTCTGAAAACTTTGGTTCATGTATTCGACGGCCCTTTCAATACGCCGGCTGTTATAGGAAAGCTCGGCATTATTAAAAGTAGCGTCCGAAAGTGTGTGCATGTTTCGCGAGATGGAAAGATCATGGAGTATCGACATTAATTCGAGTACTGAATCAAAACCCTGCTTTTGACTGAGCACGTTCAACCGCGGCGATATTTGCTCAATGGTTTGCTTCGAAAACAAAATTCCCTTGGCAGACTTTTCCAGCAGGTTGCGGACAAAACTTAACTGGTTACGACGCAAAAGTTTTTCATCAAACAAATCCTTATGAAATTGTATCGTGATCTCTCTTATCTCCTTGCTTTTGCATTTGTGAATTTGCCAAACATGCGGCAGGTTTGATCCGACAAGCACGAGTTCAAGGTCATCAATTTCACCAATGTGATCGCCGACAATCCGCTTGGCACCCTTAGCATTCATTATAAAATTCAACTCCATTTCTTCATGACAATGAAGCGGAAAATCAAACTCCGATTTGACACGTGTGAAGATGGTAAAGCAATCGCTGCTGGTAAGCGGGGTGATCTCCCGCATTATATTCTTGTTCATCATTTATAGGCAATACGTAAAATTAGAAAAATCCAGTTAAAAAAGTATTAGTATATCCACCTAATTTATAAATGAGCATTCGTAATTTCCCCGCGATGATTAGGTTGTAAAGTAAAATCATAAAATACAAGGTGGGGATTTTGCATTAGTAAATGTTAAAATAATACTAGTTGTGGGTATAGTGAAAAGGTACATTTGGAAAAACAACTTGCAATATGAGACTTATTGCCTGCTGCAGGGCAGCTGTCCTGTTGTTGCTGTCTGCAGTTTCGTTTTTCTCCCTTGCTGCACAGGAAAAAAAGATCTCAGGAATTATCAAAGACGAAGCCTTAACACTCCTGCCGGCAGCCACAGCATCCGTAAAAAATTCGCTGGTAAGTTCAGTCCCTGATACCGCAGGAGCATTTTCCATAACAGTGCCTGCCGTTATTTATGCGGGCCACCAGCCAAAAGAATTATCCATTAACAACAATGCCTCTCTCGAGGTAATAGTGGATCCTACACCTTCAAATTTGAATGAGGTCATAGTGATTGGTTATGGAAATACAAAGAAGGTAAAACTTACTTCTGTTATTTGACCCGGAATAGCGGTCAGGCGGAACGGGAATGCCTGCAGGCGGACATTGCAACAATTAATTTTTTTAGAATGTTGTTCCGAACTCTATTCATAATGATCGCTTATTGTTCGCTGATGCCTTTTGAAGTCAACGGCCAGGAAGGTATACCCATAGATAAAGGAGCCACGCGGGAAACCATTAACCTCTACAGAAATCTCAGGAGAGTATTGAATAAGGGTTTTATGTTTGGTCACCAGGACGACCTGGCTTATGGCGTGGGTTGGAAATATGAAGAAGGAAGAAGCGACATCAAAGATGTCACTGGTGAATACCCTGCAGTTTATGGCTGGGAACTTGGTCGTTTGGAGATCGACCAGCCCTTTAACCTTGACAGCGTGCCGTTTGACAAAATGAGACAATTGATAAGATCGGGATATGAGAGAGGTGGGGTAATTACGATAAGCTGGCATTTGAATAATCCACTTACGGGGAAGTCTGCCTGGGATCCCGCAACAGGCACAGTTCCGTCAATACTTCAGGGGGGAAGCCGGCATGATCTGTATAAAACCTGGCTCGATAAGGTGGCTGCGTTTCTAACCAGCCTGCAAGACAAGAACGGTAAGTTCATTCCGGTTATTTTTCGTCCGTATCATGAACTGAACGGTAATTGGTTTTGGTGGGGTGGTAAGAACTGCTCAGCAGAAGAATTTAAGAATCTTTGGAAGTTCACAGTATCGTATCTGCGCGACGAAAAGAAATTACATCATCTTTTATACGCGTACAATACCGACCGCTTTTCTTCCCGTGACGAATACCTTGAAAAATATCCCGGAGATGAATGGGTCGATGTAATTGGCTTCGATATATACCAGCGAAACAGCAGTAATGAGAAATTCATTGCTGATATTGATAAAATGCTTTCGACGCTTGAAGAAATAGCAAAGGAAAAAAATAAAATTCCTGCGCTGACAGAATTTGGGGGCAATCTTTCTGACAGCAGTTGGTGGACCGGCACCTTTATCAAAGGAATAGGAAATCACAAGATCTCTTACGTGCTTGGATGGAGAAATGCAGGTGCGACGTCATCAGGCGAATTGGAATATTATGTACCCTACAAGGGCCATACCACAGAAAAAGATTTTGTTCGTTTTTATAATATGCAAAAAACACTGTTTGAAAGTGATATTAAAAAAGAAAAACTATATCAATAATCGTTTCACAAGCAGCAATTAGGTAGCAATGGTTGCGGGTTGATTCTTCATCCCGCAACCTCCTAAAAACAGGAATTCGTAGGTTAGCCGGGGATTTTAAAGTTGTTCAATGAGATTAGCCTTTTTAGACATAAGTATCGTTGTGCTCTACCTGGTTGCAATGGTGATGATCGGATGGTTTCTTCGAAAAAAGGCGCGACAAAACAAAGAAAGCTATTTGATGGGCGGGAAAAAGCTTCCCTGGTACTTGCTTGGGATGAGTGACGCATCTGATATGTTTGACATCAGTGGCACGATGTGGATGGTAAGCCTCTGTTTTGTGTATGGCATGAAAAGCATCTGGATACCGTGGCTTTGGCCGGTGTTCAACCAGGTGTTTAACATGATGTTTCTCGCCAAATGGCTTCGCAGATCAAATGCCAATACAGGAGCCGAATGGCTCGCAACACGGTTTGGCTTTACGGGGAAAGGAGTGAAAGGTTCGCACAATATAGTCGTGGCCTTTGCAATTATCGGTTGTCTTGGTTTTCTTGCCTATGGGTTCATTGGTCTTGGAAAGTTCATTGAAATTTTTGTTCCATGGCACCTGGTGCAGCCTTATATCCCTTTTGATATTTCGCCGGAGTACGTAGCGCATTTTTATGGAATTGTATTCACGTTGTTTGCCATGTTTTATTCCATACTGGGCGGGATGCACAGCATCGTTCTTGGCGACCTCATAAAGTATTCTCTCATGACTGTGGGTTGCATTGCGATCGCTGTTATTGCAATGATACATCTCAATGGTAAGTCAATAAATGTTCCTGAAGGGTGGACCAATCCTTTTTTTGGATGGAACCTCGGTCTGAACTGGTCAGGGATAGTTGATGACGCGAACAAAAAAATTACGGAAGACGGCTACACTATGTTTGGGTTATTTTTCATGATGATGTTGTTCAAAGGTATGTTTGCTGCGCTGGCTGGCCCCGCCCCCAATTATGATATGCAAAAGATCCTGTCGACAAGATCGCCAAAGGACGCTTCCAAAATGACAGGATTTGTTTCGATCATCCTGTTGCCCGTGCGTTATTCAATGGTGATCGGGTTAACTGTACTTGGATTATTGTATTACGATCAGCTAAACCTGGCTGGTGCAGCAGGCAATACCGACTTTGAAAAAGTATTGCCCGCTGCAATTAATAATTTCCTGCCGGTTGGAATTCTAGGTCTTGTTCTGACAGGACTGCTGGGAGCATTTATGGGAACTTTCTCAGGTACTTTGAATGCGGCACAGGCTTATATCGTAAATGACATCTATTTGAAATACGTCAACCCCACTGCTTCAACCAGGAAGATCATAACGATGAATTATCTCACTGGTTTAATCGTGGTTGCGACGGGAATCATTCTTGGTTTTTTTGCAAAGGACGTGAACAGCATTTTGCAATGGATCGTGTCAGGTTTGTACGGGGGGTATATCGCCGCTAATGTTTTGAAGTGGTATTGGTGGCGTTTTAATGCAAATGGATTTTTCTATGGTATGCTTACCGGGATTGCCGGGGCGCTCGTGTTCTCGAGGTTGTTTCATGGTGTGGAATTACTTTATTACTTCCCGCTATTATTTATTTTGTCAATCGTGGGGTGTTTGATCGGTACTTATACGGCGCCTGCAACAGAAATGGAAACACTCAAACGATTCTATAGTACCGTGCGCCCATGGGGATTTTGGAAGCCGGTGCATGTGGCCGTGGTTTCAGAGAATCCCGGTTTTATGCCGAACCGGAGGTTTAAGCTGGACATGTTTAATGTAGTTCTTGGAATCATTGCTCAATGCTGCCTGACCATATTGCCCATGTACTTTGTTTTATGGCTGAAACTTCCCCTATTGATCACTGTGGTGTTGCTTATGGTAATCATTTTAATATTGAAACAAACGTGGTGGAATAAACTTGAAAATTAAATCAGAACTTATGGAGGGATTATTTATTCAGCGTTTGGCAGAAGTGGAGAAACGACAGGAACAGTTACTTGCACTATCCAATAATAAAGCCGAAGATGGCAATGGCGTATTTGACCGTTACAAAAACCCTGTGCTTACAGCGCGGCATACCCCGCTGTTTTGGAGATATGATCTGAATAGCAAAACGAACCCATTTTTTATGGAACGTTTTGGTATCAATGCGGTATTGAATCCGGGAGCGATTAAATGGGAAAACAAATATTTATTGGTTGCACGGGTGGAGGCAAGCAACCGCAAATCGTTTTTTGCCGTGGCCGAAAGCCCCAATGGTATTGATAATTTTCGCTTTTGGCATTATCCTATTACGATGCCTGAGACTACTATACCTGACACAAATACTTATGACATTCGGCTTGTGCGACATGAAGATGGATGGATCTATGGCTTATTTTGTACCGAACGGCGGGATGAGTCCGCGTCACCCGCGGACCAATCAGCCGCAATTGCCCAGTGCGGAATAGCCCGTACCAAAGACATGGTTAATTGGCAACGTTTAAACGATCTCCTGACGTCGTCGCCCCAGCAACGCAACGTGGTATTGCATCCTGAATTTGTCAATGGCAAATATGCATTTTACACAAGACCACAGGACGAATTCATCAATGCGGGTAGCGGAGGTGGTATTGGCTTTGGTTTAAGTGACTCTATCGAATGCGCCAGGATAAATGAGGAAACAGTTATTGATGCTAAAGTGTATCATACAGTTTATGAAGCAAAAAATGGACTAGGCCCGGCACCCATCAAAACACGGCACGGCTGGTTGCATCTTGCTCATGGGGTGAGGAATACGGCCGCTGGTCTCCGTTATGTGCTATATATGTTCATGACTGATCTCAATGACCTTACCAAAGTGATTTATAAACCGGCTGGTTATTTGTTAGCGCCTATTGGTGAAGAACGTACCGGCGATGTTTCTAACGTGGTATTTAGCAACGGCTGGATAGCGGATGATAATGGTATAGTTTTTATCTACTATGCATCTTCGGATACCCGAATACATGTAGCTTCGTCAACAGTTGACCGTCTCCTTGACTACGTTATGAATACCCCGCCTGATGGATTCAGCTCAGCAGAAACTATCAAAACCCTTAATCGCATTATCGAAAACAACCGGTCCGGCTTATGGTAAACGGTACACGTTCATCGACCGTAAATAATAAAACAAAATGAAGGTGACAGCTGAATTAGCAATATTGCCTGTCTTTCGTAAAGAGCTATCCGACGAGTTGTCTGAAATTCTCGACTATTGGATAAAGCATACTCCGGATCATAAAAGCGGAGGGTTTATAGGAAGCATGGATAATGACAATAATGTTGATAGTTTGGCGCCAAAGGGAGTTGTGCTGAATTGCCGGATACTTTGGACTTTTTCCGCAGCATACCAAATGCTGAAAAAAGAGGAATATCTCGATATGGCCACAAGAGCCTACTATTATATTGTCGATCATTTTATCGACAGAAAATACGGAGGTGTTTATTGGTCGGTAAAGCATAACGGATCGCCGCTTGAAACAAGAAAGCAGATTTACGGCCTTTCGTTTTGTATCTACGGCCTCGCAGAATATTTTAAAGCTTCGGAAGACAGGGTGGCGCTGCACCTGGCAAAGGACCTGTTTGAAAAGATAGAGCTTTACAGCTTCGATAAATTGAACGGAGGATATTTGGAGGCATTCACCCAGGGCTGGAAGCCTTTGGACGATATGCGCCTCAGTGATAAAGATGAAAACGAAAAAAAGACTGCGAATACCCATTTGCATGTTATTGAAGCATATGCAAACCTGGCTACGGTGTGCCCGGATAAGCGGATAAAGGAGAAAATTGGGCATTTACTGGAAGTATTCGCACAACATATCATAGACAATGATTCTTTTCATTTGAATCTGTTCATGGATGAAAACTGGAAATTAAGATCATCTCTTGTTTCATATGGGCATGACATTGAAGCTGCATGGCTCTTGCATGAGTCAGCATTCGTACTTAATGACGAACGAAATATTAACCTGTTTAGAGAATTAAGCGTAAAGCTTGCCGATGCTGCCGCCGAAGGTATAGATACCGACGGAGGACTTTGGTATGAATTAGAGCCGTCAACAGGTTATCTGATAAAGGAAAAACATTCATGGCCGCAGGCAGAGGCCATGCTCGGTTTTTATAACGCATACCAGCTGACAGGGCATGAAAAATATCTTTATCATTCATTAAATAGCTGGGAATTTATAAAGCGTCATATTAAAGATCAGGACAAGGGAGAGTGGTTTTGGGGCGTTCGCGAAGACTATTCTGTAATGAACAAAGAAAAAGCTGGTTTTTGGAAATGCCCCTATCATAATGGCAGGGCCTGCATGGAGCTAATTAAACGAATTAATGGCCAAACGGTTTAAATATTGGTATTCCGTGAAAATGACCATTCTTAAAATGCTTCAATGCATAATCTTATTTAGCGCGTTGATGAGCTGCTCAAAAAAAAATAGCAGCGATCCTGCGGATCCACCCGATATACCACCAGTTGATACCGTCATAACTCCGGGAGTGGATCCTGCAACCGCGAGTACCATCGGCTTTTTTTTGGATGACTGGCAAACCCGGACTTTTACGGCTCCTGCCTACATCGGTGAGTCAATTCCGGCCACTGCTTCTACCACGGTTACGGTGGATGCAACTTCAATAATTACTAAAATCCCACTTTCTGTCTTTGGTCAGAATGCCGTGTGGTGGATGGGGCCTGTAGCCAATGAAACAAAGTTTACGGACCCCATCACAAAATTGCATCCCCATATCATCCGCTTTCCGGGCGGTAGCACCAGTGATGTTTACTTTTGGAACGCGCAACAGGGAGTTGCCCCAGCCGATGTGCCGGCTCAAATAACAGATGAATCAGGCGCAAAAAGAGATCCGTCGTATATCTATGGTAAATCGAATTTCAATTGGCAATGCAACCTCGATAACTATTATGCCATGTTGCAGCAAACAGGAAATAAAGGGATCATCACAGTTAATTATGGGTACGCGAGGTATGGAACCGGTTCTGATCCCGTGGCCGCGGCTGCTCATTTTGCAGCAGACTGGGTACGATATGACAATGGACGCACGCAACTCTGGGAAATTGGAAACGAAAACTTTGGCAGTTGGGAATGGGGTTACCGGATTGATCAATCATTGAATAAGGATGGTCAGCCTGAATTTATAACCGGCGCATTGTATGCACAGCATTTCAAAGTATTTGCAGATTCCATGCGCAATGCAGCAGCAGAAACCGGCAGGACCATTTATATCGGTACCGTAGTCTTTGACAATCCGGCGACAGAACCGTGGCAAACCAATACGGTTAAAACCTGGAACGAAGGAGTGATCGTGGGGACGAAAAATGACGCAGACTTTTACGTAGCGCATAATTATTTTACTCCGTATAATGAAAATTCAAACTCGTCAGTAGTCTTTTCATCTGCATTGTCTGTACCGCAAATAATGATGAATTACCTTAAACAAGCCCTGCAGGACAATGGGGCAAGTCTCAAACCGGTTGTCATGGATGAATGGAACATGTGGGCAAGAGACTCAAAGCAACAGGTGTCCAACTCGAGCGGCGTTTTTTCCGTACTGGTACTGGGCGAAGCTATAAAAAACAAATACGGGATGGCGGCCCGATGGGATTTGCTAAACGGTTGGGACAATGGCAACGATCATGGTCTGTTTAGTGCCGGTGATGAGCCCGGCGTCAGCAAATGGACGGCGCGACCCAGTTTTTACTACATGTATTTTTTCCGGAAAATGATGGGTGACCGGTTAGTGAATAGCACTGCTACGGGAGACAATATCAAAAGCTATGCCTCCACCTATACTTCCGGAGAGGTCAGTGTGACTTTATTGAATACATCGGGCAGCCCGGAAAATGTAGAGATTAAAATGAAGAATTTTTACAGTGGCAACCGGTTTTACTGGTACAGTCTTGAAGGAAGCAATGATAACGGCGAGTTTTCCCGGAAAGTTTTAATAAACGGAAGTGGCCCTGCACAGGATGCCGGTGGGCCGGCTGATTACGCCACCCTGAAAGCGCGTTCGGCCCTTTCTGTGAATGGCATAAGGGTCACGGTGCCTTCAAGAGGAATGGTAGTAATAGCCGTCGATAAAAAATAGAACAGGTTACCTTGCACTGCAAAATTTTGAGCGATGAAAAGAATCATTTTTCTGCCGATCTTACTTTCATTATTTTCTATGTCACACCAGAAAAAAACCCTGATTATATTCTTTGGCGATTCTATTACGCAGGCAGGAGTCATGAAAGGTGGCTACATTAACAGGATACAGGAGGCGATCAATAAAAATTCTTCACAGGACAAATATGAATTGATGGGTGCAGGAATCGGCGGAAACAAAGTATATGATCTCTATTTAAGGATGGATGACGATGTATTGGCAAAGAAGCCTGATGTGGTTGTGATCTACGTTGGTATCAACGATGTTTGGCATAAGACCTCCCATGGAACCGGAACTGACATCGACAAGTTTGAAAAGTTCTATATAGCGATAATTAAGAAGTTGCAGGTACAGAATGTTAAGGTGGCTGTCTGTACTCCGGCAGTAATTGGTGAAAAAAAGGAAAATGCGAATTCACAGGATAAAGATTTGAATGCCTATTCAGATGTAATTCGAAAACTGGCACCTTTGTACAATTGTGCCCTTATAGATCTCCGAAAGGCATTTACTACTTATGAAACGCAAAACAATGCAGACGATAAGGAGTCAGGTTTGTTAACTATAGATCGCGTGCACCTTACAGCTTCCGGAAACCAGTTAGTGGCAGATGAAATGATGAGGGCATTGTCAATTCAGTAAAGAACCATTGCGCAGGATTGACTGAGCCTGAAACGAAATATTTAGACCGCGCTTACCTGTAATTTGGCAGGTGAAAACAATTTTTACTAATGTTTAGATTCTTACAACTATCTTTTAATCGTGCTACTGCTCTTCTTGTGGGGTTGGCTTTTATTTTATTTCAACAGTGTCCCTATGCGCAGGATCATTCGGAGTCGTTCACCCGGGTGGAAGATGGTGTACTGATCTATCCTGATTCCCGGCTATCTGGCAATGCGCAAATGGTAAAGCTGCAGGTAATGGCTGATGATATTATCAGGGTTATTGCTTCCGGGGAGAAGAGCCTGCATCAAAGAAATAGTTTGGCTGTCAATTATTCTTCTACCACAAAACCAATGTGGGATGTGAGGCAAGAAGGAACTAAGCTTACTCTTGCAACAAAGGAACTTAAAGCTGTCGCAGACCTGCAAACCGGTGCCGTTTCTTTCACAGATTTAGATGGTAAAATCATTATTGGCGAGCGTGCGATAACCGGCCGGGCCATTACTCCTGCTGTCTTTGAAGGTGAGTCATTATACAGCATACGTCAAACTTTCGAGACCTCCGCGGATGACGCTTTTTACGGATTGGGCCAGCACCAGGAAGATATGTTTAACTACAAAGGCCAGCAGGTTTTATTCTTCCAGAATAATACTGAAGTAGCAATCCCTTTTATGGTGTCAAATAAAAACTATGGCCTTCTTTGGGATAATTATTCTTTATCCAAATGGGGAGATGTGAGGAACTGGCAACCCTTATCTGCTTTAAAATTATTTGATAAGAATGGAGCGCAGGGATGGCTCACTGCCTCTTACAGCAACGACCGCAACAAACCTTCAGATGTTGCTTTTGAAAAAGCAGAATCTGAAATCAACTATCCATATGTGAATGATAGCAAAATGAAACTGCCCGGGGAATTTGTCGTCAACAATGGAATGATCACGTGGCAGGGAAGTATTGCGAGCGGTATTGCTGGTTTGCATAAGCTACGTTTTACCTATGCTGGATATATTAAAGTATGGATAGATAACAAACTTGTCTTAGAGAGATGGCGCCAGGCATGGAACCCCGGTGCAGGCGTTATCAACACCGACATGCAAAAAGACAAAAAGTATAGCATCAGGATAGAATGGATGCCGGACGGAGGAGAATCTTATTTGACTGCGAATTGGCTGCCTCCTGTACCTGACAACGACGTCAATACATTCAGCTTTGAATCAGAAGCAGCCAGGCAGGTGGATTATTATTTTATAGCCGGGAAAAATATGGATGGCGTGATTGACGGGTACCGCAGGCTTACGGGAAAAGCCCAAATCGTTCCAAAATGGGCAATGGGGTTTTGGCAAAGCCGTGAACGATATAAAACGCAGAATGAGATAATTGAAACTGTAGCCGAATTTCGGAAAAGAAAAATACCATTAGATAATATCGTTTTGGATTGGAGCTACTGGAAACAGGATGACTGGGGCAGCCAGGAATTTGATGCCACACGTTTTCCCAACCCTGACAGTATGATCAGTGTATTACACAAAAATTATAAGACGCGATTGATGATTTCGGTGTGGCCAAAATTTTATGAAGGCATTATAGCCTATAAATATTTTAATGATAAAGGCTGGTTATACCAACGCAATATTGCCGATCGTCAAAGGGATTGGATCGCCCAGGGTTATATATCTACTTTTTATGATGCTTTCAATGAGCAAGCGAGAAAAGGATTCTGGAAATTAATACATGATAAGCTGTATGTAAAAGGAATTGATGCCTGGTGGATGGATGCCAGTGAACCAGATATCCTCTCCAACGTATCGCCGGAGAAAAGAAAACAACAAATGTCGCCAACAGCAATAGGTACTGCAGCCGAATACCTCAATGCGTATCCGTTGCAAAATGCGAAAGGTATTTATGAAGGACAACGAAGTGCTGATAATAATAAGCGGGTTTTTCTTCTGACCCGTTCGGGCTTTGCCGGCTCGCAACGGTATGCGGCAACTATCTGGAGCGGCGATATCGCGTCACGATGGTATGATATGAAAGCACAGATATCCGCAGGAATTAATTTTTCAATGTCCGGCCTTCCGTACTGGACGATGGACATTGGCGGGTTTTCTGTAGAAAAAAGATTCGAGAAACCAAATGAGACGGATCTCGCAGAATGGAGGGAGCTGATGACCCGCTGGTACCAATTTGGTGCATTTGCCCCTTTGTTTCGTGTACACGGCCAGTTTCCGTTTCGTGAAGTTTACAATACTGCACCGGCTGATCATCCTGCTTATCAATCTATATTGTATTATGATAAGCTTCGTTACCGGTTAATGCCTTATATCTATTCAATAGCCGGTCAGGCATATCACACTAATTATACGATTATGCGGGGACTGGTGATGGACTTTAACAGCGATAATGAAGTAAAAAATATCGGCGACCAGTTCATGTTTGGCCCATCGCTCCTGGTCAACCCGGTTTATATTTACAAAGCAACCAGCCGTTCTTTGTACTTGCCTTCGGGACAGGGATGGTATGATCTTTACAGTGGTAAATATTCCGAAGGCGGAAAACATATTATTGCAGATGCCCCTTACCAACAGGTACCTGTATATGTAAAAGAAGGCTCCATTATACCGACAGGACCTGAACTACAGTACACAGACGAAAGGCCAGCCGATCCCATCACCTTATTTATTTATACCGGTAAAGACGCTTCTTTTACTTTATATGAAGATGAAAATCTTAATTATAATTATGAAAAAGGCGCCTTTGCTCTAATCCATTTCACATTTGACCAGGAAACAGGTACATTGACAATCGGCGAAAGGCAAGGCAGCTTCAACGGTATGTTGAAGAAAAGAACTTTTCGAATAAAAGTGGTCAGCAGGGAAAGGGCTTCGGGGATGAAATTTGATGAACCGGCGGACAAGACTATTACGTATAGTGGTAAAATAGTAAGAGTGAAATTGTAGGATTTAAATACCTGGAAGTGTATATCGGTTTAAAGGCCAGTCAATCTTTTTTAAATGACTATAAATCACTAATTCAATATTGCTGTTATGAAAAAAAATCTCCTTCTCCTGTTTATCATTATTTACAGCATTTCATCAAATGGCCAATCTGACCGGCAAAAGGCGGCAGCTTTGCTTAAGCAGTTAACCCTTGAAGAAAAAGTGGGCCAAATGACCCAGGTGACATTTGCGGTAATCGCAAAGGGCGGTTGGGCCGACACAGAAGGAATTATAGACCCTGAAGCACTGAAGAAAGCGGTGATTGATCATAAGGTTGGATCTATACTCAACATAAACAATCATGGACTTACTGTTGACAAATGGAACGGTGTTATCACTCAAATTCAGGATGAGGCAAAGAAGACACGACTGAAAATCCCTGTCCTGTATGGTTTGGATGGGATGCATGGTCAAACCTATACACTCAATTCAACTTTGTTCCCGCAAAATATTGGGATCGCCGCCACGAGAAATCCAACATTCGCAACGATGGCTGCCAAAGTAACGGCCAAGGAGCTCAGGGCTTCTGGTGTAAGGTGGAACTTTGCACCGGTGCTTGATATCGGCAGGCAGCCGTTGTGGTCACGCTTTCCTGAAACTTATGGAGAAGATGTTTATATCGTAAAAACAATGGGCGCTGCAGCGGTAAAGGCGTATGAAGAAGATGGTTTGAAAAATCCGACAGCTGTTGCCAGTTGTATGAAGCATTATTTAGGATATTCGGGGGCCAGAACCGGAAAAGACCGCACACCTGCGTATATACCTGAGATAGAATTACGGGAATACTATCTTCCTCAATTCCGCGAAGCAGTCAAAGCAGGATCCTCGACGATTATGATCAATTCAGGTGAAATCAATGGTGTCCCGGTTCATGTAGATAAATATTTGCTTACTGATGTATTGAGAAAAGAATTGGGTTTCCAGGGCTTAATTGTTTCCGATTGGGAGGATGTGAAACGAATACACGACAGGCATAACGTTGCTGCTACACCAAGGCAGGCAGTGGTAATGTCAGTGAATGCAGGGATAGACATGAGCATGGTGCCAAGTGACTTTTCATTTTATGACTTGCTGCTTGAAGCTGTTAAGAAAGGCGAAGTGCCGATGAGCCGTATTGATGATGCAGTAACAAGGATACTCACTTTAAAATATAAATTGGGTTTGTTTGAAAACCCTTATCCTGAACCTGCTGCCAAAGACAATTTTGGTAAGCCGGAATATCAAACCCTTGCGCTGGACGCAGCACACGAAGCAATGACACTACTGAAAAACAAGGATAATATATTGCCGTTGTCAAAATCCACCAAAGTTCTGGTCGCTGGTCCCGCTGCACAAAGCATCACAGCCTTGAACGGATGCTGGAGTTATGTATGGCAGGGAAACCAGGAGCAATGGTACCCGGCAGACAGTAAAAACATTTTACAGGCCGTTACAGATAAGGTCGGAAGTGCAAACGTCACTACTACGTCTGTAAAAGGATTTGATAGCAGTGACAATTATAATGCTGCAAGGCTATCAGCTGCGGCAGCGAATGCCGATGTTATCATCTTATGCCTGGGAGAAAATGCTTATGCGGAAAGCCCGGGCAATACCCGCGAACTTGCACTCCCGGAAGACCAAATCATATTGGCAAAAGCTGCCATTGGGACCGGCAAGCCTGTTATCGTTGTATTGACCGAAGGACGACCACGGTTTATCACCAGCATTGAGCCCGCTGTAAATGGAATTTTAATGGCGTACTGGAGTGGAAGGAAATCAGCTGAAGCAATTGCGGATGTATTGTTCGGAGACTACAATCCTGACGGCAGACTGCCTTTTTCTTATCCGCGCAGCATGGGCGAAATTGTTATGTATGACAGGAAACCTACCGAAGAGATAAGAGAAGTATTCAATGATAACGTAAATTCAGGTTACGACCCACTTTTCCCGTTTGGACATGGATTAAGCTATACTACTTTTGAATACAGTGATCTTAAACTCAGCAGCGCAACATTAACTGGAAATCAAAAACTCACAGTAACTGTTACCGTGAAAAACTCCGGAAACCGCGATGGAAAACATAGCGTTGAATTATACACCCGCGATATGTATGCGAGCGTGACACCGTGCATGAAACGACTCCGTGCTTTTCAAAAGATTAATTTTAAAGCCGGTGAAAGTAAGCAGGTAATTTTCCTGATCGACAAAAATGATCTTTCATTTATCAATTCGAAACTAAAGCCAGTAACCGAGCCTGGTGAATTTGAAATAATGATTGGAGATAAGAAGGCAAAGTTTAATTATAACTAAGAAGGCTATTTCTTTAGCGACCTAAAAAAGAAAAATGAATTACGTTCCATCGCCTGAGAGATATAAAGGCATGAAGTATAATCGCTGTGGTAAAAGCGGGTTAAAGTTACCTGCTATATCACTTGGGCTGTGGCACAACTTTGGCTCGGTTGATATTTTTGAAAATTGCAGAAGTATTGTTCACAGGGCATTTGACAGGGGAATCACCCATTTTGACCTTGCAAATAATTATGGGCCTGCTCCCGGTTCTGCTGAAGAAACGTTTGGTAAAATTTTAAAGCAAGACTTCGGTGGTCATCTCCGCGATGAAATGATTATTTCAACTAAAGCAGGTTATTTGATGTGGCCGGGACCATACGGTGAATGGGGATCGAGAAAATATTTGCTTTCGAGTTTGGATCAAAGCCTGAAGCGGATGCAATTGCAATATGTCGACATTTTTTACTCACACCGCCCCGACCCCGATACGCCTTTAGAAGAAACTATGGGGGCATTGGATACGGCGGTGAGGAGCGGCAAAGCATTATATGCGGGTATTTCAAACTATAATGCACAACAAACAAAGGAGGCGGTTAACATTTTAAAAGAACTGGGAACGCCCTGCCTGATACATCAGCCAAAATATTCCATGTTTGAACGATGGGTGGAGGACGGGCTATTGGATGTGCTGGAACAAAATGGAGTCGGATGTATTCCTTTCTCACCATTGGCGCAGGGTATGTTAACGAATAAGTATCTACAAGGGATTCCAGCTGATTCAAGAGCCGCCAAACCCCACGGATTTTTGAAAGCATCAGAAATAACAGAAGAACGATTGCAGCAAATAAGAAAATTAAATGAAATTGCACAACGGCGAAAGCAGTCATTGGCCCGGATGGCACTGGCGTGGCTGCTTAAAGACAAACGTATCACGACTGTTCTGATCGGCGCAAGTTCTGTCGAACAATTGAATGATAATCTTGCATGTTTGGAGCAACTGGAATTTTCTTCGGCGGAATTAGATGAAATTGAACAAATTTTGAAAAAATAAATGTCTTGTTTAGCTGGTAGTTTACTTAAAAAGTAAATAAGCGGCATTGCGATAAATTACATTTTGGTATTTTCAGGAACGAAATTTTAAAACCATATGAAAAGAAGAGTTGCCATCAGGAATGTAGTGCTCATTTCTGCGGGTGCGGGACTGCTACCGTCCTGTATGCAGGAAAGCAGCAGCACCATTCCGCTAAAGCATATTTCAATTACCGGCTCCCAGCAACAAATGCTTGCACAACTTACCGAAGCTATTATTCCGAAAACACAAAATTTTATCGGTGCAAATGATCTGAAAGCACACGAATTTATGCTGACAATGATAGATGATTGCGCGAGTCCCCGGGATCAGAGCAATTTTACGGACGGCCTGAAGGATTTTGACAAATTTAGTTTTGGCAAATTTAAAGTGGATTTTACAGCATTTACGCCTGAACAAAAACGCTCTCTTATTGCCGCCATTGAAAGAAAAACGGATATTCCTGAAAATGTCCAGAAATTTTATTCAACCGTAAAGCGCTACACCGTACAAAGCTTTACTTCATCCGAAAAATATATGTTGGACATAAGAAAATATAAACAAACACCTGGTGGTGATTTTAAAGGCTGTGTTCCGGTTTAAGCTCATTAATTCAAATTTATAACATGCCTGATAAAAATACTTTCGATGCAATTGTGATCGGCAGTGGGATGAGTGGGGGCTGGTCAGCAAAAGAATTATGTGAAAGAGGGCTGAAGACCCTGCTTCTTGAACGCGGCCGCGATGTGAAGCATCTGAAAGATTATCCGACGGCCAACATGATGCCATGGGAATTTAAACATCGGAACCAGCTGCCTTATGAGATTGCCAATGAAAACCCGGTGATCAGCCGTTGCTATGCTTTCAGGGAAGATTCCATGCATTTCTTTGTAAAGGATAAAGATCATCCATACGTGCAGGAGAAGCCTTTTGACTGGATTCGCGGTTACCAGGTGGGCGGCAAAAGTATCATGTGGGCGCGGTATACACAAAGGTGGAGTGATTTTGACTTTGAAGGTCCCGCCCGCGACGGCTATGCCGTCGACTGGCCCATCCGATATAAGGACATAGCACCCTGGTACAGCCATGTTGAGAAATTTGCCGGGATCAGTGGCAACAAAGATGGTTTGGAAGAATTACCTGATGGTGAATTTCTGCCGGCGTGGGAAATGACTTGCGTGGAGAATCATTTTAAAGATGCCATTGCAAAAAATTACCAGGGTCGCCATGTTATTTATTCGCGTTGTGCGCACTTGACAAAGCCAGAGCCAATTCATATTGAGCAGGGAAGGGGACAATGCCAGGGAAGAAATTTATGCCAGAGAGGATGTCCCTTTGGAGGCTATTTTAATGCAAACTCCACAACCATACCATGGGCACAGAAAACTGGGAACCTTACACTTCGTCCACATTCAGTGGTCCATTCAATTATTTATGATGAAGCAAAACGTAAAGCAACCGGTGTTCGTGTTATTGATGCCAATACAAAACAAGCCACTGATTTTTTTGCTCCCGTCATTTTCATAAATGCCGGTGCTCCCAATACTAACCTGATATTGTTAAATTCAACATCCAATCGTTTTCCCAATGGCCTGGGCAACGACAGCGGGCTACTTGGAAAATATTTTGCATTTCATAACTACCGCGCAAGGATCACTGCAAAGTATGATGGATTTAAAGAGTTTAAGACAGAAGGTGGCCGTGGTACCGGCGGGGCGTATATTCCAAGATTTCGAAACGTAAGAAAACAGGAAACAGATTTTTTGCGCGGCTATGCAGCCACATTTATTGGAATGAGGTTTGGGGGCGGTGGTGGCTCCGCTGAAGGATTGTTTGGTGAAGAATTGAAGAACAAGCTCATGGATACCTCTGCGCCACCCGGCCCCTGGAATGTTGGGTCGCAGTGTATGGGAGAAACAATTCCGAAGGAAACTAATTCGCTGACCCTCGACAAGGATAAGAAGGACGAATGGGGAATACCATTGTTAAAGTTCTCCGTTGCATATGACGATAATGATGAGAAGATGATCAAAGACTTTACGGAGCAGTTTACGGAGATGTTTGAAAAGGCCGGGTTTACTGATATAAAGGCAACAGACAGTAAACAGGCACCTGGTTTAGACATTCATGAAATGGGTGGTGTGCGAATGGGAAAGGATCCAAAAACATCTTTGCTAAATGAATGGAACCAAATGCATTCCTGTCCAAATGTATTTGTGGCAGACGGTGCATGCATGACTTCAACTTCTACACAAAATCCGTCTCTGACCTACATGGCCATTGCAGCAAGGGCAGCCAACCACGCAGTGGATGTGTTAAAGAAAAATGAGTTGTGAATCCATTCAGGCCTGAACCGTTTAACCCGCTCATAAAAGATGAATAAGGGCGAATCTGCGATTCGCTTTCACAAAAAATAATGTTTACTATGCGCCTGCTTTTTTTCCCTATTAGTTTATTGATTGTAACGATTGGTTTGGCCCAGGATCCAGTTGGCATTTTCAGCAATCATATTGACATAGGCAAACCTAAACTGACAGGAACCACTGTTTACAACAGCGAAGATCAAAGCTATACTCTGAAAGGAGCGGGCTACAATATTTGGTTTGGCCGGGATGAATTTCAATACGCATTCAATAAAATAAAAGGCGATTTTATATTAACGGGCAATTTCAAAATGTTAGGCAACGGAGTTGATCCACACCGGAAAATTGGATGGATGGTAAGGGCAGGAGAGGGCGAAGACGCGCCGCACATGACTGCAACAGTACATGGAGATGGAATGATTGCATTACAATGGAGAAGAATGCGCGGGGCACACATGCGGGATCCACAGGATGAAATTTTCACAAAGAAATCGGCCACAGAAATTGTGCAGCTTGAAAGATTGGGTAAGTTCTTTATTATGAGGGTGGCACATCCTGGTGAACCATTGCAGGAAATAGGCAGAACGGATGCCATTGAAATGCCGGATGAGGCATTGGCGGGAATATTTATATGCAGCCATAATCCGGATGTTGTTGAAGAAGGCCAGGCATGGAATGTTCGTATTGAACAAACCGTTCCAGACAGCCATAATGGTTACCGCGATGGTATTTTAGGAAGCAAGCTGGAGATCATGAACGTGTTTGATGGCAAACGTAAAATTGTTTATGAAGACAAGGGAAGATTTGAAGCGCCAAACTGGATGCCCGATGGGAAAAGTTTGTTGTTTAACCAGAGTGGGAGCATATACACCCTTCCATTGTCGGGCGGCACACCCACAATGTTGAATACGGGCGCTGCGAAAAGAAACAATAACGACCATGTCATTTCCTTCGATGGGAAATGGTTGGCCATTTCTTCTCATCGCGATGGGATGCCCGGCGGCGGCAGCACCGTATATTATTTGCCACTATCCGGAGGTGAACCCAAAATGGTAACCGATAGCACGCCTTCTTACCTCCATGGTTGGAGCCCTGATGGAAAAGATCTTGTTTACACGGCACAACGAATCAGCAAGAGCCCGGTTTATAATATTTATAAGAAGCCAATAAAAGGCGGCAACGAAATTCAATTAACCAATCTTGCAAAAGGATTAGCAGACGGTCCGGAATATTCACCAGACGGGAAGTTTATTTATTACAATAGCACTGTCAGTGGATCGATGCAGTTATGGCGCATGAAAACCGATGGCACCAACCCGGAGCAGTTAACTTTTGATGAATACAATAATTGGTTTGCTCATGTTTCCCCCGATAACAAGTGGATAGCTTTTCTTTCCTTCCCGAACACAGTAACCCCAACGGACCATCCTTTTTACAAACGGGTAATGCTGAGATTGATGCCTGTTAGCGGAGGCGCTCCAAGAGCGATCGCCTATCTATTTGGCGGGCAGGGAACGATCAATACGCCTTCGTGGAGTCCCGATAGTAAGCACATTGCCTTCGTCAGCAACAGCGGATTACCGAATTAATTTTCACAGCTAACTGAATAAATAACTTAGTATCAATTATTTAATCGGACTACGTTATATTACTTTTATTAATAAAGTAAAGTTTCTATAAAACCGAACGGAATAATCGTCTTCAGACTGTGGAAGATTTCACTCGGGTATTAACTTATACAAATTCTTCCAAAACAGGTATCATTGTTGAACCAATTTCACACTTATGAAAACTAAGAGCCTCGTCTGGATCCTGATTATTATCATCATGTTACAATCTTGTCACAGGGCCATGACGCCATATGAAGCTGCCAATTTTCCGAGAGGCAAAAAGTGCCGTAGTATCAGGTAAGAGCTATTCGTCTCCAAAAAGATTACCAACGGCCCCTTCCAACATCGGGAACTTTTCTATCACATAGTTTTTAATGGCTGTGATGGCTTTTTTGGCCTGTTCATCAGTTAGGCCGGCTTCGGCTTTCAACTTGTCGATTAGTTCCTGCATGCAAAAAGGTTTAAATTTTTCGGAGTTTAAAGTTAGTGTAAACAAAAACGCCAGGTTTGCTGGCGTTTGCTATTTATATTGATTCGTGATCTGATAACTTAAGCCACTTTCAACAGGCTCAGCTTACTCTTGTCAAATTTTCGTTTGGCATAATCCAGGTCGAGTGCGAAATGTGTTTCCCTGGTAGATGGCATCTCAAACATGGCATCGGTCAGTATGCCTTCGCAGATACTTCTTAAACCTCTCGCCCCCAGTTTATACTCCATTGCTTTTTCCACCATAAAATCCAGCACCTCGTCATCAATGGTCAATTTGATTCCTTCGAGCTCAAATAGCTTTGTATACTGCTTTAAAAGGGCATTTTTCGGCTGCGTTAATATTGATCTGAGAGTTTCCGCATCAAGCGGGTCAAGGTGAGTCGCTACCGGTAAACGACCCAGCAACTCTGGGATAAGTCCAAAAGCACGCAAATCCTGTGCATTCACATAACGCAGAAGATTTCTTTTCATACTCTCCTGTTGTTCCTTATCTACATTAAAACCAATTGTATTGGTCTGCACTCGTCTTGCGATAATCTTCTCGATTCCGCCAAAAGCACCGCCGCAGATAAAAAGGATATTTTGCGTGTTGATCTTGATAAGTTTTTGCTCAGGGTGCTTTCGGCCGCCTTGCGGAGGTACTAACACGTCAGTGCCTTCAAGCAATTTCAACATTCCCTGTTGAACCCCCTCACCACTAACATCCCGGGTGATCGAAGGATTGTCACCTTTTCTCGCGATCTTATCAATTTCATCAATATAGACAATGCCGCGTTCTGCAGCAGCGACATCGTAATTACAAACCTGGAGAAGTCTTGTAAGAATACTTTCTACGTCTTCGCCCACATACCCTGCTTCAGTGAAGACAGTTGCGTCAACAATTGCGAAGGGTACGTTTAGCATTCTTGCAATGCTTTTTGCGAGCAACGTTTTTCCCGTCCCCGTTTCGCCAACCATAATGATGTTGCTTTTTTCAATTTCAACATCACTGTTACCAACACCTACGTCAGAAGGTTTTTGTTGAAGTCTTTTGTAATGATTGTAAACTGCAACGGCTAAAACTTTTTTTGCTTCATCCTGGCCGATGACATAATCATCAAGAAATTTTTTGATCTCGACCGGTTTTTTGATGGTGAGCTTGAATGATCCGGACGAGTGTTTATCATCCTTAACCATGAGCTCCTGCTCAATGATTTCTCTTGCGTGTTCAACACAATTTTCGCAAATATGTCCTTCCTGGCCCGCAATCAGGATCTTAACTTCGTCGCGGCTGCGACCGCAAAAAGAACAGTGTAAAATATTTTTTGCCATGTTTTTAGACAGGTGTAATACCCAATCTTTGCTAATCAGAGCCTACAAAAGTAAAAAACGCTTCCGAATTAGACGATTTTCTTACAAAATGTCGCACAGGATACTGATTAATAACGTATTATAACTTGGTAATAACCTTATCGACGATACCGTATTCTACAGCTTCACCCGCATTCATCCAATAATCCCGATCAAAATCTCTTAATACCTGCTCTATAGATTTGCCGGTATTTTCTGCAAGTATTTTAGCTCCCATATCCTTTACACGCTGTGTTTGCCGTGCCTGAATTTCGAGGTCTGTGCTTACACCACGTATGAATCCACCTAACGAAGGCTGATGAATCATTACTTCACCGTTTGGATAAATGAAACGTTTACCTTTTTTCCCTCCACTTAGCAGTATGCTACCCATCGATGCCGCCAATCCCATACAAATAGTACTCACAGGACTCTTGATCATTTGCATCGTATCATATATTACCATTCCGCTTGTAACAACGCCTCCGGGGCTATTTATGTAAAACCTGATGTCGTCACCTGTTTTATCATTGTCCAGTAAGAGTAATTTACTGACTATGTCTTTTGCACTTTTATCATCAACCACTCCCCACAAATAAACACTCCGGCTTTCAAAAAAATATTTTTCCAGTCGCTTGCTGAACATCATAAGGTCCGATTTCGGCTGTTCCTCTTTTTCTTCTTCTTCGGGTTCGTCATCGGCTCTCCAGTCATCGTATAAAAAGTGGTTGCGATTCATATCTTCAGATTATTTTTAGTTTGTCTTTTTGATTGCAAATGCTCATAGTGTTCTCTTACCAAATAATTAATCTTTCTTTTCCTTGCGCTTATTGACCAGCAGCACTTCATCTACCAACCCGTACTCTTTTGCTTCATTAGCTGTCATCCAGTGATCACGGTCAAAATCCTTTTCGATTTCTGTTACCGGTTTACCAGAATGGAAATTGACGATCTCGTAAAGTTCACTTTTCAGTTTCCGGATTTCTTTTACGGTGATCTCGATATCGCTTGCCTGGCCCCCGATAGCGCCACTTGGCTGATGCATCATGATCCGCGAATGTTTCAAAGCAGCTCTTTTTCCTTTGGTACCCGCTCCAAGCAAAACACAAGCCATTGAAGCAGCCATCCCGATACAAATGGTGGCCACGTCGGGACTTACATATTGCAACGTGTCGTATACTCCAAGCCCGGCATATACACTTCCACCGGGACTGTTAATATACATATTGATATCTCTTGCCCTGTCGGCAGAGTCCAGGAAAAGCAATTGGGCGGTCACAATATTGGCTACTTCATCATTTATCGGGTATCCAAGAAAAATAATGCGGTCCATCATCAACCGGCTATACACATCCATAACAGCAACATTCATTGGACGCTCTTCAATGATATTAGGCGTCAAACCCGTTACCAAATGAGAAGCGTAACTATTCAATGTGTTGCTGGAGATGCCCCGGTGCTTAACCGCGTATTTTTCAAATTCGGAATTAAAGGTCATGCTGGGAAAGTTTAAAGTTGATGTTTAAAGTTGAAGGTTGGTCATTGATCTAATGTGCACCACGTTATACATTTTACCCGAAACATTAAACCGGAAACCGCGCAAATATCCTTCCAAATGCCTAAAACACAAAATGTATGACAGGATTGCAGAAACGGGATACTGTAGAACCAGCTTTTAAAATCAAAAACATTTCTTGAAGGCTGATACATTTCAGGAAAACAAAAAGAACTCTTACATAACAAGAAATTATAGCAACAGGTTCATTCAACATTACAAGTTGGCCTTGCATTAACCAATTTGCTACGAAAACATTTCTCTTATTTTATCAAAAAATCCCTTTTCACTTTTATCAGGCTGTGGTTTAAAATTCTGGGACAGCGCCATTTTTTCCAAGGCTGCCTTCTCTTCAGGAGTTACATGCTGTGGGGTCCAAACGTTGACGTGTATTAACTGATCACCTTTTTCATAAGAATTTACCGCAGGAAACCCTTTGCCCTTTAACCTGAAAATTTTTCCGCTTTGTGTGCCGGCGGGGATCTTAATTTTAGCCCTTCCATCTATTGTAGGAACTTCTACCTGGATCCCGGAAACAGCTTCGGGGAACGAAATGTATAAATCGTAAGCCACATTCAATCCGTCGCGCTGCAGTTCTTTGTGTGGCTCCTCTTCGATAAGTATAATCAGGTCGCCGTTGTGTCCACCTCTTTCGCCGGCATTGCCCTTACCATTCACATTAAGCTGCATGCCCTCCTGCACGCCTGCAGGAATATCAATACTTACCGTTTCTTCACCATATACTCTTCCGTCGCCTTTGCAGGTTCCGCATTTAGACGTGATCGTAGAGCCTTCACCGTTACAGGCAGGACATGTGGTGACGGTTTGCATTTGCCCGAGGAATGTATTCTGAACCCTCCTCACCTGGCCGCTGCCCCCGCATGTTTTACAGGTTTGAATGCTGCCTTTATCTTTCGCTCCACTTCCGCTACACGTACTGCACAAAACATACTTTTTAACCTTGATGTTCTTCTTTACGCCTTTAGCAATTTCCTCAAATGTCAGTTTCAATTTTACACGCAGGTTGCTGCCTCTTACACCCTGGCTGCGCTGACCGCTACGTCCACGATGGCCGCCAAAAAAACTACCAAACACGTCATCGCCGAAAATGTCTCCAAATTGGCTGAAGATATCGTCCATATTCATCCCGCCCCCATATCCACGGCCGTTTCCGCTTAAACCGGCATGGCCGTAACGATCATACTGGGCCTTCTTGTCGGCATCACTTAATACTTCATATGCTTCGGCGGCTTCTTTAAATTTTTCCTCCGCTGTCTTGTCTCCCGGGTTACGGTCGGGATGGTATTGCATAGCAACTTTACGGTAGGCTTTTTTTATTTCATCTGCCGCCGCACCCTTGCTTACACCCAATGTTTCGTAATAATCTCTCTTTGACATATTAAATTCACTGTGCTCGTTAAATCAGGCATTTGGCCTGGCACGTTTTGCCCGCTCGGTTTCACTACACGAAATCGTCATTTTCCAACCACTACTTTTGCGTGGCGAATGATCTTATCATTTAGGTAATAACCTTGTACTATTTCATCCATCACCTTGCCTTTTAGATCCGCGGATGGAGCAGGGATTTCAGTAATCGCTTCATGCAGATCCGGATTGAAATCCTTTCCGATGGATTCCATCGGCCGCAGGCCTTTTGCCTGCATTTGGTTTTTTAATTTGTTGAAGATAAGCGATACTCCTTCCTTTATTTGCTGCGGATCTTCGTTGGTGGCCCATTGTTTTTGGGCACGTTCGACATCATCCATTATTTCAAGCAAACCGGTTATTACATCCCGACCAGCCGTTTGGATTAACTCGATTCTTTCCTTGGCATTCCTCCGTTTGAAATTGTCGAACTCGGCTGCTAAGCGTAAATATTTGTCTTTAGCCTCTTTAAGTTCCTCTTTAACCTTTTCCAGCTCTGATTCTTCCGCCACGGGCTCATTCAAATGGGTTGAGCCACTGAGCGCCTCATCCGCATTGATATCGAACCCATTATTAATTTCAGAAGCTCCATTTACATTTCCTTTCACGTCTTTCTTTCCCATTTTTTTTAGAATTGTTCGCAAAGGTAAGGTTGTCAAGAATACTGCCAATAGACCAATCGGGACAAAATGACCTGAGAACCGGCCGGCTGTGTTGTTGAATTGTGTCAAAAGGTAACCGGCAATGCCAGTAACAAGTACCTTGCAGACCCGGTTATGAATAAAGTTTACCTAAAGAGAAAGATTAGCAGGCGGATAGCCGACGGCCATCCCTGGATTTTCAACAATGAGGTGGAAAAGATTGAAGGCGAAGTGGGTGGTGGTGAAACCGTCGACGTGTTTACCCACGACAACAAATTTGTCGGCAGAGGTTATATCAATCCAAAATCCCAGATCCTGGTTCGCCTGCTTACAAGGCAAAAGGGCGAAAAAATAAATGAGGCATTCTTCTTAACCCGAATTGAGGAGTGTTGGAAATATAGAAAGACTCTCGGGTACACGGAAAACTGCCGGCTGGTATTTGGAGAGGCTGACTCGATGTCTCAACTGATTATTGATAAGTTCAACGACTATTTTGTTCTTCAGACATTGGCCTTAGGAATTGATAAATGGAAACCTGCAATTGTCGATGCGATAAAAAAGGTGTTTACTCCCAAAGGAATTTATGAAAGAAACGATGTACCGGTGCGGGAATTGGAGGGCCTTAGCCAGCAGAAGGGATTTCTGTCAGAACCGTTCAAGACTGACATCATTATTCGCGAGAATGGTTTGAACTTTCATGTCGATCTTGAAAACGGCCAGAAGACAGGATATTTCCTGGATCAACAGGATAACCGCCGCTCGATACGAAATATAGTGAGAGGCGCTGATGTGCTTGGTGCCTTTACCTATACGGGTACTTTTGAAATTCACGCCGCTCATTTTGGTGCAAAATCGGTGTTGGGTCTTGACATATCGGAAAATGCCGTTCAGCAGGCCACCAGGAACGCCGAGTTAAACGGGCTGGAAAAAATCTGTCATTTTGAAACCGCGAATGCCTTTGACAAATTGAAACAATGGTCAAACGAAAAAAGGCAATATGATGTCGTCATGCTTGACCCGCCAGCTTTCACTAAAAGCAGGGAGATGATTCAAAAGGCTATTGCGGGCTACAAAGAAATAAATCTTCGGGGAATGAAGTTGATTAAACCAGGCGGCTTCCTGGTCACATCTTCATGTACCAGCCTCGTTAAGGCCGACCTGTTTTTGCAAATTATAGAGATGGCTGCTAAAGATGCCAGGCGAAAACTAAGACAGGTTGTGTTCCAGTCGCAATCAGCAGACCACCCGGTTATTTGGGGCATGGAGAATACACAATATCTCAAATTCCTGATCGTTCAGGTAATCTAAAACAAACAGCATACATTATTTAGTAACCTGGAATTTGCCGGTATCAATAACACGGCCTGTAGTCTGATCTATGAGATGGTAAATGTAGGTGCCGCGGGTAAAGTCGGTAAGCGAAAGCAATGTCTTCTCATTTACGGATTGCTTTTCTGCGATCTTTTTACCAAGGAAATTAAACACCACTATCGTTAATCCTTTTTGATAATTTTTTTGAATATCGAAAGTAATGAAGGAGGTAGCAGGGTTAGGATAAAGAGTCAATTTCTTTATTTCTGTTTGCGAAGGAAGACGTGATTCCTGGGCAGAAACAAAGGCGGTTGACAACAATAAAAATGATAATATGAGTAGATATTTTTTCAACTATTCAAATTTACTTTTATTTCTCAATAATAACCTGTTTTTTCGAGTTGTGCAACGTAAAATTACCATAACATAAAAATTATTGATATCCAACATTTTAAGATTCAAACGATAGTAAGTTTAACGCTTCTTTAAGCCAGCCGTTCGAGTGTGTGCCGGATAGCGTCGTAGTTGGGTTCGGCGCCGGAATTCTCGAGGACCTCCAAATATTGAATGATACCATCTTTGTCAATAACAAAGGCCGATCTTTTGGAAACCCCTTTCATATCAAGTATCCAGTTGTCATAAAGCGATTCATAAGCTGCAGAAGCGTCTTTGTTGAAATCGCTCAGAAGGGTAAAATTATACTGTTGGGCCTCTTTGAATTTCGCGAGAGTATAGAGGGAATCGACCGATATGCCGATCACCCGCGCGTTGGCATTATTATAGAAGCCGATCGAATCACGAAAGGAACAGAGCTCCTGGGTGCACACCCGGGTAAACGCAAGAGGAAAAAAAAGTAGCAACACATTTTGTCCCCTGAAATCAGAAAGCGATACTTTATTTTTTTCGGTATCGTATAATTGGAAATCCGGAGCTTTTTGGCCAATACTGATGCTCATAAAAGAGTTGGAAAAAAAGAAAATTACGAAAAGCCCGGTAATCACGAAAATGTTAAGCGAATTAAAACCGCGGACATCTTACTGCATTCACACTTGAATTATCGCGGTCAAGAAACCCGATATAGGAAACAGAGAATTCATATCCCCCGCGACCGTAGCTATAAGGTTTAAGTTTAGATATGTTTACATCATAACTAAAGGCAAAAGAAAATGGTTTATAATCCAATTTGACAACCGGGATTAAGGCATCACTCCACCTGATAAAAAAACCGCCGTGAACCACGTATTTTGGATTGTCGGTTTCCGGCCCTATTTTCAAACCATATAAAGCGCCGACAACTGTTTCCTGGTAATTATCCTGGATTGAATGGTCAGCAAGAATTGAAACATATGCACTCTCTGCGACGCCAAATCTAAAACCGGCAGAGGCTGTCCACTTTGGATTTAGCTTAATCGACGGATCACGGAAAAAAGAATTTTGTGGCTGGGTAAAGTGATGATAGGCTACTCCCAGGTAAAAATTGTCATCTTGCTTGTCCGACAAATTTGAATTATAGCTGACCCCAACACTCCCGTCAAGATATGTGTAATTGGCAACTGCAAGGGGCTCGCCATTGGGATCGTCAGTAATCATCTTTGAACGGTCAAAACTCTTATTCACCACGCCGCCCATAAACCCAAGTGAAAAATACCGGTTCTTTTCGCTGCTAAGCGATTTATGATAATTTATAGCTGGCAAAAGACTCACCTGTGTAAGCGCCGCAGTACCCGCTCTGTCAAATAATGCCTGCCCACCCACAGTAAAAAAATCGTCCTGCTTACCTATTGGCAATTTATATTCTCCGTTTAGCGACCCGGTACGGTAACCATCTGTAACGGCACCCCACTGATCACGATAAACCATTTGCACCCGGTAATCGCCCGTGAATATGCCCGCCAAGGCAGGGTTTCGCAGAAGCGGAGTTTCGAAAAACTGCGAAAAATGAATATCCTGTGCATGCCCAAGGGCCTGCAATGAAATAAGCAGAATCGTCAGCCTGATCTTATTTATGATTTTTGTTGTCATATGGTTTACTATCTGAGTAAGGTTACATTTCCTTTGAAAGGAATAATAGCGTTGTTCTCACATAGGATTTCCATGGTATAAATATAAACGTCCGGGCTGGCGGGTTTTCCTTTGTACATACCGTTCCAGCCTGCCGAGACATCATTAGCTGCAAACTCTTTCTTTTCAAATACGATTTCACCCCATCGGTTGAATATTCTCATCGATTTGATCCTGAAAAGGCCTGTTCCTTTTGGATAAAATACCTCGTTACGTCCATCGCCGTTTGGCGAGAATGTGTTCGGAATGAAAACATTTTCTTTACCGCAGACAACCATTATTGTTATTTCACCTGAATTTTTGCAACCGTACAGGTCCTCAAGTTGCACTGTGTAGGTCGTGGTATATTGCGGATTTGCGAATGGAATAGGACAATCTGTACAGCTCAACCTGATCGCCGGTGTCCATGTATATTTTTCAATATTCCCTGTATAATTCATTGTCAGGTTTGTGCCGGTGCCAACAGGAATCGTAATTGGATTTTCAGAAGGCGTGGCTGTAGGCAATGGAACAACATGAATATTCTTGCTTGTATTGGCTGTACATCCAAGCTTGTTGGAGGTGGTTAATTGGACAGCAAAGTCCCCACCCGCTGTGTAAGTAGCCGTTGTGTTTTGCTGGGTCGACGTTTGTCCATTTCCAAAATTCCATTGCCAGTTCGTTAACGTATCTGCGCTTGCTAACAGGCCCATAAATGGTTCTGCCGTATTAATACAGATGGTATCCCTGCTTTCAATTGAGGGAACAGGAGTGCGATACACAAGTACTGTATCTGAGAACGAACTTGTACAATTGCTTTGAGTAGTTACCGTGAGCGTTACAGTGTACAAGCCTGGTGCCGTAAAATTGTGTGATGGATTGTCAAGGTTGGATGTTCCTCCATCACCAAAATTCCAAAGGTTGGAAATAATGGGTTCATTCTTTGTGGTGAAATTTTTAAACGTTACAACGCCCTGGTCACAGAACTCTTTCTTGTCTTTACCAAACAGCGGGATTGCCCCCATGACATTAATCCTTTGACGCCCGTTAATGCTTACTTCGCATCCTGAGATAGTATCATAAAAAACTATCCTTGGAAGATTGAAGCTTGGACGTGAATAAAAATGACTTAACGTGGTTGCTTGTGAAGAGTCGGCTGAACCATCGCCAAAGAAAAGCGTGAATTTAAAGTTTGGCGGAACCACCAAATTAAAATCAACATTTAATGAATTGCAGGCTGTGAGCACTGGTCCGTAATTTAACTGAGTAGCCGTTATTGGATCATAGATTGTTACCGAAGCTTCCGCAGAATCGATACAACCGCCTGGACCCGTCAAATAAAGCTTCGGAATAAAATGACCATAATCACTATAAAAATGATTTGGATTCTGTGCAGTTGTGCTGCCACCGTCACCAAAATCCCATAAGAATGACTTATAATCGGCCCCATTGAACGTAAACACGGTTCGCAATGGTGGACAAATTGTCGTGGTATCCTGAATGTCAAATGCCGCTTTTGGACTTCTTATTTTAATATAATTAGCCTTAGTGACTGAGTCTTCGCAACCGGATATATCCCTTACTCTCAACTTGACCGTATAATCGTTATCGCCCGTCGGGTAGCTGTGGTTTGGATGCTGAAGTGTTGATGTGGCACCGTCACCAAAATCCCAGAAATAAGAAAGGCCAGCTCCCGATGAAGTATCAACGAAAGGAAGCGCCGCACTGGGACAATAAAATGTGTCGGCTCTAAAACCAGCCAAAGGATTGGTAATAATTAAATCAGCCGGTAATGTAAATGCATTACTGCATCCGGCTGCATCAGTAACCTTCAATGTGACATCGTATCTGCCGGAATTCGTATAAATATGATTGAAGGGTGGAGCTGTGAAACTTTGCTGAGTACCATCTCCAAAATCCCAATCCCACTTTGCAATGGCAGAGGTTGGGGATGAGGAAAGATCGTTAAACGTTACGGTTTTGTTTTGACACCCGCCCGTTGTTGCCGGTGCAAAATTAGCCGTGGGACCGGTTACCGTTATGTAGTTCGGGACTGTTTTGGTATTGGCGCACCCGTTAATGTCTGTTATGGTTAAGCTGACATCGTAGGTGCCTGCAGCTGACAAAACACGACTAATGGTTCTTCCTGCACCCAGCAATGTGAAGGGCCCCACCACCCAGTCATAAGTTGAAATATTTGCGTCGATGCTATTAATTGCGTTAAGTAAAAATGGCTGGTCCTTGCAAACGGGGTTTTTGCTGATCGTAAAGTCTGCTATTTGCTCCGGGATGATGACAACTGGTCTGATCATCGTATCGGCACAAGTTCCGTTTGTTACGATCAACCTTACATTATAAGTGCCGGGTCCGGGATAGCTGAACGGCCCTGGTGGAGTTGCTGTGGTAAATTGTGTATTTGCCGGATCACCCATATCCCATTGATAGGTTAATGGGACTAATGCAGCATTGACCTTGCTGGTATTGAAAAAATTGATTGCACGGGTAGTACAGTCAACGGTGTATTCGAAATCGGAAACCGGAGCCAGGACCTGCACCGTTTGCGAAGTTGTACTCACGCATCCGTTATTGCTTACCGACGCGACCACAGTTAAACTGCCGATATCCTCAAACTCATGCCGGGGATCGGGCTCATCGGAAGTATTGCCGTCGCCGAAATTCCATAGCCACGTAACTGTTGCGCCGAGCGGAGCATCCGTAGAACCGTCAAAAAAGATGGTTTCACTCGCACAGGCATTTACCGGCCCAAAAGTAAAGCTCACAGTTGGTGGCGTACCTGTCAATATGCCCTCCGGAACGTCTGCCGTTACGGTGCACCCGCTGGTCGTTGTGATCGTCAGGGAAACATCATATTTGCCTGTGGAACCGTAAACATGTGGAGGCGGGTTTTGCATAGTCGAAGTGGTACCATCTCCGAAACTCCACAGATATGACGCTACCGAATCCAATGTCTGAATGGTAGCTACCGGCGTGTATGTAAATGGAATACATCCGCCTTGTGGGGCATTAATGGCAACCGAAGTTTCCTGTATTTTGATCAGTTCATTTTTGACAATAGAGTCCTGGCATCCCGCTGAGGTGCTGGCGATCAACCTTACCGTATAATTTCCCGAAGTGGTGTATTGATGCGTCGGGTTCTTCATTGTCGAAGTTGTCCCGTCGCCGAAATCCCATTGCCATGACGCCGCTCCCGGTGTCAGGTCAGTAAACTGAACATTAAAAGGAGCAGCGCACGATGAGCTGTCGTCAACAGTAAAATCAACAGTAGGGTTGTCTTGGACTATAATAGTCTTCGTAACCGAGTCTGTACAATTCGCAAAGAAGTTCACCATTTTCACATTGTATGTGCCAGGCGTGAGATAAGTTTTTATCGGGTTGGTTTGAGCAGAAGTTGTTCCATCGCCGAAATTCCAGAATGAAGCATCCGGCGCTTCAGACGAATTATTTTGAAAAACCAGCGGTTGATTAAGACAGGCAATTGAAGGACCAGTAAAATCCGTTGTGGTTTGAGTGATGGTAACACTTTTCTGAATTGACCCACTGCAACCAAAATTGCTGACAGCATTTAATTTCACATTATAAGTTCCCGGCGCATTATAAACCGTTGTAGGGTTTGCCGCAATTGAGGTCTGGCCGTTACCAAAATTCCAGCTATACGAAATCGTTCCGGGTCCACTAGATTGATTTTGAAACGTTACCGAATAAGGGGGTTTGCAGGAACGTGATAGTGTAAAGTCAAAATTAGTTTCAACGCCGTCTACTACCCGAATATATCTGGCCCTTGAAATTGTTCTTGTACATCCAGTGCTGCTGGCGACTTTGAGAGTTACCGTATAGAAGCCTGTATTTGCATAAGTGTGCGAAGGGTTCTGTGCACTTGAGGTGGCTCCGTCGCCGAAATCCCAGTCCCAGCTCACAATTGTGCCCACATTGGGTATAGACATATCTGTGAAATTGACCCTCACCGGGATACAACCCAGTGTGATATCGGCCACAAAGTTTGGAGTCGGGGAAGCAAAAACTGTTATGTAATTTATCTTTTCAATCTGGTCGATCCCGTTGGCGTTTCTGACAACTAGCTTCGCAGAATATGTGCCGGGCGTACTAAATGACACAACCGGGTTTTGTGCACTTGATAAAGTACCGTTGCTGAACTCCCAGTTCCATTCAGTGGGGGAACCCGTAGAGAGGTCTGTAAAATTTACAGTCAAGGGCGCGCACCCGGACACGACATTGGCCTTAAAATTGGCGACAGGCACCTGTCCAAAAACATAAACAGTTCCGGATAAGGCTAATAAGAAAAGCAGCAGCGTTTTCTTCAGGTTCTTGAATGATAGAGTTTCCAGTACGATTCAGTTTAGTTGCTCATATAAAACGAGCATTTCGGGTAAAAATTATTCATGCAATAAGTTCTGTAACAGGATATTTAAGGGTGAGTAATCAGAGGATGGTGTCAAAAATTAAAGTTTTTCCAGTCGAAGCCTTTTTATTGTGCTGCCCGAAGCCTGTGATGCTACAACATAGGTCCAACTGTTATCGTCTATGTGCCAGCTGCCATTTATCAGGTCGAGAGGGGCAACTGCGCCGTTGAAATTTGCAGTGATCATCATGGTCGCTGGATCGCCGTTCCAGGTGCCTGTGTTTTCGACCACACCGTTTTTGATGGCGTCAACTGTATAGTTGCTGTAGTATTGAAATTTATAAGCGCTAAAATCGGAGGTAATTGTGAACCCATTGTTCACAAAGTTTGTAATTACCCATTGACCGTCAGTCATGGCCGATATAATGGCGTTTTCCGTCTTTTTCTCAATCGCCTTTTGGCAGCCTGTTCCAAGAATTGCCAAAAAACAAATTATTACAGCTCGTTTCATAGGTAAAACTTGAACCGCCAAAATAAGCCGATCCGGCTACAATTACAATAGTATTTTAACCTGATTTTCTGTTGATAACGTCAATATTGAGAGACCATTATTGTGCCGGAAACTGTGGATCAGCCAGTATATGGCGGATCTGCCTAATATGCCCTTCACTGTAGGCCGTCATGAGAAGAATAAACTGATAGCAATCGATCCAACCCATCGGGGTATATATAAGCCGGTTGCGCAGGTCGCTTGTGGTAGTTTTGATGAATTTCAGGTGTTTAGCCGGTGATGATTTGAAAAAGCTGGCGGCATCCCAGTAGCCATGCCAGTTAGTCGCTACCCCAGGTATCGAAGCCGCATATCGAATGAAATTGTTGGTCCCGTCAACTGCGTTCAGGACTCCCTCGTCAGACAGACTTACGAGGTGACGATTTTCTGGTGTGGCGGGGCTTTTCAAGACTGTCTCCAGTTTGGTCCAAAGAGTTTTTTCCGCGAATGCTAAATAATCGAGATGTTCTTTAATGGTCCAATTGTCGGAGTTACTTTTGAAATCAAGCTGCGCCGCGCTAAGCCCGTTTATACTTTTTAATAAATCTGACCTTGACCCTCTCAGCTGGCTTACCGCAAATTTTCTTTCCTGGCTGGTTAAAGCAGTGTTTTTTATCGTACCTGCTAGTCCTGTTATTACAAGGGCGGTGAGAAGAATCCGGCCTTTGGTCCTTTTGAGCATGGCTTTGAAGTTATTATGGGTTAGGTGGCTTTTAGCTTCCAAAGACTGCTAAGTTCTTCAAAGGTAGCCATCTTTTAATAGCCGGCCCCAATAGATGACAATTATTTCAATGGCCTTTTTTTAACCATTCCACCTTTGGTATCCCTGATGCTTTGCATTACCATGAATGCATTGGGATCAATTTTCTCTATCGCATTGGTCAGCCTGCTAATTTCCAACCTTGTTACGACTGTAAATAATATCTCGTTTGCAATCTCATTGTCACCCCTTTTCCCAAAGCCACGTTTGCCTGAGTAAATTGTCAATCCACGTCCCATTTGATTTTTGATGAATTCGGCTATTTCCTCACTGTGTGGAGATATAATTGTGACACCTGTAAACTCTTCAACACCCTCAAGGATGAAGTCAACTGTTCTGGACGCCGCGAGATAAGTGAGCATCGCATACATCGCGATTTCTACCGAAAGTAAAAACACTGCTGCCGAAAAAATCAGGATGTTGAACACCAGGATAAAATCACCAACACTCAGGCTTTGCTTACGACTCATGAATATGGCCAGCATTTCTGTTCCATCTATTACAGCCCCTCCCCGAATGGTAAATCCAATACCAGCCCCGAGAAAAAAGCCTCCAAACACTGCGACCAAAAGCTTGTCATCTGTTACCTGCGGGTATGGTATAAACGCAACAGCGATGGCGAGCAAGCCGATGGCCAGAACGCTTTTCACGCTAAAGCCTTTGCTGATCTGGTGCCATCCGAGTAAAATAAACGGCAGATTAAAAACAATAATAAGCGGCGCAAGCGGGAGGTCGGTTTTGTTGTTTACGAGGAGTGAAATTCCCATTACTCCACCGTCTATAAAACCGTTCGGCATCAAAAAACTTTTGAGTCCAAACGCCGCTGATAAAACGCCCAGTATCAAAAGGACCGCGCTTCGGACATAATCCCGGATAGTACGTTGCACCCTCCATGATTGCTTTGCTTTTTGATAACGGCTTACGGGCTGAAATTCCGTCTTTCCCAAAGCAGTTTCAATCTTACCCCTTAGATTAAAGCGTGCTGCCATGTTATCAAAGTTAGTTTAAAGAAAAATTCGCGCTAATAGTAAACCTGTGTCCAAATGGTTAACTTGCTTTTACAGGTTATTCTATTCTTTCCGTGCTAAAACAAGTCCATTATGCAGATCGCCCAGGTAATTTCCTTTCTCGAATCAATGGCTCCCCCTTCATTACAGGAACACTATGATAACGCAGGCTTAATTACCGGTAATCCCGGGTGGGAATGTCGGGGTATTGTATGTTCACTGGATGCAACTGAGGAGGTGATAGAAGAGGCGATCGCTAAAAATTGTAACCTGGTAGTAGCCCATCATCCGATTGTTTTTGGCGGGTTAAAGAAGATAAACGGAAAGAATTATGTAGAAAGAGCAGTAATACGCGCTATAAAAAACGATATCGCCGTCTATGCCATTCATACCAATCTCGACAATGTGCTTCATGGCGTAAACGGAAGGATGGCAGCTATGATTGGTTTAAAAAATGTTTCGATACTCGCAGTAAAAGAAAACACTTTAAAGAAGCTGTTCACTTTTGTGCCGGCTGATCAGGCCGAAAAGGTTCGTAGCGCTATTTTTGAATCCGGGGCAGGGCAAATCGGTAATTATAGTGAATGCAGTTTTAACACAAGCGGGACTGGAACTTTCAAAGCAGGCCACGGAACTGATCCTTACGTTGGCCGCATCGGCGAGAGACATTCAGAAAATGAAATAAAAGTTGAGGTAATAATACCGGCTCACCTCGAAGCTGCAGTAGTGAGCGCATTGAGAAGTGCGCACCCTTACGAAGAAGTCGCATATGATGTCGTAAATCTGTCCAACAGGCATCCCCAGATTGGATCGGGTATGATTGGAGAGCTTCACGAGTCTATGCCCGAGAACGAATTTCTCGTACTTCTAAAAAAGGTTTTCAACCTTCCTGTAATTCGACATACCCGCCGGAGAGATAAGCCAGTTAAAAAAGTCGCGATTTGCGGTGGCGCCGGTAGCTTTTTGATTCCCAGCGCTTTGCGTGTCAGTGCCGATGTTTACGTCACGGCCGATCTAAAATATCATGAATTCTTCGATGCAGATAACCGCATACTACTTGCCGATATCGGACATTACGAAAGCGAACAGTTTACCATTGATTTGTTGCGGGAAAATTTAGAACGAAAATTCCCTAACTTTGCCGTCCTAAAAACGGAAGTTAATACCAACCCGGTTTATTACTTCCTGGGTTTATAAACACATCAGACAAACATGGCAAACGTTAAAGAATTCTCCGTAGAGGAAAAACTTGCTTCACTCGTTACCCTCCAAAAAATCGAAAGCAAATTGGACGAAATACAGATCCTTAAAGGTGAACTTCCTATGGAAGTAGCCGATCTCGAAGACGAGATCCAGGGGCTGCACTCCCGCCAGACGCGTATTGAAGAAGAGATCAATGGTGTTACTGATTTCATACAACAGAGAAAGGATGCAATCAAGGAGGCTGAAGCCTTAGTAAAAAAGTATGACAAGCAGAGCGAGAACGTTAAAAATAACCGGGAGTTTGAAGCCATCAATAAAGAGATTGAAATGCAGCAGCTCGAAGTGAAGCTGGCTGAGAAGCATATCAAGGACGCCACTGAAGAGATAGCGGAAAAAGCAGTTTTACTGGACAAGGCGAAAAAGAATATTGGTAACAAGGAAAGTTTACTGGCCAATAAGAAGACTGAACTGGAAAAAATTATTGCTGCGAACGAGAAAGAAGAAAAACACTTTGCCAAGCTTGCTACGGAAGCAAGAGAACATGTGGACAACAGGCTTCTTTCCAGTTATGATAAGATCCGTAAAAGTTACCGCAATGGTCTCGCCGTAGTACCGGTGGAAAGAGATGCTTGCGGCGGATGCTTTTATTCAATTCCTCCACAAAAACAAAGTGAGATCAAGCAGCACAAGAAAGTTATGGTCTGCGAAAACTGTGGACGTATACTTGTTGATGAGGAATTAAGCAGTAATGTAGAAGTGAAATAAGAGTGTCATAATTATTTTTTAGTTCCCCGTCGGTGATTTTTCGACGGGGATTTTTTTTACGCTGCATATTAATTGGGTGGTATTTTGTCTTTATTTAAATTGCTTTCCTGGCAAGCTGCGTGTAATGCCTCATCCTTATGCTGAAAAGACTTTCAATAAGCAATTACGCAATCATTGACAACCTTGAGATAGATTTTTCTCCTCAACTGAATATCATTACCGGCGAAACAGGCGCGGGCAAATCCATAATTGTAGGTGCGCTGGGGCTGATACTTGGTGACAGGGCCGATTCTGCTGTGCTTGTAAACAAAGGGAAGAAATGCATCGTAGAAGGACTCTTCACCTGTGCCAATAAAAGGATCGCGGATTTTTTCAGGAAATATGAACTGGATGCAGAAGATGAAGTAATGGTGCGCAGGGAAATTGGCATCAATGGCAAGTCGCGGGCATTTATTAATGATACGCCCGTCAATCTGGCTCAACTACAACAACTCGCGACATTGTTGGTTGATTTGCACAGGCAGTTCGATAGCCTTGAATTAGGCGAAGTCGATTTTCAAAGAGAGGTGATCGATGCCTTAGGCGGGGACGGGGACCAGGTTATCAATTACCAGAAAATATTTTTTCAATGGCAGGCGATTACAAGTGAATGCGAGGAATTGAAGGGCCAAAAACAACAGTTTAACAAGGAAGCGGATTACAATCGTTTCCAATACGAAGAGCTTTCAGAAGCGGCTTTTATTGAAGACGAACTTGAAAAGGCGGAGACCGAGTTAAAGATGCTCAGCAACGCCGAGGGAATAAAGGGAGTATTAAATAAAGTGTATTTCGCACTAGCCGAAAATGAGCTTTCGCTGGTACAGCAATTAAAAGTCCTGCAAAGCTTGTTGCAGGGATACCAGGCTTATCATCCCGTTTTGTCAACGTTAACGGAACGTCTGCAATCTGCCCATATTGAATTAACGGATATCGCCGGCGAAGTTGAACGAATTAACGATCATATTAACTATGATCCGGATAAAATTGAACAATTAAACGAACGACTATCGCTTGGCTACAGATTGTTAAAGAAACATGGCGTAAAATCCACCGCAGAGCTGGTTGAGATACAAAAGCAGTTTGAAGAAAAGTTGCGGGCAGTAATGAATATCGAGGACGCTATTGAACAAAAGGAAAAACAAAGAAGCTTATTATTCAAAGAGGCAAGTGAAATGGCAAAAAAATTAACCGTCATTCGTCAGCGGCAGGTGAAACCTTTGGAAACTACGGTAAACAAACTTCTTGCCCGGGTTGGTATGCCCAACGCGAAGCTAAAAGTGATGGTTAAGGAAGAGATCCAATTGAATAAATATGGGTCTGACAAAATTGAATTTTTATTCAATGCAAACCTGGCTTCCGAGGAAGACGGTCCGGGTACTCCATACCAGCCCGTTCACAAAATTGCCAGTGGAGGTGAACTAAGCAGGCTAATGCTTTGCATAAAGTCGCTCGTTGCTCAGTCAATAGATCTTTCTACGATGATATTTGATGAAATTGATAGTGGCGTATCGGGCGAGGCTGCCAGGCAGGTTGGAATAATCTTGAAAGAACTGGCAACAAGCAGGCAGGTTATTTGCATCACCCATCAGCCACAGATCGCAGGCAAGGCAGATGCTCATTTCTTCGTTTATAAAGAGATCGTGAATAATACAGTCAAAACAAATATCAGGCGGCTCGGTAATGAAGAACGGGTTACAACTATTGCAAAAATGTTAAGCGGGGAAAAGCCCACTGCAGCTGCAATTGAAAACGCCAGGGAAATGGTGGGGATTTAGTTGTTACTTTTAGGCACATTTTCAAATTTCAATACTTTCACATTCACAAAATTTCAATGTATGCCGAATAATTTACTAAAGGGTAAAAGAGGAATCATATTTGGTGCACTGGATGAAAAATCTATTGCCTGGAAAACGGCGGTGAAATGTCATGAAGAGGGTGCACAACTGGTTTTAACCAACGCCCCTGTTGCACTGAGAATGGGAGAGATTAATAAGCTCGCACAGCAATGCAATAATTCACCTGTCATCGGTGCCGATGTGACAAATATGGATGATCTGAAAAATCTTTTTGAGAAGTCAATGGAACACTTTGGCGGCAAAGTTGATTTTGTGTTGCATTCAATAGGAATGAGTTTAAATGTTCGCAAAGGCAAACACTACACAGAGATGAATTACGAATGGAACAGCAAAACACTTGATATTTCTGCAATGAGCCTGCACCGGGTATTAAGAACTGCCTGGGACCTTGACGCTCTTAATGAATGGGGTAGTGTGGTGGCGCTGACTTATATTGCGGCGCAGCGAGTTTTTCCTGATTACAACGAAATGGCAGATGCGAAGTCCCTGCTAGAAAGCGTGACCCGCAGCTTTGGATATCACTATGGAGTAAAGAGGAAGGTACGAGTGAACACCATTTCGCAATCACCCACGCGAACAACTGCCGGAAGCGGTGTGAAGGGGTTTGACGGATTCATAAATTATGCGGAGGCGATGAGCCCGCTGGGCAATGCCTCAGCCGAAGACTGCGCTAATTTTTGCGTGGTAATGTTCAGCGATTTGAGCCGCATGGTAACGATGCAGAATTTATTTCATGATGGCGGCTTTTCGTTTACCGGTGTTACCCAGGCGGTGATTGAAAAAATGGAAAAATAATCGATCGCGAAAACAGCCAGCCGCTAGCCATCGATCACAAGTCAATACAATAAACATTGAAGCCTCCGATTGCGGAGGCTTCATTATTAGGTGTCAAACTTTGTAGGGGATAGTTAATACTCATCTTCATTGAAAAGGAAATCTTCCTGCGTAGGATAATCGGGCCAGATGTCTTCGATAGTTTCATAGACATCCTGCCCTTCGTCTTCAAGTTCCTGGAGGTTTTCCACCACTTCAATCGGTGCACCGGACCGGATTGAATAGTCAATCAACTCATCTTTTGTTGCGGGCCACGGTGCGTCTTCGAGATACGAGGCCAATTCTAATGTCCAAAACATATTTAAGATGGTTTACTTTGTAATAATCAGAACAAAATTATCGGTTCAGGTAACCTAATTTTTCGCAAAAGTAATTGTATTAACGAATTTTCCAAATCAATAGTTGTTCAATGGGTAATGAATAATTCCGTAAAGTACAAGTCTCGCAGCAAGCTCGTTTTGCACAGCGAAGTGTTTTTATGGATATTTGACTAATTTAAAAGGGCTTAAACAATGATTTCGGGAAAGAACATCCACAAAAAATATGGTAGCCTGGAGGTATTAAAAGGGGTAGATATTGCCATCGGGAAGGGTGAAGTTGCGTCTATTGTTGGCCCTTCCGGATCGGGGAAAAGCACACTTCTTCATATATTAGGTACACTGGATAAAGCCGATAGCGGCTCTGTTAGCATGAACGATACAGTGATCAGTTTACTAACCGGAAAAAAACTGGCGGCGTTTCGAAACCGGCATATCGGTTTTGTTTTCCAGTTTCACCACTTGTTGCCCGAGTTCAATGCATGGGAGAATGTAAGCATTCCGGGATGGCTGGCTGATAGAAAAAGGGCTGAAGTAAAAGAAGAAGCCATTCAATTGTTAAAAATGTTGGGACTGTCCGGTCGACTCGAAAATAAGCCCAATGAATTAAGCGGTGGGGAGCAACAAAGAGTGGCAGTAGCCCGGGCGCTTATCAATAAACCCGACATCGTCATGGCTGATGAACCGACGGGCAACCTTGATTCGACCAATGCAAAGGAGCTGCATCAA
>Ga0207701_10000205_pt1 | contig 59291 bp, 40 predicted proteins | sample KBSSwiSSwithPhiX_FD_184294 | JGI IMG/M metagenome (GOLD analysis project Ga0207701, IMG submission 184294) | Switchgrass rhizosphere bulk soil microbial communities from Kellogg Biological Station, Michigan, USA, with PhiX - S5 (SPAdes) (version 2) | ecosystem: Environmental > Terrestrial >... | reverse complement strand
GAGCCACGAGCCAGGATTCGGCTCGATGAGCCATCGTGTGCCGTCGCCAGGCTTGGCACCCGGCGGGGGTGCAATCCGCTTGGGACCGAAGCCGATCAGATGGACGAGTGCAGCGTTGGATCCCGGTCCGCCGTTCCATACGAATGTAAGCGGGCGCGGCGGGTCCGTCGGCGCGCGGTCGAGTGTGTACGACACGAAGAACATGTGCCCGTGAACATCGCCCGCCTCGTTGTCGCGGATCGGGATGCGTCCGGCGCGTGCCGTGTACCGCAGGGACCGCGCTCCAATCGCTACCGTATGGCGCGTCGTGACGATCGGTTCATCCTGTGCCCACGCTTCGGCAGGCAACACGATGCTGGCGAGGCCCAACGCCAGGACACTCGCTCGGATGAACCCCGTGGGTGTCGTCACGCGGTCAACTTACGTCGATCTCCGCGTGGATGCATTGGCCCGCACGGACGCATCGCGTCGAGTCCCGATGCACGACTGCCCCGCCAGGTGCGGGGCAGTCTATATCGATAAAGAGGTCAGGGACCTACGGCATTCGCCAATACACGCCGACTGGCTGACCGTGCACAGTAGATTGGCCAACAATGGTCGCGCCGCCCCTCGAGATATCCTCCGCGATCGTCGTGCTCGCGTTGTCGCCGAGACCGCCGAGCAACGTGACATTGGCTGCCGCGTACGGCGGTGCGATGAGGCCCGGGACTCGTCGCGATCCTTTCGGACAATCGTTGACGACGATTCTGCCGCCATCATCCACGGCGGCAGCGGATGTGCACCCACCAGGGAGCGTAGTTGGGCCGGACCAGGCGGTGCCGCTGTAGGTCCAGTAGGCGGCTTGCCCTCCCGACGTGCCGACAGCCACGTCACCTGCCGCGTTCACACCGGTCAGCTCACTGCCGGCTGCTCCCACGAGCGCGGGCCCGGCCCAAGTGTTCGCGCCGTTAGGCATCCACACAGCCGCTCGGTCCCCCGTCGACCCGACCGCGACGCCCGTTGCCGCCACATCCAACACCTTGCCGTCAGTTCCGACTAGCCCGAGCTGCACGAGATTCCAGGCGCCGCCCGCCGGCACCCAGAGGCGCGGGCGTGGGCTGACGGTGTTCCCTTTCAAGCGAACGCTGATGTTACCGCCGATCAGGACCGGGCGACCCGTGGTCGGGTCGGATGCCACGCTCCGCGCACGAACCAGCGGATCCCCCGAGTCTTTGGGGAGGCTCGCACGGGTCCACGCGCTCCCGTCGGAGGTGTAGACGTACGCGGTATCGTTAGTACCGCCAACTGTTGTCCCTCCGACAATCGTGCGCCCGTCGGCGCTGATGTCGAATCCACGCCCCGGGCTGCCTAGCGTATCGAGGCCGGTCGTTGGGCTATAGTAGAACACTCCGGGGCTACCCGCTCGGCCAGTAATTTCGCCCGCGTCGGTCGCGCCATACGCGACCTCGGTACCGGCGATGGCCGTCGCCTGCGTCACCTCGAACATCAGGTAGCCGATTCCCTTCTTCTTGTCCGGATTCGTCACTGATACGTCGTAGAGATCGATGGTCGCGTCAGGCGCAATGTCGATGGTCGCGGTGATTTGGGTGGAGCTCACGACCGACGTAGACACCACGTGGATCTTCGGGTCGGTCACACCCCCGCGCTCCCACGCAGCCTCCGCGCCGGCCACGAACCCGGATCCCGTGATCGTCACCTGAAGACTGGCGTCGCCGTCGTGCCCGATGTTCGGGTTCGTGGCCGAGACACCGGGGCCAGTGGCGCCCCTCGCGAAAGACACGCCGTCGATTCGCGGAACTGGCCCCGCGGGATCGGACGAACAGCCGGCTACGAGCACGAGTGCCGCACACAGTCCGATGAGTCTCGTTTGAAGTCGAGTCCTGGTGAAGTTCACGGCGAGCTCCTCGAGAGGGTACGATGGCCACCAGCCTGACTCGAATGAGATACGGATAACGGTGACGTCGATTGCGGACGAAAGTCGCCGGTTCCGCTCAGCGTGTAGCTGGCCCAGTAGTATGGGCTGGCATAACGCGGATTGGCCGCCATCTCGCGCTGCGTCTCGGCGAGAGCGCTCGCAACAGTGGAGGCTTGGAGTCGGCGATAGAAGCGCGCCGCGAACTCCGCCGCCCCGGCGTCGTCGATCCGCCAGAGCGTCGTGATCACGTTAGGCGCGCCAGCCGCGAGCACGGCTTGCGCCAGTGTGAGGTCTCCCGTGCCGCGCACGGGGTCGTCGCTCCAGCCGCGGTTCGCGCCCGTCTCGCAGCCGGAGAGGAAGACGAGCGGGCTTCGAATGGTCAGCCCGAGGATCTCGTGCACCTCCAGACGACCATCATCGTCGAGCGTGGCGGGCGACGGTCGTGCGAGCTCGATTCGCGAGAACACCGGATTTCGAGCGTTGACCACACCGTGTGTCGCAACGTGAACGACCGCTGCCGTACCCATCGCATGCCGGACCGCCAGCTCGGTGGCGTCGCGCCCTACGTGCGCCTTCCAGCCGCTCGAAGAAGCGCGAAACGCCGCCGCCTCCCGTTCGGTCGCCGGCAGGTTGATCGGGAACGGCGCGAATGCCTCACCCGGCAATGACCCGGATGCCACTCGCGAGGAATCGTCACGCAGCACAGCGAGCGACTGGCTCGATGGTTGAAGCACGACCTCGTAGCGGCGAACGAGAAAGTCGTCGTCCTGTCCGCGTGTGAGTGCGGCAAACGGCACCTGCGTCATGACACCGAGTGGCACGATCACGAGCCGACTCACGCCGCGCAGCATGTCCGCGTCCTCGACGGGCGCGATGAGGGCGTCATACAGTGCGCGCGAAGCCGGGAGGCCGTCGCGCCAATCGCCTGCACCGGTCCCCCAGAGGTCCCGCAGCAGCCAGACACGCTGAGTAAGCGATGGCCGATCGAAGTCGCCCCGGAACACGCGAAGCTCGGTGCGCGTGACCGCAAACGTGACCAGCTCGGAACCAGCGAGCATGTATTCGAGCAGGAGCTCGGTCGGCCGGAGCGCGCGTTGAAGTTCCTCGATGCGTGACTCCCGCGCGCCAAGGATCGCGGTCACCCGCGTGCGCGATTGGGCGGCGCGCACCAGCAGCGCTTCGTACCGAGCGCGCGTCCGCGTGAGCTCCTCCATGATCGCGGCGCTCGGATCGCTCACCAACATGCTGCGTTCTCGCGGCGCCTTTCGTTCCGTCGCGCGAAGCCGCTGCATCAGCGCGTCGATTCGCCTCAGCAGCATTTCGGATTCCACAATCTCAGCCTGGGTGCCTAACGATCGATCCCTGGCACGCGTAGTACCGACGTACTCGAGTAGCGCTCGGCTGCGCGCCGCGTCCGCAACTGCGAAGGCTTCGGTTGGACGCCCGAGCCGCAGGAGCGTGAGCACCAGGTCTCCATACACCTCCGCGCGGTCGACGACGTAGGACGATTTCAAGGCGTCGGATGCAAGATTCCCGCGCAGGCGCTCCACCGCCGCTACAGCCCGGCGACCGGCGACGACGGCCGAGTCCAGGCGGCCCAGACGCGCGTATGCGCGCGCCGCAAGCGCCTGCGTGATCCACTCGGAACCGTAGTCACCGGGTACCATGTCCGGCGCAGCCGTTTGCAGCGCTCGCAGTACACGCGGCGCGTCGAGCTGAAGATCTGCGACGGTTGCCTCGACAACCGCGACGCTTACCCGCGCACCTCTGGTGTTCAGGCGGTCTGCGAGCGACCGTGCGTCACGAAGCCGCTCTTCCACGCGGGCGCGCTGACCCAGGCGCTGGTCGAGCTCCGTGGCCAGCACCAGATCGTCGAGTCGCTCTCCCAGTTCGCCAGCCGTGTCGTGCCGCGCGAGCGCCTCACGAAGTTGCTCGTCGGCGCGCGTCAGATTGCCGAGACGGAGATTTGCTTCCGCGGAGCCGCGCAGCAGGCTCGCCAGGTTTGCGGTGAGTCCGGCCTTGCGCATGCGGGCTTCCGCGTCGCGATAGATCTCCAACGCGCGCCGCGTGTCGCCGAGGCGCAGATGAAGCCCGGCCAGGAGACGCACGTTATCGAGCTCCTCGTCCACCATGCCCAGTTTGCGCGACAAATCGAGCGCACTGTCGAGGAGTGCGAAGGACCTGTTCTCCTCGCCCGTCAGCTCGTACGCGGTTGCGAGCTGACCGAGTGCGTGTTCCTCACCCGCGTTGTACGCCGTCCGACGGTAGAGGATGCGCGCCGTATCGAGCCGTTCGATCGCAGATCGCGCGTCGCCTTCCCAGATGTCGATCATCGCCTCGTTGGCGAGCCCCTTCCCTTCGACGCGCGAGTCTCCAAGGCTGCGCGCAGCCATGCGAACTTCCCGGTGCGCCACCCGCGCGCCTTCGTAGTCCCCGAGGTTGCCCTGGGCGAGCCCGAGATTACCCACGGCGCGCAGCTCGTCTTGCTTGTTCCCGACGGCTCTCGCAGCGGTGAGCGCCTGCTGAAACGCGCGGAGAGCGTCGGCGTTACGACCCTCGCCGTGGGCGACGAGTCCGAGAATGCGATGGGCTCGGGATATCTCAGTCGACATCCGCTGTCGTGTGATGACCTCGAGTGCGCGCTCGCCAAGCGCCCGCGCCTCGGGCAAGCGCCCGACCTCCAGCTCGACCTCCGCCAGGGCGAGGTACGTGCGCACCTGCGTGGGTGAATCCACAGCGGCTCCGCGGCGTGCGAGAGAGAGTACGACGCGCGCCGAGTCGTAGTGTTCGGCCTCGAGGAGTCCTTCGCCGACCCCCAGGAGCGAGTCCGCGCGCGCGTGGGCGCGCTCGGTCGATACGGCCGGCGAGCGGTCGCTTCCGCCACCGCATGCCGCGGCCACGCCGACGAGGAGCGCGACAGAGGGCAGCGTTCCACGCATTACGGGACGATTTGCAAGGGCCGTGCGCTGGTCGAGGAGATTACCCCGCCGGCAATCCCCTCGACGCGCCAGAAGTAGACGCCGCCTAACGTTTGCTGGACGTCGCGCGGCCAGACGATCGTGGTATCCGCTGTGGGCGAGGTGAACAGCATCCGTCCGCTCGCGTCCAGCAACGTGAAACGATAAGAATCGACGCTCGATGAGTGCCACGAGAACACCAGCTGCGACCGCCGCACGTTCCGACTCAAGGGGGATACGACTTCGATGCGTCCCTCGCCTTCCGGGACGGCGCGCATGCGAGTCGCGATCTGTGGCAACGGTTGGTTCGTCACCTGGCGAACCACAACGACGCCCGCGATCGACGCTGCGAGCGCGCCGCCGACCAGTGTCAACCTGCCGATTCCGCGCGATCGGCCGCGTCTGTCGCCGATCGCCGGTATGGACTGCGCCAGCGCGTTCACCTCACGAAGCTCGGCCCGACACTCGTCGCATTTCTCGAGATGGCCGGCGACCCGTTCGCGCTCGTCCGCCGGTAGCTCGCCGTCGAGGAAGCCCGCCACTGTCGCCTCGTCGAGATGGACTATGTCGCCCGGTGCCATCGACGTTCCATGTTGCGAATCGTGCACAAGCCGTGACCTCGCAGGAGACGTTCTAGGGTACGGATGGTCGGACGCTTACTTGCGCCATTACGACGCGCTGCGAACGCCATATGCCTCGAGCACACGACGAAGTGTGGCAAGCGTGTGGTCGAGGCGGCGATACATGACGAACGGAGATGGCGCTTTGAGCAGCCGAGCTATCTCGGGCACCGACAGCCCGTCGTCGAAGCGCAACCGAAGGATCAGGCGATCGGAGGGCGTGAGTCGCTCGAGCGCACGACTCAACAAGGCGGAGCGCTCGTCCCTCAACACCATGTCGTCGGGAGAGTCAGGATCGGCGAGCAGCTCGAGACCCACCACGTCCCCGACGAGGTCGGTCAGGAGGCGGCGCTCCATATGCCGGTCGCCGTCGGCCGCTTGAAGGCGACCGTAGCGCTGCCGGTGGTGGTCGACGCACAAACGTCGCACCACAACGAGGAGCCACGTTGTGAACTTGCCATGTCCATCGGCCACATATCGACGCAGGCGTGCATGATCGTCGCAACGCAACTGATCGACGACGAACTCGTAGGCGCTCATGACCGCGTCGTGGTCCCGGCTGCGCGACCGCGCGACGTGCAGGATCAACCCGCTGTACTGCTCGAGAAACGCCGCCCAAGCGGACTCACGACCGCGCCCGTCGGGCGCGGTCATGAGCCGGACCAGCACATCGGGCGTCGAAAGGCTCACGAATGGGGTGGTCGTAGCGGCCGAGAGGGTCCGGCTACCTGATCGTACGTCCGACTCTATGGCGTCATGAAGTCCCCGTCAACGCGTGGATTCAAGATGGCGCAAGACCGACGCGCGCCATCCGTATCTTCCTCATTTACCCGCGGCTCTCTCCGGTTACGGCCTCCGCACCGAGAAGACCGAGACCTTGTCATCCGGCGCGAGGCCCAGCGTCACTCGAAAGACCTTGGGACCGTAGCGGACCTCGTAGAGGTAAATCCGATCGTCGCCCAATTCGTTGCGCTCGAATAGCGTCACGCTGTCGGGGTTCCCGACGCCGGCGAGCATCTCCTGATAGGCCTTGGCGGCGCCCGGAAAGAAGCCCGCGCGGACGTAGGCGAAATCGTTAGGCGAGAGACGGCCGTCGCGCGTCGCCGCCAGGATCGCCTCGAGTTTCTCCCGAACCTTCGGCTCGCGGTCGGCGATCGGCTTGGGAGGCTTCGCTGCTAGGGCGGGATCGAGGACGCCCGCAATCCCATCGACGATGTCGCTCGGTTGAGACGGGCCGAGGTTGGACAGCGCCACGATCGTCATGTCGTTGCCGATGTAGCGGGAGATGTAGGTCTCGAACCCCTGCCACGCACCGCCGTGATGGATGCGGAGCTTCCCCGCCAGGGTGTCGATCGACCATCCGAAACCGTACGGATATCGCTTTCCGCTCATCAGGGTCACCGGCGTGAACACCGTCGCCCAGCCTTCCGGTGAGAGGATCTTCTTCGCGCGCAGGCCGCGGTCCCACGCGATGTAGTCCTGGAGCGAGAGATACAGCGATCCGTCCGCCGTCGTGTTGAGCGTGGGAGATACCCACTCCTGGTTCTTCAGCTCGCCTTTGACAAGGTCATAACCCGCCGCACGGTGCGGCACGATGTCGGCCTCGCTGATGATGCGCGCCGACTTCATCCCGAGTGGCTTGAATACGCGGTCGCGCAGCACGTCGCCATAGAATTGGCCTGACACCTTGTGGATGATGATCCCGAGCAGCACGTACCCGGTGTTGCTGTAGTTCCACCGCGATCCCGGCGGGAACTCCGGCGTGAGCCCGAATGCCATCTTCTCGATGTCGTCTTCGGTGTAGTCTTTCCGGTAATCCATCGCGTCCGTCGTATAGTCCGGGATCCCCGACGTGTGCGTCAGGAGGTGCCTAACGGTGATCCCCTTCCAGCTCGCCGGCGCGTTCGGGAAGTATTTCGTGATCGAGTCGGTGAGCGCGATCTTGCCGTCCTGGACCAGCAGCATCACGGCGGCGGATGTGAACTGCTTACCCACCGACCCCGATTGGAAGACGGTTTCCGGAGAGACTGGCACGTGGTGCTCGACGTTGGCTTCCCCGTACCCCTTGGCAAGCATGACCTCGCCGCCTTTGATGACCGCGACGGCGACACCCGGTATCTTCTGGCGCGCCATCTCGGCCTTCACGACCGAGTCGATCCGGCTCTGGACGTGGTCCTGGGCGAATGCAATTCTCGATGCGTAGACAGTGAACGCGGCAACGTAAGCGAATCGCAGTGTCATGAGGATTGGTGAGTAGCTGATGGCTGATGGCTGATGGCCGATGGCTGCGAAGCCATGGCTGATGGCGGATGGCTGATGGCACCAACCCTTCGGCGCCCCAACTGTGTCATACCGTCATGATTCTCGACAACCTTCGTCACGACCTCAAGTACGCGTTGCGTGGCCTGCGCCTGAAGCCGGGCTTCGCCATCGCGGTCATCGTCACCCTCGGGCTCGGGATCGGCGCGAACGCCGCCATGTTTGGCATCGTCGATCGCCTGCTCTTCCGGCCGCCCCCGCTGATGAAGGACCCGGCCACCGCCCACCGGCTCTATGTGGCACAGGTGTTTCGGGGCACGGAGCGTATCAACAACCCGGGCCAGTACGCGCGGTACCTCGACTTCAAGCATCTCACGCATTCCTTCTCCGAAGTCGCCGGGTACACCGCGCGCGAAATTGCGATCGGCGTAGGCGAGGCGGCTCGCGAGATGCGAGTCGGTGTGGTGAGCGCGAACTTCTTTCGCTTCTTCGAAGCACCGCCGGCGCTCGGTCGGTACTTCACCGAGGCCGAAGACAATCCGAGAGACCCTGTCTCGGTCGCGGTGTTGAGCTACGCCATGTGGCAGGCGAATTACGGTGGCCAGCGCGACGTGCTTGGAAAGCCCATTCAGATCGGCCCGAAGACCTACTCCATCATCGGCGTCTCTCCGCCCGGGTTCGTCGGCCTGTGGGCCGACAAGCCACCCGCTGCCTACATCTCGCTCACCGCCTACGCGCCGACTATGGGGATCAGCGGGCGGGACTCGAGGAACTGGTGGGAGACGTACAGCTGGGGATGGATGTCGACGATGGTGCGTCGCAAGCCGGGAGTCACGGAGGCTGCCGCGAACGCCGACGTCACCAATGCGTTCCGTCAAAGCATCACGCAGCAACGCATCGAGCAGCCCGGTACCACGCCCGACAGCATCATGCGCCCACGCGCCATGATCGGGTCGATCCTGTACGAGCGCGGGCCTGACGCGTCGAGCGTGGCCAAGGTCGCAACGTGGGTCGGCGGTGTGTCGGTCATCGTGCTCCTCATCGCCTGCGCTAACGTCGCGAACCTGCTGCTGGCGCGCGCCCTCAAGCGGCGGCGCGAGGTCGCGCTCCGTCTCGCGCTCGGCGTGAGCCGCGGACGCCTCTTTGCTCAGCTGCTCACGGAGAGCATGCTGCTCGCCGTCCTCGGCGGCGCCATGGGGCTCATTGTCGCTCACTGGGGCGGCGCGGCGCTGCGGGCCGGCCTGCTCGACAAGAGCGAGGCGCCAGCCGGATTACGCGACCCGCGGACGGTGCTCTTCGCCGCTGGCGTAGCGATCCTGGTGGGGCTGCTGACCGGTCTCGCTCCGGTGCTGCAGGCCCGGCGTGCAAACCTGACCGGCGATCTCAAGTCGGGCTCGCGAGAAGGGACGTATCACCGATCAAAAACCCGCATCGGCCTTCTCGTGCTGCAGGCGACGCTCTCGGTGGTGCTGCTCGTCGGCGCCGGCCTGTTCGTCCGGAGCCTGCGAAACGTCGAGCACACGCGACTGGGCTACGACGTGGAGCCGGTGATGCTCGTGAACCTCAACATGCGAGGCGTGAAGCTCGACAGCGTGCCGACCATCGCGCTCCGCCAACGGCTGCTGGAGACCGCGAAGACCATCCCTGGCGTCGAGAACGCGAGTCTCCAGATCACGATGCCCTTCTGGAGCCAGTGGAGCATGGGTCTGTATGTGGCCGGCATCGATACCGTGAGCCGACTTGGCCAGTTCGACCTGAATGCCGTGTCGCCCGAGTACTTCTCCACCGTCGGCACGCGCATTCTTCGCGGGCGCGGCATCACCGATCACGACACGGAACACGCGCCCAAGGTGGCCGTGGTGAGTGACGCGATGGGCAAGGTGCTCTGGCCGGGGAAGGATCCGATCGGTCAGTGCATGAAGGTCGTCGCGGACACGATGCCCTGCACGTACGTCGTTGGCATCGCCGAGAACATCAAGGAGCAGAGCCTCTCGACGGACTCGAGTTACTTCTACTACCTCTCGTCCGCGCAGTTCAATCCGAGTACGGGCGGGATGTTCGTTCGCACGCGCGGCGAGGCGACGAAATTCCAGGAAGGCGTGCGTCGTCGGCTCCAGCGCGAGATGCCGGGCGCGTCGTACATCACGATCACTCCCCTCAACGAGATCCTGGGCTCGCAAACGCGGTCATGGCAACTCGGCGCAACGATGTTCGTTGCGTTCGGCGTGCTGGCGCTCGCGCTTGCGGCGATTGGTCTGTACAGCGTGATCGCGTACAACGTCGCGCAGCGGACGCACGAGCTGGGTGTCCGTCGCGCGTTAGGCGCGCAGTCGAGCGACGTCGTGCGGCTCGTGGTGACCGATGGGCTGCGGCTGGCGGCGATCGGCGTGGCGATCGGCGTGGCGGGCGCGCTGTGGGCGGGCAAATGGGTCAAGCCGCTGCTTTTCAACGTGTCGCCCAAGGACCCGTGGGTGTTCGTGATCGTCGCGACGACGCTGGTGGGCGTGGCGGTTGCCGCGAGCTGGATCCCGGCCCTGCGCGCGTCACGCGTTGACGCGAACGTGGCGCTTCGAACTGAGTAGGCGGCTGGCGACTGGCGACTGGCGACGCGGTCGTGAGGCAAATAGCGCCGAAGGAGACCTCCGCAAGGGTTAAGAGGTTCCGTGCCGAGTTCTTAGCCGCCTGCCGCCTGCCGCCAGTCGCCAGTCGCCAGAGTGAGAGTCCCGCGGCGATCGCCTCGTTTACCTGATGGGCGTTCAACGCGGGACGCCTTTCCTTACGAAGCTGACGCGCCTTCCGGCGCTTCACCGATAAATTTCGTGCGCTCGTCACGGGTCGACACCTTCACGCTTGTCACCCTCGGCCGACTCACGTTGTTATCGCCGAGGGGTGATGAATCCGAGTCGCTGGCCAAGCGGCGGCTCAAGCTTGCCCTGCTCGCCGTTCTCGCCACCGCGAAACGGCCGGTCTCCCGCGCGACACTCGCGGAGATGTTCTGGGGCGAACAGGAGGAGAGCCGCGCGCGGCACTCGCTCAGCGACGCACTGTCCCACCTGCGCCGCGAGCTCGGGCGCCTGGCCATAGCAGGCCAGGGCAGCGAGGTGTGGCTCAGCCCCGATGCCCCGCTGGTGCTGGATGCGGCAGCATTCGAGGACGCCGTCGCCGCGCGCGACCTGTCTCGTGCCGCCGCGCTTTACACCGGGCCGTTTCTCGACGGCGTGGAAATCGAAGCCGGACCGAGCTTCGAGCAATGGACATCCCGGGAGCGCCGGCGGCTCGAGACGGTGTTTCTCCAGGTCTGCGCGCAGCAGTGCCTCGTTCACGCCCGGGCCCGAGAGTGGGAGGAATGCGGCTCGCTCGCCGCGCGGTGGCTCGAAACCGCGCCGCTTTCGGTAGACGCCGCGCTCTATCGACTGAACGCCGTCAAGTCTCCCGGCACTCGCGAGGCAGCCCAGCGTGCATTGCAGGAGCTCGAGCAGCATAGTGCGCGTCTCGCCCGCGAGTTCGACCTCGCGCCCGAGAAGCCCATCCTGGAGCTCGCGCAGAATCTCCGCGATGCGCTCGACACGCTGCCGGCTGCGCCTATCGCGGTAGCGACGCCGAGTGCCGTTCCGGCAACTCCGCCCGTCGCACCTAACGACGCAACGGCACCGTCGCCTCCCCGCCGACGACTCGCACTGCGAATGGCGGTCGGGTGGATGCTCGGTCGCCAGCTTACGCGGGCGGCGACCGTGGGCGTGGGTCTTGTCGCGCTCCTTGCGGCCCTCGCGGCGAGAAGTCGAACGGGGGACGCGAACACGTCCACACGTCCTCGCGTGGCGATTGCGGTCGACGTGAAGGACGCGGATTCCACGACCGCGTGGCTCGCCGATGGGTTGCCGCAGATGATGATGTCCGAGCTTTCGCGGAGTCCCGAAGTCGAGATCGTGCCGCCCGCACAGGTACGGGCGCTGCTGCGTCGGAGAGGCAGCTCGCGAGCTGCCCGATCCGCTGGCGACGACCTCCGCGACCTCGCACAACGGCTCGGCGCAACGGTCGTGGTAAGCGGTACGGTCGGTCGAGATGATCGTACGATCGTGCTCGACCTCGCGGTCCGCGACGTGGCCACGGGCCGCCTGCTTTTCAACGACGCGCTATCGCGCCACGACGTCCCTGCCCTCGCGGACGAAGCGGCGGCGCGCGTGCTCGCGACGGTGAACGCCCAGCGGCCGGGTTTCCGCTTCACGGATCTCGAGACGTCCAGCGTCGAGGCGTTTCAGCATTTCGTGCGCGCGATGCAAGCCGCCCAGGAAGGCCGCACCCACGAGGCGTACCGTGAGCTCGACGCCGCGGTCGCCCTCGACTCGGGTTTCGTGACCGCGGTGCACGCGCGAATGGACTGGGCATTTGCCACCGGGGAGTCGGACGTCGCGGATCGACTGCGCGGCGCGCTGGCAAGCCACGGGGATCGATCCAGCGAGTTCGATCAGCTGCAAACCCAGGTGCTCGATGCGCTGTACCGCGGTGAATCCGAGCGCAGTGAAGCGATGGCGCGGCAACTGGTGCGTCGATTTCCGCGCGACCCGCGCGCATACGGCGTATTGAACGGTGTGCTCGGGAACACCGGACAATTCGAGGCGGCCGAATCGATGTGGCAGACCGCGCTCTCGCTCGATTCCCTCGCGATGGAAGCAGGCTCGGGACCGTGCGCGCAATGTGTTGGATATGGGAACCTCGCCCGCATCCAGGCACAGGAGGGCAAATGGCCGGAGGCGGAGCGCTCGGCGAGGCGCTGGGTCGAGCTGCAGCCGGACGCTCCGGCATCATGGGAAATGCTGGCCACCGTCCTGTCCTACCGGCAGCGGCACGGCGAGGCGATCGAAGCCGTTCAGCGGGCGGTGACGCTCTCGGGGCGCGATCCGTCCACGCTCGACATGTGGGCGCGCGTGCTTGTTGCCGCGCGCCAGTACGACACGGTCGACTCGCTCGTTCGATCGTGGCTGACGAGTGAGTCGCCACAGCTGCGCGGCTCGGCGTACGATCTCCGCGTGCTGCTGCTGCGGGAGCGCGGTGAGCTTCGTGCGTCCAACGTGGCGCTCGACCGGACCGAGGCCGACCTGCCTAACGCCGGCGTGCAGACCGTGCTCGTTCGCGGCAACAACCTCGGCCGCCTGGGCGATTACGCTGGCGCAGAGCTGGTCTACGAGCGCTCGGCACACGGTCCTCGCCTCGAGACGCGTCGATTCCCGCCGGTCGGCACCGCTTCACGGGGATTCTGCTGGCACCATGCGCTGCTCGCCGACGCGATCGCCCCATCGGGTGACACCGTTCGATTGCGCGGGCTCGCGGACACGCTCGCGGTTGGGTGCGCGCAGAGCTTCTTCGGTCGCGACCGACGCCTTCATCACCACGTGCGCGGCCTGCTGGCCATGCTGCAGGGTCGGTGGATCGACGCCGAAGCCGAGCTGCAACAGGCGCGCTGGGGAGTGGCTGAAAGCTGGACCAGGAGCAACGTCGCGCTGGCGAAGACCGAGATGGCACTCAACCAGCCGCGAGCCGCGCTGGCCGCGCTGCGCGATGCCTACGCTTCGCCGCTCGACGGCATGGGGCGCTACCAGCCCCGGAGCGAGCTCGATCTGCTGATGGCCCAGGCCTTCAGCAAGGCGGGCGAAGCGGACAGCGCACGGATCTACGAGGCGTACGTCCGCCGCGCCTGGCGCGACGCCGATCCGGAGCTGAAGCGACTGCTCGCCCAAACTCCCGACGCCAACTGATCTCGGGTTTTCGCCGAATCGACGGTCACGCGGCCTCGATTCCGAGCTTCTCCATTCGCGAGCGCAGGGTGCTTGGGTTGATGTCGAGGATGTTCGCGGCGCCACGTGGGCCGTGAATACGTCCATTGGTCGCTGCCAGCGCGCGACGGATGTGCGCGCGCTCGTTCTCGTCGAGCGTCGCAACGTGGCTGTGGCTGTGGCTCGGCGTCCGATCCGCAATGATCGCGACCGGTAGCGCGTCGTCGATATCCACGATAGGAGACGTTGCCATCACACACGCGCGCTCCAGCACGTTCTGCAGCTCGCGAATGTTGCCCGGCCACTGGTACGCCTGCAGCCGCCGCATGCTGTCCTCGGTGATCCCGTGCAGCGGCTTGGCGAGCTTGCGCTGCAACTGCGCCAGGAAGTGCTTGACGAGCAGCGGGATGTCGCTGACCCGATCGCGCAGGGCCGGGATTCGCACCGGGAACACGTTCAGTCGATAGAATAGGTCCCGGCGGAAGCGTCCCGCGCTCACCTCGGTCTCGAGGTCACGGTTCGTCGCGGCCACGAGCCTGACGTCGACCTGCTGCGAGTGCCCGCTCCCGACGCGCTCGAACTCCTGCTCCTGCAGAACGCGCAGCAGCTTGACCTGGATATCCATAGGAAGCTCGCCCACCTCGTCCATGAAGAGCGTCCCCTTGTTCGCCATCTCGAACCGCCCGATGCGCCGCTGCAACGCGCCGGTGAAAGCGCCTCGTTCGTGACCGAACAGCTCGCTCTCGACGAGTCCCTGAGGAATGGCGCCGCAATTCATCTTGACGAGGGGTCGCCCCTGTCGCGGGCTGGCATCGTGGATGGCTCGTGCGACGAGCTCCTTGCCCGTTCCGGTCTCACCCATCAAGAGGACGGTGGTCTCCACTGCAGCCACCTTCCTGATGTCCCGGAGCATTGCTCGAACGGTGGCGCTCTCTCCAACGATCGCCTCGAATCCGCGTCCCAGCGTCAGCTCGTCCCGCGACATATAGCCTCCCGTCCTTCGCGATTGGCTTCCTGTTAGGCGATCCGGATTTCGTGAGCGCGCACCGGATCAGTTTCGTCGGTTGATCGGCGGTTCCGACACGCGCGATCCTACCGAAGCCCGCGACGGATGCCGTCAAGGGAGGCGTCAAGGACCATTCGGCGCGGCAGCGGTCACCGTCATCTAACACTCGCGACCGCGACGGACCACCTGCCATCTTGCTCGAAGCAAAACGCGCAAATCGTTTGTTCGGGATCACTTGACGGGTGCCTTGACGCTCCGTGTCGAGGGCTGGGCTATTCTGCTGCCCATCAATGCTGGTGCAGATCGCTCCGCTGGCCGACCCCAGGAACACCGTGCGCTTCTTCGACCGAATCATTCACCGTCCAGCTGTCACCATCGCGGCTGTTCTCGCGACCGTGGCAGTAGGAGCGCGCGCACTCGTTGGGCTCGAGCGCAGCGTCGACCCGGGCCTGGGGCGCCCGGCGATCGGCATCACTGTCCGATATTCCGGTGCCTTGCCAGGCGAGGTTGAACGAGAAGTCGTTCGCCCCATCGAGCGACGAGTCGCTGGCGTCCGCGGCACCGTGAGAACCGAGGCCACCGCACAGGAAGGCGTGGGACGCGTCGTGGTCTACTTCGACTACCTGAGACAACTCGAGGGCGCTTCCCGGTCGGTCCGCGACTCGGTCGATGCAGCCCGCCGCGAGCTACCGCCCGGGGCCGAGGCCCCGGTCATCTCCCGGATCGATCCAGCCGCGGGTGTGGCTGGATCGCCGGGTGGAGCGCTCGCCACCTCTGGTCTCACCATACTCGGGGCGACGGCAATCGCCCTGGCATTACTGCTAGGCGCCGGCAGCTCGTGGCGGTCGGCGCTGATCGTTTCGATTGCGGTCGCCGTGTCGGTTGCAGGAACGTTCGAGGTCGTCGCAATCGCTGGTCTCATGCTCACCGATGTGACGCTCTTTGGCATCGCCCTGGCCATGGTGCTCCTTCTCGACGACGCCGTCATCGTCCGGGAATCCGTCGTCAGGCACATCGAGCTCGGACTCGATGCCCGTTCGGCCGCCTCTCGCGGAGCACTCATGGTTGTTCCCGGACTGGCGATCGCCGCGTTCGCCACGCTGGTGGTCTTCGGGCTTGTCTCCGTAATTGGCGGTTCGTCGGGCCGGTGGTTCGCGGGGATTTCGCTCGCCGTCATCGGCGCCGTCGGCGTCTCGCTCGTCGTAGCAGCCGCGCTTATCCCCGCCACGTCGATAATCTGGGCGACGTCGTTGCGGAGCGGGTCTCGTCTGCAGACATGGTCCAGGCGACTCGACTTGTGGTTCGAGGCGCTCGCCGATCGGTATCACGAGCTGCTTGCATCGTCTCTCGACCACCGCCGTTCGATCACCACCATCGCGCTCGCCGTGGCGGCAGGCCTGGTGGTCTCGATGGCGAGCGGACCGATCGCGGATGCCGATCCGCCGATCGTAGATCTCGAGCTCCGTGGCGCGGATGCACACACGCTGGTCGGGGTTGCGCAGCGCGTTGCCGACGAGATACGCGACGTCCGCGGAGTGAGCGCGCTGGTGTTGTCCACCACGACAGGCGGCGACGGCGAAGACCTCGCTCGAATCGACCACATCGACGGTGGGCGCGTCGTTCGCCTGCAGGCCACGGTTGACGGTCGGCCAGTGAGCGAGGTTGTGACGGACATCCGCGCCAAGCTGTCGTCGGTTCCCTTCCCGCCCGGCTACGACGTGAGGTACGGGGGCGACATCGCGGACCGTGCATTCACGGTTCGGCGGCTCTTCTGGGCGTTTGGCCTCGGGCTCGCGCTGCTGGCAGCGCTGCTGGCCGTTCGCTTCAGAACGCCGCTCGCGCCAATCGCTATTCTCGCAGCGGTCCCACTCGCATGGGCTGGTGGATACGTCGCGCTACTCGTTACGGGGACTCGCTTCGACCTCCTGACCCTCGTCGCCGGCGCGTTCCTTACCGTGCTCGTCGTCCGCCACGGCGTTCAGCTCCTCACCGTCTATCGGGATCGTCGCGCGCACGGGACGAACGACCGCGTGTCGCTCATCGAAGCGGGTCGCGGGCGCTTGCGTCCCACGTTCGTCAGTACGGTCACCACGGTTGGGACGTTGGCACTTGTCGCGCTGACGTCAGGGACGCCGGGGGGGGTTCATCGCTCGGTGGCGGTTGCCCTCGTGGGCGGCGTGATTGCGTCGTCGTTCGCTACGCTCGTTGTCGTGCCCGCGGCGTACGCCGTGCTCGAGGACGCTGCCCTAGTCCTTGCTTCCCGCTTCCGCGCGGGCCTTTCGCTCGGCAAACGACGGATCCGCCCGCTGCCAGGCGCGGACGACCACGGCGTAGTGGGCTCGTGAGCTGTCACGTGCGGCGCTCCCGCCGACCGCGGCCCATGCTTCGCCTAACGCTTCGTGAATGTCCGTGCGGGACACGTAGGTGTTCGACCCCTCGAGGCTTCCGCGCAGCGCCGGTTGAAGTACCGTGACTGCCTCGCGCGCGCGTCCCATGCGGAGCAGAACCTTCGCGAGCGCCATGTTCACTCTCGTATAGCCCATGTTCCAGGAGATGACGGCACGTCTGAGCTCCAACGCAGCCGCTTCGTCCTGCCCGCGAGCGGCGAGCAGCAGGCCTCGCGCGTAGTGCGACAGCCTGCGGTCGCGCTCCAGACCGCTCTTCGGGCCCGCGACCTCGAGCGTATCGATCAAGGCCGGAAGCGCTGTGGTATCGCCTGCCGCGGCGAGCGCGCCTGCGGCATGCGCCAGGGACCAGACATGCTGATGGAAGAACTGGGATGGAGCGACGTCGGGCAGGACCCAGCGCGACACCGAATCGAACAGCGTGGCGGCGGCTCGATAGCGACCCATCTCATACAACACCTGCGCTTCCCCTTGCGCCTCGGCTGGTGCACCAATTCGCGGCAAGGCCGCCCGTGGATACTGCGAAAGCGTAAGTGCACGATTCCGGCGAGCGGCAACCAGCGCCTCGTTGAGACGTCCCTGCATCCGGAAGCTGATGGCGCCGAACCATGCCGCTTCTATTGCCCGGGACGTCGATCCGCTCTCTAGCTCGACGCTCAGAATGCGATCCGCCTGCTCGAAGTCGTTTGCGTAGATGTAGTGGACGGCGCGACCGAGCAGCCGCTCTGCCTCCCGCCGGCCGGCATCGATCGCCGATGCGCGGTCCAGCGCCGCTTGCGCTTCGGTCGGTCGGCCCATTTGCGAAAAAAGCTCGGCGATGATGTGCCACGGCGCGGGAGACCTCGGTTCGAGCCGAATCCATCGGCGAGCCTCACGCTCCGCGGCGGGAGTGGAATCGGCGAGCTGATACGCCGAGACCACCTGACGCAGCGCTTCGCAGCCCATGCATCGCCCCACGGCGCTCGCCAACTTCAGCGAGTCCATCGCGATCGCCTTGTTGAGTGGCGCGAGCGCGCGAAGGTATTCACCGCCCTGCATGAGGGCGATGCCGGTGAAGTAATACCCTTCGATCTCGTCGGGGTAGCGAACCGCGAGCGTTTCGGCGAGCGCGCGAAGCGACGGCGACGATGAGTGAAACGCGTAGTGTGCCTGGATCGTTAGGCGCTCCCGGTCGGTCGTGTGCGCGGCGAGACGCGCCGCGAGCGCGAACCGCTGGAGCGTCTCGCGCGTCCCTATCCCTTCATTGATGGCCGAGTAGTACGCCGCCATGGCGAACGTGCTGTCCTCCTTCAACGCGGCCAGGAAGAGTGGGTCCGCCGCGTGAAAGTCGAACGCGTAGTACGCCTGCAGGCCCTGCTCGTAGAGGCGGTAGGCGCTCAGGGACTTGGTCGTTACATCCGCGATGGAGCCTAACGGTGTGGTTTCGCCAAAGTCAGCGGCCACACGAGCCGTGCCACTGTCCGCGAGCTCGAAGACCGTGGTCCCCACGATCGAATACGTCTTCTGGATGTTGCCGGTGCCCAGCTCGACGCGACGCAGATCGAGGCGGAACCCCCCGTCGTCGCGAGCGTACAGCGCTCCGTCAACGAGCTCGGTAGCGCCGGCGCGGCGCGCCGCCCGAACGAGCGCACCCTCCGACGTATCTCCGTCGCCCGCCTGTCTCACGAGCTCGTCCATCCGCGCTGCACTCACGACGCGAAGGCGACCGACCCGCCCGAGATTCGTCGCCAGCATGTCCGTGAGCGGCTTCGCGAGGTTCGGGCTCGTCGTCTGCCGATAATCGGCGATACGGCCGAGCGCCACGATCGGCACGCTCGGATTGGCCGACGCAGACAAGAAGCGCTTGCCATTGCGCATGGCGATGACCACGGCGAGGGCGGCCACGACGGCGGAGATCGCAACGAGCGCGAGTTTTCCGCGGCGCGGGCGCGGTGGAGCGACCTTCGATCCTTGCGCCGGACCGGCACTCGGAGCGCGGGCGAGATGGTACGGCAGCAGGCTCCTCTCCGCCGTCGACGCCAGATCCCGTTCCGTCAACACCTCGGCTGCGCGGGCATGAAGCGCCTCGCGGGTCGTTGCCGGAAGCAGCGCCGCGACCGCCCGAGCCGTCGTCGGCGAACGGAACTCGTACCACCCAGGCTGCGCCGGCGACTCGCGCAGCAGCCGTCGCGACACCAGCTCGCCTAACGCGGCGTCGCCGACGTCGACTGCCAGGTCGGCAACCGAGGTCGCGACCGACCCGTCCACCGGCCCGCCGAGCACGCCAATCGCGCCGGCCAGCGAGCGCGCCTGCGGGGTCAGCCGGTCTAGCCGCGCGCGCACACGATCCTTGATCGCCGCGGGCATTGGGAGCGGCCGGCCGGTGAGCGCCGTCGACACACGCCACGTACCCGTCGAGTCGGGCGCCAGCAATCGATCATCCACGAGCGACGACACGAGCTCGCGCACATCGTGCGGAACCCCGCCCGTCTCCAGATGCAGCCGCCCGCCCAATGCACGTCGCTCCGACGTTTCCAGGGCCATCATGGACTCGAGCATCGCCTCGACGTCCGCGATCGTCAGCGCTGGAAGGCGCAGTTGTCGAACGCCTTTGGCCGCCCGCAGCGCGGACAGCGGCTGACTGCCCTGGCGCGCGGCCTCGTCGATCGCGAGCAGCAGCATGACACGTCCCGTTAGGCGCGGCGCGAGTGCGCTCAGCAGGCGCTGCGTCGCCTCGTCGGCCTCGTGCGCGTCATCCAGCACAACGAGGACGGGCGTCTCCTCGCCGATCGCCGCGAGCGTCTGCCCCACCGCATCGCGGAGTGCCGAGTCGTCGCCCGCGGCGGCAGGAAGGAACCGGAACTCCGAGGTCAGCGAGGGGACGATGCGAGCCACCTCGGCCAGCGCTTCGGGCGCAGCGCCGGCAGTACCCTCAGCCCTGCGCACGCCCTCGAACAGCTCGGCCGCGGTCGCGTAGTCGTTCGGTACGCCGGCACCGGCGGCTCGCAGCACCATCCCATCCCTGCCAACCTGGGCCACCAGCTCGTCGCACGTTCTCGTCAAGCCGTCGCCCGCCCAACCCTCGAGCACGACGACGACCGACTGCCCACCGACCGCCGACTTCCAGGCGTCGAGCAGCTCGGTCATGACGGCGCCGCGCCCTACGAGCGCCGGACTGAGGACCGCGGCGGAGCCACGACCGCGCCGAGCCAGCTCTTCCCTGGCACCGTCGGCAAGCCCGCCCCCGAGTCGCATGAACTCGGCCGAGGGCTCGATGTCGAGCGCGGCGCGGGCTCTCGTGACGAATGCCGCGTGCACCGCCAGGGCGTCGCTGTTTCGCCCGTTCATTCGAAGCGATTCGATGAGCCGCAGATGCGCGACCTCCTCGAACGGCACAGCCTCCGCCCACCGCTGTGCCCACGCGGCAGCGGCCGTCCAGTCGCCCGCGAGCTCCGCGTCCCCGATCAGCTTCTGCATCGCAGTGCCGAGCTGGCCGTGGAGCGACGCCCGCTCGTTCTCGATCCAGCGGCGGAATCCCTCGCCGCCTATGTCCTCCGCGCCCTCGAAGAAGTCTCCGCTCCAGCGCGCTACGGCTTCCTGCACGCGCCCGTCCGACAGGTCGCGCTCGAACGCTATGATGTCGAGGCCGACCACACCGGGGGCGACCCGCACCGAGTCCGGATCGATGTCAATCTTGTCCGCGAGCACCTGCTTGAGCTCCAACAGCGCCTGGCGGAGTGACTGGCGTGCGCGCTCCTCTCCGCGCTCTCCCCAGAAGAGCGTGGCCAACTCCGTGCGCGTCACCGCGCCCGGACTTCTTCGGGCCACGTAACTGAGGAGAGCGAGTGGCTTCCGTCGCAGCGGACGCCCGTCGCCGTCGTTGGTCTGACGGAGCCCGCCCAGCGTTCGCACGTGGAGCACGTTGGTTTCGGCGTTGCGGATGAGAAGCAATGTGAGCGCCGGGGGGGTTCCGGCAAGCGCTGGTGGACCCACCCTTCACCGAATTGACGAGTCCAATACTCTCTCGCGTAGCTCTGGATCCGGAAGGCGCAAGGCGCAACTGCCAAACGGCGCCAGGTTCCATAAGGCGCCAGTCCCGAACGGCGCCAATTCCATAAGGCGCCAGTCCCGAACGGCGCCAATTCCATAAGGCGCCAATCCCGAACGGCGCCAATTCCATAAGGCGCCAATCCCAAACGTCGAATACCACGCCATACCGCGGCAGACGGCGCCAGGCGGCAGCAGAATGCCGAGCATCGCATCGGATCGATGGGGGCCACACCGCCCATGGTCGCCAATGTTGCGGCGTGCCACACCGCAACCTCGATGTCCTCGACGCCGCCGAGTGGGCGGCGGCTCAGATCAACGACCTCATCGACCGCTCGCCACCCCGCCGCCTGCTACACGTTAGGCAAATGAGGCGGTCAGTCCAGTCGATATGCGCGAACATCAGTGAAGCGTTCGGTCGCGAGCGGGGTCGTGCGCGGGATCACTCGCTCGAGATCGCTCGCGGCGAAGCCGAAGAAACGATTCGCCATCTGAGGGCGAACTTTCGTGCGAACCGCGTCGATGCAAAGACGTATTGGCCGCTTCACAATCTGCTGGTCGTGATCGTGAAGATGTTGAATTCGCTGTTGAATGGTTGACTGGTCGCCTCACATGCGCCTTTCGGCATCGGCGCCGTTCGGCATCGGCGCCGTTCGGCATCGGCGCCGTTCGGCATCGGCGCCGTTCGGCATCGGCGCCGTTCGGGATTGGCGCTCTTCGGGGATTGGCGCTCTTCGGGATTGGCGCCGTCTGGGATTGGCGCCGTCTGGGATTGGCGCCGTCTGGGATTGGCGCCGTCTGGGATTTCGCGCCGTTACTCAGTCGCGTCGTTTCGGTTACCGCCTAACGGGCGCCACCGCCACCCCGACGCGGGAGTCGGCGCTCCCGTAATACAGGAACCACCGGCCGTTGAACGGCACGAGCCCCTCCACGAAGGTCGTGCCCTCGGAATACTGGCCCGTGCGCTCGTACTCCTCCGTGGGGCGGAGGAATGGCCGATCCGAGCGGCCGACCAGCTTGATCGGATTCCGAGCGTCGAACAGCGCCTGCCCCGCCGTATACACCCGCGCGGGGAGCCCGCGGTCTCCAAACCGGTCGCTGTTGCCGGCGTTGTAGAGCAGCACGATGCCGTCGCCTGTGAGGATCGCCGGCGGGCCCGCCTCGACGAGCCACGAGTCGAAATACCCGGGTCGCGGTGACAGCACGGCCAGCGGCCGCCCCTCGTCCACCTCCAGCGGCGTCCAGTCCGTCAGGTTCTCCGATGTGGCGACCATGACGTTAGGCACCCCGTAGTACATCCAGTACTTCCCGTCGACCTTGGTCGCGACGAGGCGGTTCCCCACGACCCGGGTCAATATCGCGCCCGACTTGGATTCGACCTCCAGGTACTTTCCACCCGCTGCCTTCGCGAATGCCGGCCCATGTTTGTCCCAGGCCACGAGGTCCCGGGACGTCGCCACCGCGAGCCGGGGGACTTTCCGGTTCCACTGCGTATACGTCAACACATACTGGCCTTCCTCGGTCTCGACGATGCGAGGGTCCTCGACCCCGCCCGGCGATTCGTTCGCGGCTTGGGCGTCATTCTGCGCGTAGAGCACCGGTGCCGCTCGGCGCGTGAAGTGCAAGCCGTCCTTGCTCTCCGCCAACCCGATGCGCGACGTGTGAAATCCTATCTTCGCCTCGCCCGTTGCATCCTCCGCGCGGTAGAGCACGTACACGGTCCCGTTTCGCACGACCGCCGCCGGATTGAATGTCGCGGTCTCCTCCCACCGCACGGGCGGTTCGCCGGCGCGCGGACGGAACGTCGCCGTCGCGTTAGGCACCAGGATTGGATTGACACCCTTGGGCTTCTCGAACGGTCCGAGCATCCAGTGTGGGTGCGCTTCCTGCCCTGGCGCGTCAGCCGACGCCGAGAGAAGCAGCACGAGCATCCCGACTGTGGAGCGCACGCCCCGCCTTGCCACCATCATCGCGCGGCGGCGGAAGCAACGCGGTCGGCAAGGGCGCCCGCTGGACAGTTTCGCTTTTCGCGCTCGTACTCCGGCGCCAGATCGACCTTCGTGAGATCGGGCCGGAAGAACAACGCCACCGTCCAGTCGAGCGCAATGCGAAGACGTCGATCCCAGCGCGGCATCTGGAACAGGTAATAGGTCCGCCGCAACCACCAGGCGAAGAATCCTGTGACATGCACGCCGCGCACGTCGGCCGCTGCGTCCGCGTGGCCGAATGCGGCCATCGTGCCGAGGGATCGATATACGAACGCACTCGGGGGACGTCGCGACACCACGGCGTGAATGTTCCGAGCCACGGCGCGCGCCTCTCGCAAGGCGTGCTGCGCCAGTGCGGGGTACGGCTTGCCGTCCGGTCCCGGGATCGCCGCGCAGTCGCCTATCGCCCAGACGTTGGGGTGACTCACGCTCTGTGCTGTAGCTTCGGTGACAATGCGGCCCCGCTTGTCGCGCTCGACGGGAATGCGCGCCACGGCCCCACTCGGCACGATGCCCGCCGCGAGGACGATCGTATCCGCCTCGATCGCCTTGTCCCCAACCCGGACGAGGCCCGGCTCGATCGCCTTCACCGGTGTCGATGTGTGAAGCTCGGCACCGCGCGCGGTGAGGACCCGCGTGGCGTATTCGCCGAGCGCCGGGGTCGATTCCGCGAGCAGGCGGTCACTGACCTCGAACAGGTGAAAGCGCATCTCGTCCCGGCGAATGCGCGGATAATACCGCAGGATGTCCTCGGCGAAGGCCGTCAGCTCGCCAAGCAACTCGACTCCGACGAGTCCTCCGCCGATCACGACGATGGTCAGCAACTGTCCCCGTCGCCGCGGATCGGTCTCGACGTCGGCGCGCTCGAAACGTTCGATCAGGTGATTTCGAAGCAACAGCGCATCAGCCGCGGTCTTGAACGTTCTCGCCAGCTCGGAGCCCGGGATGATTGACATGTTCGTGGTGGCACCAAGCGCGACGACGAGGTGATCGTACGGGATCTCGTAGTCCCGTCCTGGCGCCGCCACGTGCACGACGCGGCGATCGACGTCGACCGAGTCGACGGTCGCCTCCACGAACCGGGCGTGGTCGAGTGTTGGCCGGACGGGTTGTGCGCAATGACGGAGCTCGAGAACACCCGAGCACGCCTCGAACAGCAGTGGGCTGAGCTGAAAGAAGTTGTCGCGGCTGACGAGGGTGATCTCGACGTTTGGGCGATTCCCGAACAGTTGATCGAGCTTGCGCGTTGCGGTGAGACCGCCAACGCCGCCGCCGAGCACGACGAGGCGGGTGGTTCTCGCCGTCGTGGCGGTGGTGCCTAACGTATCCGTCATGCCAGGGCCTCCGGGGGAGCGCGACTACGCTCTAAAGATACCCCTTCTTGAGCAGGAACTGCCCGGCTTTGGGATAGTAGCTCTCGTCAGGCAATTCCCATCCGAGGGTGTCGGCGAGGCGGTCGTACGTATTGAAGAGGTACGCGACGTAGAACGCGTCTCGAATGGCGTCGCGCGACACCCCGGCCGCGAGCGCGGCGCGAACGTGGCTCGCGTCGATCTCATCCGGATGGAGCGTGAACGTCTCGAGGAGCGCGAGCATCGCCCGCAGCTTCTCGCCGATCGGGGCCGTGCGATAGTTGTCGAGCACGAGCCGCATCGATCCGTCCTGCAGCGCCGCCTCCGCGACCGCGGAGTGAGCGCTCATTCAGAACACGCATTGGTTGAGCCGCGAGACGAAGGCCGCGAACATCTCGCGCTCACCCACCGTCCATTCCGACGGCCCCCGCATCACCTGCTCGGTGAGCTCCGAGAACGGGTGACCGAAGAACTCCTTGCGATAACGAAGCGTCCGCACGACGCCCGGTGCGTGGCCCACGATGAGGTTCATCATCGTGAGCATCAACCTGTCGGGCAGTCGATGCCCCTGATGGACTTTCTTGAGTCTCATGCCTCGTCCAGGGCGTCGAGCCCGGCGCGAAGGCGACGCTCCGACGCGCCAAGGGCGGCGGAGACGATCAGCTCGAACAGCTCGTCGTCGCTGTACGTCTGCTGCAGCTGTCGGAGGTCCTCGTCGGTGACCTTGTAGGCGTTGGCCTCGACCTTGTCGATGAGCGCCTGGAGCCCGGGCGGCGAGCCCTTCCCTTCGAACGCGATGTGTCGCTGAGACGGAGCGGCAATGCCGGCGCCGTCGAGCACCCTCTTGATGACGTTGTTGCGGAGAGTCGCGTGGGGGTCGAGAGTCACGCCAGCAATCTGTCTACGGGTGCAATCACATGCAACACCGGTTCTGTCACCACGTCAGTCGCGAACGACATAGATCGTCCCGTGATCGACGACGGCCTTCAGCTCGGTGAGCGGCGCGGGTGGCGGACCCGAGACGACACGACCCGCCGTGTCGTACGCCCCGCCATGGCAGGGGCAGCGGATCAGGTGCTGCTGGGCGTTCCAGCCCAGCGGGCACCCTTCGTGGGTGCAGACGGCCCGGAAGGCTCTCACTGCCCCGTCCACGTTGACGACGATCGTCGATTCGTCACCGCCTAACGACGCACGCAGCCCGCTGCCGGGTGGCAGCTTGTCCAGCGTGCCCACGGCGGTTCCGCCATGCGGGCCGCGACGTCCCAACACGCTGGCGCATCCCGACAGTATCGACATCGCCACGCCGCTCGACCATCCCGCGACGCTCCACAGTACCCCGAGCGCGCCGCGGCGCGAGATCGATGGCGACGACACCGATGGTGCTCAGTTCGGACGCCGCGCGATGACCGTCGTGGTCATGCGCTGCGGGAACTCGCCCACCTTGAGCCGCGCGACTTCCTTCCGATCGGGAAGCGAGATCACCGAGAGCGTGTTGTCGCGCCGGTTGCTCACGTACGCGTACCTCGAGTCCCGGCTGAACGCGACCCAGTTGGGCTCGCGGCCCACGGGCACGGTGCCCAGTAGCTCGAGCTCCGGCATCGAGTAGATCGCCGTGATCCCGATAAGCGACCCGTTGGCGACGAGATACTTGCCGTCCGGCGAGATGCCCAGACCGTGGTTCATCACGTAGTGCGACATCCCGAGCGTCGCCTCGGGCAGCGTCTTGCCGCTCGTCGGCAGCGTCACCGTTCGCACGACGCTGTCGCGCGTTAGGTCCACAATGACGAACCCGTGCAGCTTGGAGAGCTGCGCGTAGAGATATTTCTCATCCCTCGAGATCTGGAACGGCCGAACGCCTTCGGGGAGTCGAATCCGCTTTTCGAGCCGGTTGGTCCCGACCTCCACGACGGCGACGTCGTTCGATTCCATGTTCCCGATGTAGAGATGCTTCCCGGTTGGGCCGAGCTGCGTCCCGTGCGGTCCCTTCCCGACTTCGAGCGTCGTGACGACCTGGTGGGTCTTCGTATCCACCACCGCGAGCAGCCCCTTGTCGTAGATCGGGACGTAGAGAAACTGCTCGTCCGGCGAGAGCGTCAGATGGTTCGGCACTCCTGGCACCTCGGCCCGCCAGAGCATCTGTTCGGTCGCGGTGCTCACCGCGATGACATCGTTGACGTCGAGGCGGCTGATGTAGAGGACATCGCCGTTGCGCGAGGCGATCACGTCGTCGGGATGGTTGCCGACCACGCTCTCCGGGATAGTGCGGACGACCTTGTGCCCCGGAATCGAGATGACGGAGATGTCGCCGCCCAGGCTGTTGCCAACGTAGAGGTATTCCTGCGCGGCGAGCGCGGATGGGGCAGCGAGTCGCACTCCGGCCACCACCAGGAACGGTGCAATGCGCGCGATGCTGGAGCTCATGGTGTTGTTCTCTCGCCCAAGGATTCGATCGAATCTACGACTCGCCCGTGGCCGCGTAAGACGAAGCTTGGTCCTTCGGACAATTGGTGCAACTCTGCTGGTCTTCCACCTTGATGCAATGATCGGTCGACGTTCGTTCCCCAACACGGGGCAGCTCGATTCAAACGGAGGCACGCCATGATGATCAGTCGCGTCATCCTGCTGCTCGCGCTCTCCCGCGCGGCCATTGCGCAGCTTCCTGGTGCGGAAGCTCCGAAGCCGGCCGCCCAACAACCGCAAGTCGAAGATCCGCTCGGGCGAGGCACGCCGCGGGGGACGATCACCGGATTCACCGAAGCAGTCCACCGGAACGATTTCGCCACCGCAATTCGATACCTGCAGCTCAACGACGCCCAGCGCCTCAATGCGGACACCTTGGCGCGGAAGCTGAGCCAGCTCATGGATCGGTACTATGGTGAGCCGGTCCAGAGCATCGATGCGTCGCCGACGGGGGCGCTCGACGATGGGCTCCCGGAGGATCGCGAGCGTATTGGTCCGCTGTCCGTCGAAAGCAAGAAGGTCGACGTCGAGTTGGTGCGTGTCACAGACTCGCTGGCGGGACCCGTCTGGCTGCTCTCCTCCGAGACACTTCGCGAAGTTCCGGCGCTGCACCGACTGATCAAGTCGACCTGGTTCGAGCGCGCCATGCCACCGGCGTTCGTTAGGCCTGTGTTGTTCGGTGTCTCGCTCGCGCAGTGGATCATATTGGCGGCGACGATCTTAGTCCCAATCATCGTGTTCAGACTGCTGTCTGGCGTGATTGTGGGCATCGCGAGGCGAACGGTTGGCGCCAGCCGCCGCGGCGCGCTCGACTCGATGTATGAAAGCCTGCGCTGGCCGGTCATCGTCGTGCTGACGCTCGCGATCCACCTGGCGTACATGCCGTTCATGCGACTCCCGCTGGCCTTCCGGATCAGCTATGGGCATGTGGGATTCGTCGCGTTGATCGTTGCCCTGGCGTGGCTGCTACGGCGCGTCCTCACGGTTGCATCGGACCGTGCTCGCTACCTGATGTCGGGTGGCACGCATAGCGGCGCACGATCTCTCATCATGCTAGCCGAACGGCTGGTGAAAGCACTCGTCGTCGTCGTCGCCGCCCTGGCAATCCTGACTGTCCTTGGCGTCGACACCAAGACCGCGCTGGCCGGTCTCGGCATCGGCGGCGTAGCTCTTGCCCTCGGCGCCCAGAAGAGCGTGGAGAACCTTCTCGGAGGCGTCTTTCTCCTGAGCGACAGAGCACTCGCCGTGGGTGACACGTGCAGCATCGCGAACCGCGTCGGCGTGGTCGAAGACATCACGCTGCGCTCGGTGCGACTTCGAACGGCGGAGCAGACGCTGTTGTCCATACCCGCCGGCACGCTGTCCGGCAGCAGCGTGGAAAATTTCGCGACGCGAGCGAAGATCCTGCTGCAGACCAAATTGCATCTTCGGGCGGCGACGAGCGTCGCGCACGTGCGGTCCACGCTCGACCGAATCCAGGCGCTGCTCGACACGCATACGGAGCTCGAACACGAGACGTCGGCCATTCGGCTCGTCGATTTCGGCGCGGACGCCGTTTTGCTCGAGCTTACCGCGTACGTGTTGACGGCGGACAACACACGCTTTCTCGCAGTACGTCAGGATCTCTTGCTGCAGATCGCCGACATCGTCGAGGAGTCAGGGACGCTCCTGCCGCAACCGGCCCCGCAGTTCGTCGTGCCTGCAGTGGCGGCGCCCGTTCGCAATCCGCTCGGCACCGACGATGCACGCCTGGCGCGGACCTGACATGACGTCGGCCTAACGCATCACCCGAACTCGATCTGAACGCGAACAGGCTCGGTGCTCGATTCGACCGCGAGCACGTTGACGAGCGTTCGGCTCGCGTGCCGCTCGAAATGCAGCGAGAGGCGCGACGCGCCAACGCGCAGATTCGTGATGGTGAGCTTGCTCAGGTGCGTCGGCAGAACAGGGTTGCGAATGTGCACCGCCCCACCGGGCGCATCCGGCAGAATGCCCAGCGTCCCCTGGAGCATCATGAACAGGGCGCCCGCCGCCCACGCTTGTGGCGAGCAGCTCACCGGATACTGAACAGGGCGCGTCTCCTGGGTGCGCTCCATGCCACAGTACAGTTCCGGCAATCGGTTGTACCTCGCCGCCGCCGCCGCTTCCGCCGTCGCCACCACGATCGGTATGGCGTTGGCACCGAGGCCGTAGTGCGACATGCCCATTACTATCAGCGCGTTGTCGTGCGGCCACACGGAGCCGTCGTGGTAGCTCATCGGGTTGAACACCGCGTGTCGCGCGCTCAGCGTGCGAACGCCCCAGCCGCAGTACATGTCCGGCGCCAGCAGCGTCGTCGCCACGCGCCGTCCGCGCTCCGTGTCAGGCAGCCTGCTGTACAGCAGGTGGCCGGCATTGGACGTGACTGTGGGAACCGCGTGCTTGCTTCCATCGAGGGCCAGGGCGAACGTCCCGAGTTCCTCGAGCCAGAACGCATCCATCACGCGCTGCTGCAGGCGGGCCGCTTCGTTTGCGAGCCGCTGCGCCGTGTCGGACTCTCCCAGCCGGGAGAACAAGGCGGCCGCGCGCACCTTGGCGTCGTAGACGTACCCCTGCACCTCGATGAGCGCGATCGGCGGATGCGGCAGCCGACCGTCGGGGAACGGCACGCCGTCGCCGGAATCCTTCCACCCCTGATTCACCAACCCGCGCGGTGACGTGCTTGCGTACTCGACGAGCCCGTCGCCATCCCGATCCCCGTACTCATCGATCCACGCCAGCGCGCGACGCACGTTAGGCAGCAGCTCACGAACGAGCGAATCGTCCCCCGTCCATCGCCACGTCTCGTGGAGCAGCACCAGCCACAGCGGCGTCGCGTCGATGGTGCCGTAGTACGGCACGTGCGGGATCTCGCCGCTCCGTGCCATCTCCCCTCGACGCAGCTCGTGCATGATCTTGCCCGGCTGTTCCTCCGTATACGTGTTTTCTTTCGTGCCCTGATGCCGTGCGAGATAGCGCAGGGCATCGATCGCGATGCGAGGATTGAGGGACAATGTTTCCATTGAGGTGATCAGCGCATCTCGTCCGAACACGGTCGAATACCACGGAATACCCGCCGAGATGACCCTGCTCCCATCGGCGGTGATGTAGAGCGATCGCAGGTCGTCGATCGCCCGTGTGATCGTCGCGTCGAACGTTCCGATGCCACTCGTCCACCGGGAGCACGCCGACCGCCAGCGATCGTACACGGTCGTGAGCCGGCGCCGCCGGTCATCGAAGCCGGTCTCCGTGACTGCGTGGGGACGCTCACGCATGGTGGCGCCCTTGACGGTCCATTCGAGTTGCACCGGCGTCCCAGGCAACAGGCGAAACGCCCAGCGCGCTGTACGCGCGTCGAGAGCGTCGGGCGGATCGACGAACCGGATCGCGCTCCCCATCACTCGACCGTCGCGACCGCGATACGCAAACCGAATCGACGTGGGTTCGACGATCGGCGCCAGAAATGTCCCACGCTGCTCGCGCTTCCACCCGCGCACCTCGAAGATGTCGGCGAAGTCGCAACCGACGAGGAGCTGCACCCAGAAGTCGATCGGTCGCACGAGAAAGTTCGTGAGCGTCAGTCGCTCCATCAGCGAATCCTCGAGGACCAGCTCACGTCGGATGTAGATCGCGTGTTTCGGGTCCCACGCGTTCCCGCCGAACTCGTGGTCCGTGACAGCCAGGTCGATCTGCGAGTAGTACGGTTGAATGACCTGCGTCGAGAGCTTCGCCGGCGGGCTGCCCGCCATGCGGACCTCGTAGTGACTGAGGATCCGCGTGTCTCCTTCGAACACGCCGAGCGAACAATTGCCCGCCGGCGCCACGTTGCCGTGTTGGTCGATGAGGGCGAATAGCCGATCGTGCTTGAGGGTGAGCGCATCCGAAACCGGCGTCTCGCGGTCACAGGGAATTGCCGGGTAGCCGACGGCATCGGCCATCGAGATGATCGGTTGGTCCGACGGCGACGCGCTCCGCGCCGCGATCTGATCGGAGGCGTTGGGCTTGCCTCCCGTCGCGCGCGAGGTCACGGCTACGCCACCATTCGCGAGCTCGATCCGCGGGAAGGTGACGACGTCGACGTACCGAGAATGCGTTGGTACAATGCGACGTGATCCGCGACCATGCGGTCGGCGCTGAATCGCTCGACCGCCCGCGCGCGACACGCGGCGCGGTCGATCCGGTCGACGGCGCCGCCTGGTCGAAGCAGGTCGACCATGTGCTCGGCGGACGTCGCGATGAATCCCGTCAGGCCATGCTCGACCAGCTCGGGAACGCTGCCCATCCCGAACGTGACCACCGGACAGCCCGATAGCATGGCCTCGATCAGAATGAGACCGAACGGCTCGTTCCACTCGATCGGCGCGAGCAGTGCGCGCGCGTGTGCGAGCAGTCGAGCCTTGGTGGCGCTGCCGACGGGCCCGACGTCGGTGACGTGAGGCTGCGCAAGCCTCGGCTGCAGCTCCCTCTCCGCCCACGCCTCGTCAGGCGGATGAACCTCTCCCGCCATCCGAATCCGAGCGCCGGCCTCGCGAGCGACATCGATGGCCGTATGTGGCCCCTTCACACTCGAGTAGCGTCCGACGAAGCACACATAGTCGCCGCGTGGCCGCGGTGTCCACTGGTACCTCGCCGGATCCAGACCATGATGGATGACGTGCACATGCCGGAGGCAGATCTCGCGGCGTCGTTGATCGTCGGAGATCGCGACGTAATGCGGCTCCTGACAATACCGGTAGAACGCCGACAGCTGCTCGTCTCTGGCATGATGGATCGTGTACACCATCGGCGCGGCGGGCGCGAGGCGGGCACACGCCAGCGCGACCGCCGAGTGCGCGTGGATCACGTCGAACGGACCACGTTCGCTGATCTCCTGCAGCGCCCAGGACACGTGATTCAGGTCGGCGAGGGTTTCCGGAGGCCACTGGCCTTTGTCGTACAGGAATCGAAGCTCGGCGCTGGTCCGTGAATCGCCGGTTCCGAAGAGCTCGACGTGGTGGCCAAGGCGGACAAGTCCTTCGGCCAATTCGTATACGACGAGCTCGGTGCCGCCATAAAGGCGCGGTGGAACTGCCAGGTACGGTGTGGAGATCAGTGCGATTCGCATGCGCGTTCCAAGCCGATGTGAATCAACGCCTCGACCGTAACTGAGGCAGCGACGCCCCTCACTCCGCAGTCACTGTGCCACCTACCCCTCGCGCGACGGGCATCTCGACTGGACGGACCAATTATGGTTGGGCTGCGCGACGGTCATCTCACCACAGAGGTCGCAAACCTCTGCGGTTAAACAGAGCCGTGGTCCGCGAGTACCCGACGCGCCACGTTAGGCTAGTCCTTGCAGTCGAGCCGTTCGTTCCAGAGGCGCACCTGCGCCGCGAACTTCGCCATCTGCGCGGCCTCGGCGCCGATCGACCCCAGCATCAGACACGCGTCGCTCTTCTGCTCGAGCAGCAGATACGCCGCAACCGTGTACACGCCCATCTCGACGACGTCGGGGCGCGACTCGAGACGCGGCACGATCGCGCGCGCCGAGTCGAGAACGACGCGCGCGAGCACCTTGGCGCGCGACGTGTCCTCGCGCGCCCCGACGATCAACGACTGGACGTAATCCAGGGCCGCCCGTGGGCCACTCGACGAAGACGCCTCTGGCCCCGCTTTGGCCGACGAAATCGCCGTGTCGCCACGGGCTGGCACTGCGCCCGCGACCGCGACCGTGTTGGGCGCTGCCGGCTTCGGACCGCTCGCGTTAGGCGTTGCCACTGGCGACACCGCCGGCACCGCGCTCGGCGCCGAGTCACGCGCCGCAACTGCGGGCGGCGCAGTCGGCGCGCTCGCGGTGGGCCCCGGCGCCCCGCTCCCCGCGCGGCCGCGTAATGCGAGAACCCCAACGACCGCAATGGCGGCAATTCCCAACACGACCGCACTGGCCACCGCCACCTTCCGGGCTCGCTTGTCATCCCCTGCCGGCTTGTCTGCCGCCGCGGGAGCTTGCCGTGGCGGCAGAACGTCGACGCGCGCGGGTGTCGGGCTGAGCAGGGGCCGGTCGGGGACGCCGGTCGCGTCTGCCAACGCGTGTGCAAACTCGGGGGCCGTCTCATAGCGTTCGGCTGGTGACCGCGCGAGCCCTTTGTCCATCACCGCCTGAAGCGCCGGCGGCCATGTTCCATCGGTCGTCACTTCGGCGAGCGTCTTCGGACGGTCGCGAAGCCGCATCAGCGCCGCCTCGTGCGGCGATTCGCCTTCGAATGGCAGCCTCCCCGTCAGCATGTAGAACGTGACGAGCGCAAGCGAATAGATGTCGCTCCGCCAATCGAGCGAGATCGCCGACAGCTGCTCGGGACTCATGTACTCCGGTGTCCCGATCACCAGTCCCTGCTGCGTGAGCTTGGGACCGCCGCCACTCATCGCCTCGGCGATACCGAAGTCGACGACCTTGGCCCGATCGGAGCCATCGCGTCGCACACCGAGCAGAATGTTGTCGGGCTTGAGGTCCCGATGCACGATCGGGGTTGGTCGTTCGTGCGCGGCGGCGAGCGCTTCGGCCACCTGGCGCGTAATCTCGATCGCGCGAGGGATCGACAGCGGTCCGTTTCGAGCGACGATCTCCCCGAGCGGCTTGCCCTCGACAAACTCCATCGCGATGTACAGGAGACCATCGCCGATCTCGCCGTGATCGAACACGCGCGCGACATGCTCGTTCTCGATCTGGCTGGCGTTGACCGCTTCGCGCCGGAAGCGTGTGACGACGTTCGCGTCGCGGACCAGCCAGGGATGAAGCACCTTGACCGCCACGTTTTGCGGCAGGCGCACGTGCCGGGCGAGATACACTCGCCCCATGCCCCCTTCCCCGACCATATCGGTGATCAGGTATCGGTCGGCGACGACCGTTCCGACGAGATCGTCGCCGATAGTGAGCGACTGCAGCGTGCACCCATCGGCAGAACAATAGAGCACATCGTCGCCGTATTCCTTTTCACAGGTCGGGCAGACCTTGGCCATTGGCCTCCAGCCGCGAGATCGGGATCGTTAGGTGCGCGCGATGAGCTGCCTTCGCCGGAATGGGTCCGTTACTCGTCGGTGCCGCCGTTGGCCTCACGCACTTTCGCCTCGGCGATGGTTCGTTGCGCGACGTACGACGTTGGCAGCGACTTCGCCAGGAACATCTTGTACAGCGGGATCGCCTCCGACATGGACTTGCGGTCCTCGGCATCGATGGCCTTGGACAGGATCACGAGCTCGCTCAGGCTTCCCGTCGATTTCACCGCCGTTTCGCCAGCCGACGACACCACGGTGCTCCCGGTACTGCCGGTGCTGCCGGTTTGACGCGGGCGCGCCGCCGGGAGCTTCATGCCGTGCGCGACCTTGTCGCCCAGCTGGTCGATCAGGTCCTGGAGCTTGTCGGCGTTGCCGCGCACCTGAGTGCTGTACTCCATCTCCGACGTCTCCACGCTGTACGCGCTGGCCGTGATGCGCGTGTCGCCGTTCGGCTGGACGAGGTAGGTGCCGTAGATGATGTGGTGGGCGTTGAGCAGCTTCCCGACCTGAACCGCCTGGCTCGGGTCGACACGGCCGCTCGTGGCGAGATTCTGCTCGTTCATGATCTCGTTCAGCTTTTCGCGCGTGACGATGCGAATGCTGTCCGTCTCGCCCAGCCTGCCGGCCAGGACGGTCGCGATCCCCTTGCTGAGCGCCTTGTAGTCCGCGTCGGTGCGCATCGACGCATTGATGTAGTCCAGCACGGCCACGACCGGCCGGCGATCCTGAGTCGCGCCCTGCGCGGCGAGCGCAGAGACGCAGGTGCCTAACACGGCCAGTGTCGTCGCGGCAAACGTGAGACGACGTGGAATTCGATGTGTGAATCGCATGATTGCCTCGTGTCTCGTTAGAAGCGGGCGCCCAGCGTCAAGCCACCGGAGAACCCGGTGACGGTCGACGATGCGTCGCCCGACTCGAGCCGACCACCCTGGACCCGAACGAAGGGTTGCAGCGAATAGTGGCCGCCGAGCCGTTGTTGAAGCCCAAGCGTGAGCGTTCCGCTGGCGATCCCGGCGGTCGTCAGCAGATTGTCCGATTTCAGACCGGTTTGATGCCGGCCGTTGAGGGCGATGAGCAGTCCCGTCGACGGCGAGAGGCCGGTGACCGACCGGACGCCCGCATCGAGGTAGTTCGCGTCGCTGTTCGAGACTTTCACGTTTTCACGCTCGTACTCGGTCCGGTAGCGGTCCACGACGTAGAACGTGAGCTCGCGGAACCGGGACGAGGCAACCTGGTACTGCCAATCCGCCGTATAGATCGGACCGAGCTTGCTCTGGCTGGCTGCCGTCCCGAGGGTGGTGCCGCTCTGGAGCTCCTCCTCAGCGAAGAAATCGGCCGACAGCCCGAACGTCATGCTGGACTGGCCAATCAGGCGGCTGGATCCCAGCGAGAGATGGACCGCGTCCCCGGGGCTGAAGTCCACGGGGATTCCGGCCGCTACGGAGATCGGCGTGTACTGCTTTCGCATCTCGTACGAGCTGCCTAACGCCCACGACCAGGCCCCGATTTCGCGCGCGAGCACGACGCCGAGCGTCCCGCCAGTCCCGATGCCGAGCACCGGAACCTGGAAGCTGAGCGCTGGTGCGCCCACGACCCGCAGCGCGCTCAATTCCTCCGGATTGAGCTCCGTCTCACCGGTTGGCAGGTTGATGCCGGCCGTGAGGAGCACGTTATCGCCGACGATGTGGCCGGTGGCGCGAATGCGCACGTCGGAGATGCCCTTCAACGTGTAGCCGTCGGTCTGCGTCACGGGGTCCGTGCCGGAAATGCGGACGTCGCTGCTCGCGTACGCGGTGGTGAGATCGAACGACAACCGGCTGCCGGCCGGTACCACGACCGACACCGGAATCGACCATTGCGACGCGCGCGTCACCCGCACGGAGCTCGCGCCATCGACCGTGGGCTGCGGAATCCCATCGTTTCCAAACTTCCACACCTCGAACACCGGGCCGAAGAACGATGATGCATCCCCGGCCAGCTTGACCTGCGCCAGGGCGCCGGACGACATCCCGACAAGGATGACGCAGGCGCGAACGACCGCAGACTTGAGCATGTGCACGGTCGCCTCGTCAGCGTGGAGTGAGAATCGTGATGTAGATCGTGACAGTCGTTGCCGGAAACGCGGGATCGGTGATGCCGCCCGGTGGCTGCCCTCCGCCAATAGGCGTCGTGAACACCGAGTTCAGGCGATCGATCGTCATCGCGCTCGCGCGGGCGAGCGCGTTCTTGCGAGTCGTAATGCCTGCGAGGCCAGCCGCCTCCTCGCGGCGCGTCGCGGCGAGCGTAAACCCGGGATCGAGACGGAGCGCCTCATCGTAGGCCCCAACGGCGTCGGCGAAACGGAACTCCGACTCATACCGCGCGGCTTTGCCATAGGCAATGAACGCGGCGATGTTCTTCGTCGGCCGCTCTTCCACCGCCGCGCGTTCAGCGGGCGTGAGCGTGACGCCCATGTTTTCGAAGAGTCGCAGAGCAATCTGCTTTTCGGCGTCGAGCACGTTGTCGAGGCGCATCTGCTCCGAGACCGCGGGCTGCACCTGACGAGTCGCCGCATCGGCGACGCCGACGCTTATGCCCATGGCATTGGCCTGCGCGTCGAGCGCACCGTACACGATGCGCCGTGCCTGCACGAGACGGCCGACTCGAGGCGCAGTGCTTGAATCCGCACGGCCCGAAGCCGCGAGCGATAGCTCGCGCATGATGGCGTCGAGGCGAAGCCGGTCGACGATGCGCAGCTGGCTGCTCTTGGCGAGATCGACGCGCAGCAGGTCGGCCAGTCCGTAGCCGAGCGCCGCGGTCGAGGAGTCGAGACCGGTCTGGTCGAACGGCAGCACACCCACGGTCCTGGGCGACAGCGTGTCCGGCTTGAGCTGTGCCTCGACCGCCATGGCCTGGCGTGCCGCGTCCTGGGCCTCCTTCACGCGCGGGTGAGGCGCCGGCGCGCCGGCGGCGCCATGGTAACAGCCCGGCATCGTGAGCACGGCGGCGATCACCGCCAGCCATCCCAGTGCGCCGGTGCGTCCGCGGGCCATCGAACGATCCTGGCGGTGACGTACGCCAACAGCTCGATTCACGTTAGGCATGGTCAGTTCCGCGGAGAAGTGCCGGACATAACGCTCTGGCTGGTGACAAACGCCACATGCATGGTCGTCGTTCCGCTCACGCCCCCGCCCGACGCCGTGATGGTCACGAAGCCCTCAGCCGTCGCGGTCAGCACGCCATTGGGGTCGACCGTGGCGACGTTCGGATTCGACGTGGTCCAGGTCACGGGCACGTTCGCGAGCGTCGCGCCGTTTGCGTCGAGTACGACGGCCGTAAGCTGTACGCTCGTTCCCGGTGCCGTAAACGAAGTTGGGGAGTCGATCCGCAGACTGGCTGCGGTCACGACGACCCGGAGCGTCTTCGTAACGCCGTCGATGGACACGGTGACATCGGCGTTGCCCGGATACAGGCCCGTGACCAGACCGGTCCCCGAGACGCTCGCGCGCGATGGCGTCGCGTTCGCAACGCTCCAGCTAATCTTGCGGTCGGCGAGGTCGCCGGCGTCACTGCCATCGGCTGCCTTGGGAACCGCCACGAGCTGCAGGGATCTGGCAGCAACCACGCTCGCGGGGTCAGGGCTCATGACGATCGTCGCCACGCGGTTGATCACGCGCACTGTCGCGGTGGCGCGGCTCGTACCCGCCGTCGCGGTCACCTGTGTGGACCCGACCGCGACCGCCGTGAGCACGCCGTTCGCGTCGATGGTGGCTACGCCAGGATTGGACGAGCTCCACGCGACCGGCACGTTCGGCAGCACCGCGCCGTTCGCATCAACCGCTGTCGCGGTGAGCGACGCGTTCGCGCCCACGTACACGACCGATGGGGACACGATGCTGAGACCAGCGGCCGTTACCAGGACCCGGAGCGTCTTCGTGACGCCGTCGATGGATACCGTGACGTCGGCATTGCCGGGATAGACACCCGTCACCAGGCCCGTCGCGGAAACGGTAGCGCGGGTTGTCCCGGCCGTGTTCGCGACGCTCCAGCTGATGGCGCGGTCCGCGAGGTCTCCGGCATCGCTTCCATCGGCTGCTTTCGGAACCGCCACCAGCTGGAGAGTTCTCGCTACGACGACGCTAGCGGGGTCGGGGCTCATGACAATGCTGGACACGCGGCGAATCACCCGGACGGTCGCCGTGGCGCTACTCGCACCCGCCGTCGCGGTCACCTGTGTGGCCCCAGCGGCGACCGCCGTGAGCACGCCATTCGCGTCGATGGTGGCAACACTCGGATTGGCGGTACTCCATTGCACCGGTACGTTGGCGAGCGGCGCGTTCTTCGCGTCGACGACCGTCGCGGTGAGCGATGCCTTCGTGCCCGCGTAAACGACGGCCGGAGCCTGAATCCTGAGGCCGGCTGCCGTCACGACCACCCGAAGCGTCTTCGTGACGCCATCCACCGACACCGTGACATCGGCGTTGCCGGGATAGACGCCTGTGACCGTACCGCTCGTCGATACGTTGGCCGTGCGCTTCGGTCCATCCGGGTTCACGACGCTCCACGCGACATCACGATCTCCGATGTCTCCAGCGTCTGTCCCGTCCGCAGCCTTCGCGCTCAGCACGAGAGTCAGCGAATTCGCTGCGATCAAAGGCGGCGCGGGATTGGGGCTCAAGGCGACGCTGGCGACGCGGCGAATGACCTTCACGGTCGCGGTTGCGCTCCGTGTACCGGCCGTCGCGGTGACCTTTGCGGATCCGACGGCGACCGCCGTGACCGAGCCGGTCGTCGCGTCGATCGTCAGGATGTTCGGGCTGTCCGACGACCACTTGATCTTTCGCGTCGTCATGGCCCTGCCCTGCGCGTCGAGCGCTTTCGCGATCAGCGTCCGGACGTCGCCGACCCGAAAGACCGGCACCGCGTCGAACGCCACTGACGTCACCGGCGCGAAGACGATCTCGGTCAGCGTCGTCGAGGATCCAGGCGGCAATGGCGGCGTGGGCGGCGTTGTCTGCTCGTCGATCGGTGTACCGTCTTCATCCAGCAGGGTGAGCGTGATCCCGACAGCGCATTGCGTCGACGATCCGCCTAACTGCTGCGGGTCGGCAAGGCAATCGGCGATCCGCACCACGACCGCCACCGTCTTCGGCACACCCGGCGTGACGTCGACGCTGGTCGGTGAGCTCGGGAGCGTGACGTCCGTTTCGTTCTTGCGGCGGTAGAAGGCGCGAATGCGGACGGTCTGTCCGGCCTGCGCGTTGTTGATGGTGGCGTTGAGGCCCAGTCGGACCGTCGGCCCGGTTGCGGTATCGTTAGGCTCGACCGGTCGATCGTCGAGGCACGCGGTGGCCAGCACGGCTGCGAACGTGGCGACCTGCGCGACGAGGCGTCGGCGGAGGGCGATCATGGTCCCACCATCACGGTTGGGGCGCCGGCGACGATCACGCCGCCGTGCGCCGTGGGGTCTGTCATCCGCGCGAGCGGCATTCCGCTGACGAGCACCGTTGGTGAGCCCATGATGATCGAATCCGGCGGACCGACGCACACGCACATGCTACCAATGGCAGCAGCGGGAAGCGTCGCAATCAACACAGTGGGCGCGCCGGGTGAGACGACAGGTCCGCCGACGTGCGGAATCGGTGGCAAGCCTGGCGTGACCATCGGGCAAACGTGCATGTCGGTGATGCGAGCTGCGGGCATGGGCATGGTGAGCTCTCAACGCCCTGCGCGTTGGGTGACTGGTGCACCGCCAGCGGGCGGCGTCGTTGAAGCTGCGTGTCGCTCCTGCTGCACCTGGAAGTGGTCCCGGGAGAGCGCGATGGCTTTGTCCCATCCGCCTAACTGCTTCACCACCTCGAGGCCCTGCGCGATGTACGCGCCCGCCAGCGCTTCAAAATGCTGTGGATGCACGGCCGCCGCGAGGCCAACGGCATTCCCGCTAAGCATGCGATCAATGCCTGCCGGTGGCGGGACCGGGGTGACGTCCGCGGGTGCGATGCTTCCGGTGGTAAAGAACACCGCGCCAGCGGCGCAACCGGCGGCGGTTTCCAGGCCTGCCGCCTGGCCGGCAGCCCATGCCGCGCGGCGCCGATCGTCGTCGGGGTTGGCGATCCACTGCTCGACGGCGCTCAGCGCCGCAGCAAGAGCTGCTGGCGGCTCACCGCCCTCCGCCGCGAGCTGCGTGGCGTGGCGCGCAGAGACCCACGCCCACCACACGCCCTCGCGCGGAGGCAACGCAGCCGCGATGACGCGAAATGCCTCTGGCGTCTTGCCGTCGGCGACGAGCGCCTGAACCAACGCGCCGCCATCGGCCGCCGCAGCCGCGAGCGGCGCGATGTCGTCGGCCAGGTGTGCGCGCTCCACGAGCCAGGCCACCGAGGGGTCGGTCGCGGCGGAAGGCCGAGCAGGGCTGGGCGAGGGTTGGGTCATGGGCCGCCTTCCTAGTTGATCATCGTGATGCCGCCCTTGACCATCACCATCGCGTCGCCGTTCACCTGCGTCATCGCGCCCTGCACCTGCGTCATGGCCGTCCCCTGGATCTTGGTCATGATGCCCTTCACCTCGGCCTGCGCGGTTGCCTCGGCCTTCACCATCATCCCCTTGATCTCGACGCCGGTCTGCGAGATCACGACGGAGCTCGCACCGACCTTGAGCGAGATCTCCTGCATCGCTTCGATGGCGATCTTGCCGAGGTCGGCCTTGATGGTGATGTTGCCCATCGAGACCTTCGTCGTGAGGTTCCCCATCTGGACCTTGAGCTCGTCGTTCCCCTGGTTCAGGGTGACCGTACGATTGCCCTGGTCCACCGTGATGGTCTGATCGTCCATCACCTTCACGGTCTGCTTGCCTTTCGAGACCTCGATCGTCTGATCGCCCTCCGAGACCGTGACCGTCTGCTTCCCCTTCTTGATCGTGTGCTCGTCGTCGCCCTCGGTGACCGTCCGCGTATCGTTGTTCTTGACCGTCGTCGTGCGGTCGTGCTGGACATCGCGGGTCTCGTCGTTCTTCACCAGCACCTTGAGGTCCTTCTCGGCCTGCGCGTAGACGTGCTCCTCGCCTTTCTTGTCCTCGAACCGGAGCTCGTTGAAGTTGTCGCTGCCGCCGCCTAACGTGCGCGACTTCCACCCCGTCTGCGTCTTGTTGCCGGGGAGCTCGTAGGGAAACTTGTGGGCGCTGTTGTAGACACGCCCCGTGACGATCGGCCGGTTGGGATCACCCTCGAGAAACTCGACGAGCACTTCCTGACCAACGCGCGGGATCTGGACGAACCCCCACCCGGTCCCGGACCACAGGCTGGCGACGTGCACGCGGTGCTTCGACTTGCCGTCCTTTCCATCGCCACGATCCCACGGAAACTGCAGGAGCACGCGCCCGTCGGCGTCGACATCGATCTCACCCGTCCCACCGCTGCCGACGATCTTGGCCGTCTGCGTTCCACGCACCGACGGGCGCGGGGTGACGCGCACCGGGCGATGGCGTACCGTCGCCGGAATGCATCCGAACTCGTTCTCGTACGTCGCCGTTAGCCCGGAGCCGCCCAGCACATCGCCGGCCTCCAGGTGGTGCTTCACGTGGAGGAGATGCATCTCGGTGCCGCCGCTCCCGGCGGTCCCACCCGTGATCTCGACCCGCGTCCCGGCCTGAAAGCCGGCGCACGTGCTGGCGCCCTGAAACGTGTCGTGAGGCGTCTCGTGCATCTCGATGCGCAGCTTGGCCTCGCCGGCGGAATCGTTAGGCCCGAGATCGCCGAGGAAATCGTACATCTCTCCACGCGCGCCGGGTGTTCCGCTCGACACCTTCCCCTTGCTGTCGGCGCGGAGGAGATCGTGGTCGATGAGCGACACCGCCGCGGAGTTGACGGCGTAGTCGCGCGCCAGCCGGAACACCACGTCCGTCTGCGGCTGTCCGGCAGCCAGCGCGGGCTGCACTTTGGCGGACTTGGTCTCGCACTCGGGGATGGAGCTGCCCCGCGCGTCGGAGATGACGAGCGTGTGCTTGTCGTCGGTGTGCTCGAACATGTAGTACAGCCCCGCGTCTTCCAGCATCCGGCTCACGAACGCGAGATCGCTCTCATGGTACTGAACGACATAGGGCAGCGTCGGCGGCGCGCTCGTGACGCGCCGCTTGACATCCGTCACGCCCGCCGCCTTGCACACCTTTTCGACGATGTCCAGCGCCGACACGTTCTCGAACGTTCGGCAGTCGCTCGACAACGACATGAACCAGAGTGCCGGTACGATCTCCACCCGATACTGCGAGAGATCATCGCTCTGATTGCGTCCGACTGACGAGAACCGCCGCACCAGCCCGTGAATCGGGCGCGACTGGTCCTCGGTCGTCGGGACGTGCAGCGTCATCGCCTTTCCGAGCAGAGTTCCGGGCGACACCGACGCGTTCGTCGACACGAAGTCCACGACGAACAGGAACGGTTGTGACACTTCTTCTTCGCCGGTCAGCGAGACCGCGACCAAGGCGTCACCGAGCGGTGTCGTGACCCTTAGTGGTCGCTTGGCCTGCGAGATGGAAAGGCTGGTCATCCGCTACATCCTCGCGCGTTCAGGTCGCTGCCGTGGCGGTCTCCGCACCGGCGCGCTCACCGAGGGTGAACTTGGCGTCGCGAACGGTCGGCGTGACTTCGTACGCGAGCTCGCCGTTCTCGTCGACCGTCACGCGTACCGCGCCGGGGCGCGTCCCGCCGGCGATCGCCTCGAGCAGCAGCCGAGACACCTCGGGGAGCATGGTGTTCGTGAGAATGTTGTCGACGTTGCGGGCGCCGCTCTCCACTTCGGTGCACCGCGCGGCGACGGCGTTCACGAGGTCGTCGTCGTACACGAGATTGACGCGCTGCGTCTCACGGAGCCGGCGCTCGATCTTCCCGAGCTTGAGCCTAACGATCTTCTTCAGGTTCTCATCGCGCACCGGGTAGTACGGGATGACGACCATGCGGCCGAGGAACGCCGGCTTGAACGTCTTGTCGAGCTCCGGCTTGAGCGATTTGGTCAGTGCGTCGTGCGTCGGCGCCGTTTCGGGATCGGCCGTGAACTTCATGATCGTATCGGTCCCGGCGTTGGTCGTCAGCAGGATGATCGTGTTCCTGAAGTCGATCTGACGTCCCTCGCCGTCCTCCATGACACCCTTGTCGAACACCTGAAAGAAGAGCTCCAGGACATCGGGGTGCGCCTTCTCGACTTCGTCGAGGAGCACCACCGAGTACGGCCGCCGCCTGACGGCTTCCGTGAGCACACCGCCCTCGCCGTAGCCGACGTAGCCCGGGGGCGACCCCTTGAGCGTGGAGACGGTGTGCGACTCCTGAAACTCGCTCATGTTGATGGTCACGATGTTGTGCTCGCCGCCGAACAGAAGGTCGCTCAGCGCCAGTGCCGTCTCGGTCTTCCCCACGCCCGACGGCCCGACGAGCATGAACACGCCCTTTGGCTTGTTCGGATCCTCGATCTTCGCCGCCGACGTGCGAACGCGGCGACTGATCGCCTCCATGGCATGGTCCTGCCCGATGATGCGAGCCTCGAGATGCCGCTCGAGCTCGAGCATCATCGAGAGCTGATCGCGGAGCATCTTGCCGACCGGGATCCCCGTCCAGCCGGAGATGACCTCACCAACGATCGACCCGTCCACCGCAACGCGCATGAGCGGCTTGTCTCCCTGCACTTTATCGAGCTCGGTGTTGAGCTGCGCCAACTGCGCGCGCAGATCGGCGAGCGCCTCGCCGTTGGACGGCTTGGTATCAGCGGCCGATGCCGAGACGTGAGCCGCCTCGATCTGGCCACGGATCTCGCGAATGCGCTCGACGAGCCCGCGCTCCTGCTCCCACCGCGCGGTGAGCCGCGTCAGGTCGGTCTCCAGGTCGGCACGAGCAGCCGCGATTGCGCCAAGGCGTTCCTGATGGTCGACGCCGAGTGCCGTCTCGCGCTCGAGCACGCGCGTCTGCACGGCGAGGTCGTCGAGCCGCCGGCGCGTGTCTTCCACCGGGCCGGGCGTCGCCTGCTGGCCTAACGCGAGCCGCGCGCACGCCGTGTCGAGCACGCTCACGGCCTTGTCCGGCAGCTGACGGTCCGGAAGGTAGCGGTGTGAGAGCCGCACGGCTGCGTCGAGGCCATCGTCAGTGATCCGCACCTTGTGGTGCGTTTCGAGCGCCGGCACGACGCCGCGGAGCATCTGCAGGCACTGGTCTTCTGACGGCTCCTCGACTTTCACCAGCTGGAACCGCCGCGACAGCGCCGGGTCCTTCTCGAAGAACTTCTTGTACTCCGCCCACGTCGTCGCGGCGATCGTGCGCAGCTCTCCACGCGCGAGCGCGGGCTTGAGCAGGTTCGCGGCGTCGTTCTGGCCCGCCGCCCCACCCGCGCCGATCATCGTATGGGCCTCGTCGATGAAGAGGATGATCGGCGTCGGCGAGCCTTTCACCTCCTCGATCAGCGCCTTCAGTCGATTCTCGAACTCGCCCTTGATCCCCGCGCCGGCCTGGAGCAGCGCGAGATCCAGCGTGCGGATCGCGACATTCTTGAGCGGTTCCGGCACGTCGCCCTCGACCACTCGGCGCGCGAAGCCTTCCACGACCGCCGTTTTACCGACGCCCGCCTCGCCAACCAGAATGGGGTTGTTTTGCCGTCGACGCGTGAGGATGTCCACCACCTGCCGCACCTCGAAGTCGCGGCCGAGCACCGGGTCGATCTTCCCGGCCCGCGCGCGCCCCGTGAGGTCGACCGTGAACTGGTCGAGGTTCGCGGTCTTCCCGCCCGCCTTCGGAGCGGTGCCTGACGACTCGCCCACGCGTCCACCCGGCATCGCCGCGACTTCAGCCGAAGCCTCCGATGATGGGGCCGTGACCGTGACGAACTCCTTCTGGAGGACCTCAGGCGCGATCTTCTCGAACTCGCGGCTGATGTCCTTCGCGATGCGCGCGAGCTCGTCGTTCGTGAGCAGCGCGAGAACGCAATGCCCGGTGCGCACGTGCGGCGCACCGTACTCGAGCGAACCAATCGACCACGCTTCGGTCAGGACCTTCACCAGGTGCGGGCTGAGGCTTGGCGTTCGCGCATTGCCGGTCTTGAGCCGATCGAGACCGCGAGCCAGGTCGTCGGCAAGGCGAGACCGGTTCACCCCGTAATGCTTGAGGATCTGCGCGAGGTCACCGTCGGTCGCGTCGAGCGCCTTGACCAGAAAGTGCTCGATCTCGATGTCGTAGTGCGTTCGGGACAGACAGAGGCCGGCAGCGCCCTCGACGGCGCTCCGGCAGGCAGCATTCAGCTTTCCGATCAGCGCTCGCAGGTTGGCAGCCATCATCTGCCTCGTGTGTGAAAGTCGTTAGGTAGTGTAAGCACGGAATCCTCAACAGAGCCGCAACGCCGTCTCATCGGGGTCGCGCCCAAGGGGCCGCGACGCCAGCCAGGTTCCCCGTCCAAGCTTCGGCGGGGCTGGACCATCGCGGGCGGGCGGCCCGAGCACACACGGCGGCACCTCTCCGCGCGCGAGCACGAGCTGCGCATCCACCCCGACCTGCTCCGCCGCGTAGAGCCGGACGAGCGCACACAGTGCCTCGTGTGCGTCGCCACCCGGCAGAAACGCGTCGTACTGCGCTCGCGTGAGCGGGCCAAGCCGCAGGCGTACTCTTGCCTGCGCGTCCCAGGCGGCGTTTCCGAGCACGCCGAATCCAAGGCGACCCGAGTCGTCGTCGCCATCGAGCGTGCACTGGCCGCGCGCGTCCACTCGCCGCCATTCGCCAACGAATTGCTCGACCGTCGCGGGCACGTCGAAGTAGTCGCCCACCAGGCGCGCGAGTCCATCCGCCGGTCGCGCCCGAAGCGAAAGCACACCAGCATAGAACGCGAGCGCCGAATCGAGCACGGGCAAGCGACCGTGCATCCCCTCGGTACCGAGACCGGACAGGTCGAGCAGGTGATCGTAAAGCCGGTCCTCCGCCCGTTCCTCCTGGAGGACCGCTGGCTGGTGCGACTTCCACGCGCGGTAAAACAGCGACAGGACACGGTGATTGAAGAGGTCGAGAAAATCGCGCAGCGCGGTATCCCTGGAGCGCGCGAGTGCGGCCGCCTGCTCGGTATAGAGGTGCGGCAACACCCCCTGCGGCCCGGTGAGCCCGAGAAAGTTCACCGTCATGCGCGCCGGCGCGTCCTCACCATTCCCGTTCTCGTCAGGCAGGGTGAGCGTCTGAATCTCGCTCGCCGGGAACCCGAGAGATGTGCTTGCAGCGAAGCGTACGACCTCGGTGGAGGGATCGGCCCACCCGCCGACCGGTGCGTGCGCCGTGCGCAGTCGAGTGAGCAGGCGAACGGCCTGAAAGAACGAGAAGGCCGTGGGCTCGTCGCGCAGCATGCGCTCCACGCGCGCGTCTGGCGTGGAAGGCGCGGCTGGTCTGTACGTGACCTCCGCCGGGGCGTCGGGCAAGGTCGTCATCAGACCAGGGTGCGCCACCCGGCGCGCGGTGGCCATTCGCGCATGACGCGCTTGCGCTGGCGTGTTCGAGCCGCGAGCTGCGTGAAGCTGTTCATCGTGGTGTACTGCGCGAGGAACCGTTCGAGAACGCTCGCAAACAGGTAGGCACTGCCTCCGGGGAAGTGCTCCTCGTCGAGCTCCAGCTCGACGCGACGGCCGCGCGCGAACACGACTCCCTGGTCCGTCGCGACACGCGCGAACGCGGGGCCGCTGTTTACCGAGACGAGCCCCTGGATCTGGCGCTCGCCCCCCGTGGAGTCGCCCGCGTTATGCAATCGCAGCAGCTCGCGCAGCGCTTCGCGGCCATCCTCCACGAGCGACAGATGGTTGAGCGATAGCGCGGAGATGAGGCGCCAGAGGATGGGTTTCCCGAGCGGCGGCTGCACGACGGGAGTCGGCCGCATAAGACACATCACTCGCCGGACCGGGCCACCCTGCGCCAGCTCGAAATCGCCACGCTCGTCGACTCCGAACGGCAGGCGGCTCGGAAGCTCCCCGTTGAAGCACGTCAGCGAGAGCGAGACGATCTCCGCGTCGGGCGCGCGGATCTGCCCCGACAGGTCGGCGAACGAGATGAACACTTCGGTGCCGCGATCCGTCCGCCATCCGGTCGCGCGGCGGACGGCATGCCAGAAGGTCCCGGCGGCGTCCGACCGTCCGTGGCGGAACCCGTACAGCGGCTCGATGGGCCTCGGCTCTCCGGCACCGGGCGTGATCCCCGAGGCGGCGTCCACCGACCAGGTCTCGATCTCGAGCCGCCGGCGCGCATCGGGCACGACCGAGTACTCCGTCACGCGCTGCGAGATCAGAATGGGCTCGGCCACCTGCTCGAACAGGTTCACGACCGGCGTGCAACCCAGACGAAACGTTCGGGCGTTGATGCCGAGCTCCAGGACCTGGCGCCGCTCCGCGCGCTCGAACGGCGCGATGACGAAGAACAGCTCGGCCCGCGCGCCGGCGCCTAACGTGCGAAGCGCGTCGTCGACCCCGGCGACGTCGACGAACAGGAACTTCTGTGGAAACGCGAACAGCTCCTGGAGCAACGCGAAGCCGGCGAACGTTCGCCGTGGATACGGGAACAGGGCTTCGTCGGCCTCGAACCCGACCGGCGCGATGTTCGACGCCGGAATCACCACGGGTGCTCGCGACGCCTGATCGGGATCGCGAACGACGACACGGGTGCAACTGTTGAGCAGCAGCTCGTGCAAGGCGTCCGCGACGGTCGCATCTCCCGCCAGGTGGAGTCGCAGGGCGGGCGGCCGCGTGGGCAGGCCACCTCCATTGCCATCCACGCGCTTCGGGGCGATCTGGCCCAGGCGCATCCCGGCGAACGCGCGAAGCTCTACCCGAATCGCACCAACCGCTTCACCGAGCCGAGCGCCTCCGCCTGCTCGGTCGGCCGCGGTCCATTCCGCGGTCCCGACGGTCATCGGCCACAGGGTGGTATCGTACACCGTACGGAATCGGCACGGCATCCCCTGCACCGGACGCGAACGCAGCTCGCTGCCACGCGGGACATGAAATCCGGCCGCAAGTTTCCCGAGCTCGGGATCGAGCTCGATCTCGACGAGCGACAGTGACGGCAGCGGGCGGACGTGCTGCGGGTGTAGCACGTCGAGCATCGCCTCCGACACTTCGGGCAAGTCGTCGTCGAGGCGGTGGTGCACGCGTGCCGCGAGGAATGCGAACCCCTCGAGCAGTCGCTCGACGTGTGGGTCTTCGCATTTCGTTGGCTCGAGCTGAAGGCGCGATGCAACCTTGGGGTAGCGCGCGGCGAACTCCGCGCCAAGGCGTCGGAGGTACGTGAGCTCGCGCTCGTAGTAGAGCAGCAGGTCGTCGCGCACGTCGCCTCGCTCAGCCGCTCGTTGAGGCGCCGGTGTCGCGCACGTCGTACTCACCGCTCGCGATCTCGAGCACCGTATCGAACACGACGTCCTCACGGCCCGGGTCCATCACGAGAACCGCCTCGACGACGAACCGCAGTTGGGGGGCGCGGACCTGATGGGCGTCGAGGAGCCTAACGCGAGGCCGGGCCAGCCGCGGCTCGAACCGTTCGATGGCGTCCTGCAGAGCCGACAGCAGCCGATCCCGGCCTGACTTCGTGCCCACGGGAATGCTGGTCGTGTCGACGAGTCCGAAGTCATAGACGGATCGGCGCAGCTCGGGGCACCACTCGGGGGCCGGAATCATGGTCCGACGGGTATTCAACAGAGCCTCGACGTCTCGCTCGACGGCCTGGCGGTACCGCCGCTCGGATTCCTCGCGCGTGATGGGCGGGTCGGCCGCGAGCCCCGGCTCGTGGTCCGTCAGGCGGTCCAGAACGGACGGCCGGACCGTGCGCTCGATCTCGGTGCGTGCCATGGCCGTGGGCGAGTGCGTTAGGCGTTCTGACGCTGGAGCGCGATGGCCTGCAGCGGATCCAGCCGACAGATCCGCAGGTACAGTCCATCGCGGTCGCCCGACCCGTCCGCGAGTCGGTCGAGCACGCGACACAGGAGCGACATCGGCTGCGCGACCAGCGGCCCCGATTCCCAGTCCTCGAGGCCTCGATCATCGATCGTGCTCACGAGCTTCTCGAGGATCGGGCGCGCGACCGCATCGAGCCCGGCCTCGACCATCACGTAGGCGATCTGCGTCTGCCTAACGAACCGGCCGCGCGGAGACCGCTCGCGCGCGAGTTCCGCCACCAGCAGCTCGATCGCGCGGTTCGGCCGCCCCTGGGCGAGCTCGCCGCGCGCCGTGGCGAACGGGTCCCGCGCAGCGACCGAGTGGCCGGGACTCGGACGGCGCCTCGGCCCGCTGCGAAGGCCGCCATGCTCGCTCGTCGCATCCTCTTCCGCGAGCGCCCCCTCGAGCGCCTCGGTCTGATCGGCGATCTCGGTATCCGCCGCGCCGGCACCGTTCCCGTCAGCGAGCGGCATAGTGTCCGTGTCTCGCGGACCGAGCCCTTGCCCGTCGAGCCAGTCCTGCGTCTCGCCGTTCGCCGTCGGCGCGTCGTCCATGAGCGTCATCTCCCGCAACTGAGGAAGCGCTGTGAGCAGCGTCCGAAGCTCCGCGCGCACACCCGCCGCGACGCCGTCATAGCTCCCGCCAAGCCGGTCACACGCGGTCAGCACGTACCGCTGCAGATCGAGCCATCCGCGTCCCTGCGGCGTGGCCATCACCGTCTCACACTGCTCCAGCAGATCGGACCACTTGCCGTCCAGCATCAGCCCCTTGAGACGAGACCGCACGGCGGTGGGTGGGGCCTCGAGCAGCTTCGGCTCGATCTCCGGTGCGCGCACGCGAAGCTCACCCCACCGGAACCCGCGCAGCATCAGATACGGCGCCGGGTTGGTCGGGTCGTGTTTGCGAAGGAATCGCGCCGCCACCGCCACCCGCTGCGCCGCGTCGGCTACGCTCACGGGTTCCGGCGCGAGCGGGCCGTCGGCGACGACGCCAGCGCCGTCTTCGCCAACCGCTTCTTCGACGATCGGGTCCGGATCGTCGATGAGCTTCTGCGCCAGGATCGGCGCCGCAACGCGGCGGATGTCCTCGAGCGCGGATCGCAGTTTGGCGAATGACGGCGCGTCGCGCCCGAACCGTTCATCCGTCGCCTTTTCGAGCGCCGCCGCCGTCGCGAATGCCGCGTCGGTCTCGGCGATGAGCGCCTTATAGAAGGCCTTCGGTGCGCCGGCTATGGCGCCGTCCACGTCCTCCGGCGACCGTTTTCCGTCGGCGAGCGCTTCCTCGCGCGCCGTGCGCTTTTCGCGGTTACCCTCGGCTTCACCCTCGCTCGGGATCGAGCGCGACGTCTGGAAGTCGAGCAGCGACACGCCGCCTGGCGCCACTGCGGTCTGCCTAACGGGCACATCGAGCTTGCTGCCGACCCAGTCGAGCGGGCCTGCGCGAAGCTCGGGGTCGTCCTCATCCCACGCGGGATAGCAGCCATCCCAGTAGCGATCGAGCACCCCGCGCAGCGCCTCGAGGCCGGTGGTCAGCCCGGTGAGCCCGTCACGTTTCAGCAGCGCCTCCGTGAGCCAGGCCGTGAGCTGGAGATCTTTGGTCTCTGTGGAGATGAGCTGCGAGGACAGCTTCACGACCTGCGGCCAGTCCGCGACCTTGCGCTCGGTGGCGAGCCCGCCCGCCGGCAACTCGAGGTCCTCTCGGCGCGCTTCCTTCACCTGATCGTACCGCGGATCGTAGCGGAGGTCGCGGCCTGCCGCGTTGTCCCCGGGGACCGGGGCGAGCAGCGCTTCGAGCAGAGCGGTGTCGACTGGCATGCGGTGCGCGAGAGACGGCGATCGGTGAGTAGCCAAAGACCGAGCGGCGCGGCCACAGGAGGGATTGGGCCGCACCAGGAACGACAAATTATCGCTCGACGTCGGCGAGCGCGCCGCCTAACTACGCCGGCGGTGCTTCGGAGCCGGCCGTGCCGATTACGAGTTCACGCACCTCCAACAACGGGACCAACTGCTCATCGATCCTGAGCAGCTTCTGACCGATTGGCGCGAAGGACCCGTCGGCGAGCTCCTCCCAGTCGGTTGCGCGCCCGAGTCGCAGCTCGGTATCCTCGAGCCGCCACGCGCCCGGCGAGAGCGCCGGGAGCAGGACTTCCCCGAGCTCCATCTCGCGCATCGACGCGCTCGTCGTCACGCGCGCCGGTGCCCACCGGAGATCGCGCAGCATGCGAGGCGGCTCCAGGAGCACCGACTCGATGTACGCGAACGGGATCCACATATAACGACCGCCAGCCATGACCTCGAGCCGCGCGCCCACACGTGGGTCGGCGTCCTCGATGGACAGGAACGGACGGCCGTTGAACGTGCCCGCAACCGGTGTCGGCACGACACCAACGGGAAAGTCGCCGGTCAAGAACATGTGCTCGCGTATTCGGTCCGCTTGCAGCGCTGCCCGGTAGGGCAGCACCGCAAGCTCCGCATCGGTGCCGTCTCGCGCGAGCACATCGAGCTGCTTCTCGGCGCGGTCGTATTGCCCCGCGAACGAGAGCAGCTCGAAGAGGAATGTCCGCCGCGTGGCATCGGCGGGCGCATTCCGGAGCTCGGCACCCAGCGTTTCGATCGCCGAGTCCAACCGTCCAGCGTTATAGAGCTCTTGTGCGGTCGGCATCGGCGTGTGAACCGTTTAGTTGGCGTCGACCTTCGTGACGTCCCAGACGATCGGCGTACCGGCGACCAGCTTGCCCGTCTTGTCCTGCGTCTTGTACTCGACGGTAACCTTGGCGAAGGCAAACGAGACCGATTCCGACGGCGTGTCGTCGCCGCCCGAGGATCCGGACCACTGAATCGACTCGACCATGACTTCGTTGAAGGTGTAGATCAGGAACGCATCCTGACCGCCCGTACCGGTCTGCTTGCGCATCGACACGACCATCTTGTCGACGTGTTCGCCGAGGCAGCACGCCTTGAACAGCTTGGACGACGCGACGTCCGTCTTCTTCATCACGTTGAACGACGAGATGCTCACGCGTGACGCCGAGATGCCGGAGCTGCCGGGACCGATCGTCACGGGTGCGGATGCACCCCACGAGAACGAGAAGATCTCGATCTTCTTCTCGAACCCCTTGGCGGTTGCCTCGCCCTCGATTCCGGCGAGCTCGACGTAGGTATCGAATGCCATGGTTCTGCGCCTCGACTTAGTGAGAGGAGTGGACGGCGGAAACGTCGCGGGACATCCCGCGACCGCGGGGACAGCGGGGCGCCCGGCACGCCGGGCGCCCCCACAGCGTTAGGCAGCCGGTTGTGGCAGCTCGGCAACGAGGCGCATCGCCACGCCCAGCTCGTCGAGCTGGAAGTGGGGCCGGAGGAAAGCGACCGCCCGATAGGCGCCCGGCTTCCCCGGAACCTCGACGACATCGATGCGCGCTTCGGCGAGCGGCCGCTGCGCCTTGATCGAAGCCGCAGCGTCTTCACCGGTCACGTAGTTCTGAATCCAGCGGTTCAGGAACGAATCGATCTGCGCTCGCGACGTGTACCCGCCGATCTTGTCGCGCATCATCACCTTCAGGTAATGCGCGAAGCGGGAGGTCGCAAAGATGTACGGCAACTGCGCCGAGAGACGTGCGCTCGCCGTCGCCTGCGGCGTGTCGTACACCTTCGGCTTCTGACACGACTGCACACTGAAGAAGGCGGCGTTCGCCGTTCCCTTCTGGTGCACGAGCGCGGCAAAGCCCAGGTCTGCCAGCTCCTTCTCGCGTCGGTCGGTGACCTGAACCTCGGTGGGGCACTTCATCACCAACTCGCCCGCTTCAGTGCGGAAGTTGTGCACCGGCAGGCCTTCCACGAGTCCACCGCTCTCCACACCGCGAATGGAGGCGCACCACCCATACGCCGCGAAGGCCTTGTTGACGTTCGCAGCCAACGCATACGCCCCGTTGCCCCACAGGTAGGCGCTGTGGTCGGTGCCGTCGACGCGCTCCTCGTAGTTGAACGCTTCGATCGGGACGGTGCCGCTGCCGTACGGCTCGCGCACGAGAACCCGCGGAGCACCGAGTGCCACGTAGCGGGAATCTTCGCTCGCGCGGAACGCCTTCCACTTTGCGTACTCCGTCGTGTCGAAGATCTTCGCAAGGTCGCGCGGCTGGTCGAGCTCCGTGAACGACGTAAGGTTGAACAGGTCGTGCGACGCAGACGACATGAACGGAGCGTGCGCTGCCGCGGCGACGTTCGAGATCTTCTCGAGCAGCTCCATGTCCTGGCCGCTCTTGTCGAAGTAGTAGTCGCCGACGAGTGCGCCGAACGGCGTACCGCCGAACACGCCGTACTCCTCCTCGTAGACCTTCTTGAACAGCGCGCTCTGGTCGAACTCTGGCGCGCGCTGCAGGTCGCGAAGGAGGTCCTTCTTCGAGACGTTGAGGACCTTGATCTTCAGCATCGTCCCCGTCTCGCTCTGCGACATCAGGTATTTGAGACCTCGCCACGACGCTTCGAGCCGCTGGAATTCGGCATGATGGAGGATCTCGTTGACCTGAAGCGACAAGAGATGATCGATCTGCGCGATGCGCGCGTTGATCATCATCTCGGTGTCGCGGGCGACGGTAATCGAGCCTTCGAGGACCTCCGCGACGAACCGCTTCACGAGGTCTTTCCCGCGCTCGCGGGTCTCTGCATCGCGTCCGACTTTGCCCTGCTCGACAATCTGGTCGAGCAGCGACACCTCTGCGCCGCTCGTAAACGCCGCGGCCTGGCCGCCGGCAGCCTGTGTCTCAGCCATTGTTTCCGCCCTCCGGCAGTCCGAGCTCCGACCGCAGCTTGTTCATCTTGTCAGCGTCGCCGAGCGTCGACTGTAGGACCTCGTCGAGCTTCTCGTTGGTCTGCAGCGACCCGCGCAGGTCGGCGAGCTGGGTCCTGAGGTCGAGCAGCTCACGCAATGGCTTCACCTGCTTCGCCACGGCTTCGGGCGAGAAGTCATCCATGCTCCGGAAATCGAGATCGACCGCGAGCTTCGGGGCGTTCGCGTCTTCCGACAGCTTGTTCTCGACGGTGAACGCGAGATGCGGCTTCATGCTGGCGAGCACGTCGTCGAAGTTTTCCGGCGTCACCTCGACGAACTTGCGCTCTTTCAGCTTCGGCAGCGGTTCAGTGGGCTGACCGCTGAAGTCGCCCAATACGCCCATCAGGAATGGGAGCTCCTTCTTTTCGATCGCGCCGCCGGTTTCCACTTCGTACGCGATCGAGACGCGCGGAGGGCGAACGCGCTCGAGTTTTTTCTGTGTGCTGTCGGCCATGCGTTGACTCCCCAGGGTCGGATGGGCGGGCGATCAGGAAATTTCGGGACACTGCCGAGCAAAGGCTGCTCGGCGGTGGGAGCCGGGAGGAGGGCTTCCACCGCATAGAAAAAATTCTTGCCGAGCTATCGTGCAGAAGCGGAGATGAATTGTCAAGCGAGTGCAAGCGCAGACTCGCAACGTTAGCGTCTCATCAATGCGAACATCAGCGTCTCATCGACGCGAACATCGATCAACCGTCGATGACCCGCATCTAACCGCCGATGTATTGTGCGCGCTCGTGCCCGAACGCCGCCGCACCGGCCGTCAGACCGCGATGGGCTCGATGTTCTTTGATACGCCAATCGTCACGAACCATCCACGCGTGGTACGGCTTCCCATTGGTCTGGCCGCCTGGTATCGCGCGCTCGTTCGGGTCCGACGACTAACTGTTGAGCACGTTGTCTTCCGGGGCGCGCGATAACAATGAATGGTCGCGTGCCCACCGTATCGCCGCGGAATCGCGGATTTCACGTTAGGCCCCCACGGCAGCCGGGATCGGACAATCGGGTAGCTCCAGCGCGCCGGCGGCCGCCAAGACCTCCACGAGGTGCGCAACGTCGGCGCGCGTGACATCGCCGGACACGAGGCCCGCCTGGCGCAGACCGCCGAGAATCGCCGACACGTCGCGCGTGCCATCGCAGAGCTCGAGCAGCGTCGGGGCGAGCGGCGGCGCCTTCACCACGGCATGCGTGGGCCAGGCAGTCTCGACCACGGCACCGACATTGAACCACGCGCCCGATGCGTCCGACTCGAGGTGCACGGCGAGCCGAGCGCCTGGCGCTACCCGGGGCCGCTGCCCCGCTAGCCGCGCTTCCGGCGTCGCACCTCGCGAAGCAGCCCGACACGCCCAACGGAACACCCAGTCGATGGCGCGATGGTCGGGGGCCTTGCCCGCCACCCGCCGCTCCGTCAGAGGCGCCCGGCCCGCCGCGTCGCGACGCAATTCGACAACGCTCACCGCGAACCGCTCGACGCCGAGCGCATCGAAGTGCCGCAGCCACTGCTCGCAGTCGACAAAATCCTTCCCACCCTTCGTCACGTTCCGGTACGCCTCCATCGGCCCGTACTCGCCATTTTCGAGCACGACGAGATCGAACCCATCGCCGGCGGTACCGAGCCACTCCCGAACGCGCTTCGCGATCGGGGCGTCGCGGCGATCGCTGAGCGCCGCTCGCATCACGTAGCGGCCGCCCGCGCGCAGGTGGGTGCCGAGCCCTTCGACGATCCGGCGCGCGACCTGTTCGCCATCCGCTCCGCCATCGCGGAAATCGAACCGATGGGAGAGCGCTGGCACATACGGCGGATGCGCCACCACGAGATCGAACGTCTCGGCGCCTAACGCGGCCCAGGCATCGCTCTCCACGGCACGCACCCGATCGGCGAGGCCGTTCAGCTGGGCGTTGAACCGTGAGAACTCGACGCACCGCGGCGCGATGTCCGTCGCCCACGCCTCGGCCGCCCCGCGGCGTGCCGCGCGCAACGCCGCCACGCCCGTCCCGGCGCACAGCTCGAGCACGCGGCCTCCCGGAGCGTCGGGCAGCACATCCAGATACTGCTGCGTGAGAGGGTTCAACGCGCTGAACACGTAGTCCTGCGGAAGCAGCGCCAGGTCGGCCACCCGCATCGGCTGGCGGTCCGACGCGAGCCAGAGCCCCTGCGTCGGATACAGCATCGCGGTCGCCGCGAGTGACCCCGTCCCCTCGGCCGCTGGCGCCACAAGCTTGAGCGTCTGAAGCGCGCCGAACACCTCGCTACCCAGGAGGCGCTCGACGAGCGACGTCGGGAGGGTTTCGCTGTCGATGAAGAGCCTAACGAGAGTGGCGTTCGCGTCTTCCGGGGTCGACGCGAGCGTCGTCCGCCCATCGGCAAGGCGCTTCACGTCGTAGAGCGACGGCACGCCGAGCCGGGCGGAAACGGTCGGCTCATCGAACCTCGCGGCGGTGAGCGCATCGCGGAGGACGGCGAACGCAGTGGGCGGCACATCCGGCGCGCCCGGCGGTGGTGGAGCGGCGGCCAGGCCGGAAACTATTGTCATGGTGCGCGTAGGATCCACGCGCGAGGCGTCGCGGTCAAGGCGGTCGACCGGAAGCGTGCCGGACGCGACACGCCCGTGACATCACGCCATCCACCTTCTGGCGTACGGTCGAACGCTCGGTACGTTGTACGCCATGTCATCTCTCGATCTCGTCCTCTGGAGCAAGGGGACCCTCCTCACCCCACAGCATCTCCAGGCGCAGGACCGCTATCTCGACGAGCTGTTGCGCCTGCAACTGGGCGCGCTGACGTTTTGCCCGTGGGGCATCACCCGGCTGGAGATCGACCGCGAGGCGCTCGCCGGTGGAACCGTGGTAGTGCGCGCGGTCGCCGGCCGCTTCCCGGACGGCCTGCTGTTCGACGCCCCCGCCTCCGATCCATCCCCGCCGCCGAGAGCGCTGGATACCGCATGGCAGCAGGATCAGCGCGCGCTCGTGATCTCGATTGCCGTGCCCGAATACCGACCCGGCGCCCGCAACATCGTCGGCCGCGATGCGCGCGCGAGCGGCGCCGCGACCACGGCGCGGTGGCGCGGGGAGGACCAGCTCGCACGTGACGAGACCACGGGCCTCGCCGAACGCCCCGTCCAGATCGCGCGGCCCAACCTCCGGCTCCTGCTCGAGGGGGAATCGGCGGAAGGCTATGTCACGATGCCGCTGGTCCGCCTCGCGCGCACGCCGGCGGGCGAGGTGGCGCTGGATCCCTCGTTCGTCCCGCCGTTGCTCGACATCACGGCGAGCCCGTTCATCATGGGGATCGCGCATCGCATCCTGGAGCGCGCGGCGGCGAAGGCGTCGTCACTCGCCGGGGCGCGGCGTCAACGGAACCAGGGACTCGCGGATTTTTCCGTAACGGACGTTGCGAGCTTTTGGCTCCTCTACACGCTGAATACGCACCTTCCGCAACTCAGGCACCTGCACGAAGTGCGGCGCGGCCATCCGGCGGATTTGTGGGAGGCGCTCCTCGCCCTCGCTGGCGCGCTCACCACGTTCGGGTCCACACCGCGGGGGTTTCCAGTGTACGATCACGCCCGCCTGGGTGATTGCTTCGGCGCACTCGAGGGACAGCTGCTCGAGCTGCTGGATACCGCGGTTCCCGAAGTGGCGGTCGCGTTGCCGTTGAGGACCGTGCGACCAGCGGTGCAGGCGGTGGCGGTGGAGCAGGAACGGTGGCTGTCGGCTCCGTCGTGGTATCTCGCCGTGAGCGCACCGATCCGCCAGGCGGAGCTGGTCACGAGGGTGCTCGCGGGCTGCAAAGTTGGCTCGGCGGACGTCGTGGACACGCTCATCCGCCAGGCATTGCCGGGTCTCGAGCTCGCGCACGTGCCGCAGCCGCCGGCCGCGGTCCCGGTGAAGCTCGACTTCGTCTACTTCGCCCTTAAGCGCTCCGGCGGCGCCTGGGACGCCGTGGCGCGCGCGCGGAACCTCGCGGTTTATGTACCGGCCGAGCTGGGCGATGCGCGGTTCGAGCTGGTGATCGTGCTCGCCTAACGCCGCGGCGCGCCCTACGGCTTGGGCACTGCCGGCACCGTGGGCGCCTTGACTGCCGGCGGCGTGACCGCGGGCGTTTTGACCGCTGGAGCGTTCGCCGCCGCGGGCAGTTGCCCGCCCGCTTCCGCGTTAGGCGGTGCGGGCCGGAACATGAAGTAGAGCACCAGCGCGATCGCCAGCACCAATACCACGTTGAGCGCGATGACGAGGCCAAGCGGGATCGAGCGCTTCGCCGCCACCGGCGGCGCGGGCGCTGCGGCCTGCGCGGCCTTCGGCGCGGGCGGCGCCGGCGTCTCCGACTGCCGAATCAACATTGTATAGTCGCTCGGGCCGGCCGGGGCCGTGCTGCGACCCGACAGCGGCGACTGCGGCACGCCGGCCGCGCCAGCGCCCGGCGTCGCGAACACCGGCGGCGGAATCACGGGCGGCAAGGGCGCCATGGCGCCGCCGCCGATGAGCGGCGACGATGCTGCCCCCCCTAGGTGTGATGTTTCAGCTGCCGGCGATGACGCGGGTGGCCCGGACAGCGGCGATGCCGATCCGAGACGCGGGGCAAGTGGCGGCGGGCCGGACGCGGGCGGTGGCGGGGGAAACCGCCGCGCCGACGCGGGATCGGGCACGGCCGCATACGCGCCTAACGCCGACTCCGGGTGCCCCGCTGGTGGCGGCGCCGGCGGGGCAAACGCCGACGGGGACGCGCCGAACGATGGAGCAGCCGGCCGAGCAGACGGCGGGGGCGCTCCGCCCATGAGCGGCGATGGGGCGGGCTCACGCGGCACCGGCGCGCCCATCGGCCGGAACAGGGCCGTGAACTCCCCGGGCGCCAATGGCGGCGCCTCGCGGGCCGGCGGCGGAGACGCCATCACGGGCGCCGTTGGTCGCTGCACCGGTGCCGCGTTAGGCGCCGGTGGCGGAGGCGTCGGAGCCGGTGCGGCCGCGACGGGCTCAGGCGGTGGCGGTGGCGGTGGGGCCGCAACCGGTGTCGCTGGCGCCGGACCCGGGGCCCTTTCGGTCTTCTCCGGCAACCCTTGAAACAGGCGCGTAAACTCGCCGGGCGGCTGTACGCCTTTGGCCGGCCCGCCATGAGAAGATTCGACGCGGCCGATCGCGAAGCTCTGGGTAAGCTCCGGCGGGGCCGGTGCGGCCGGCACGAGCTCCGTCGGACGCGACGCGGGGTCCTCGGGCGCCGGTGCCGGTTCGATCGGTGTCGGAGCGGCAGCGGTGACCGGAGTCGGAGCCGGTTCGTCGGGCGCCGGCGTTGACGCCGGCGTACGCGCGGCAACCCACTCAGGGAAGGTCGTCAGCCCCGGAAGGAACTCGCTCACGACGGCGAACCCGTTAGGCGTCGCCGCCATCTCCACGATCCGCGAGCGGTCGGCGGGCGGGAGCGCATTCACCTGGTCGCGGAGGCGCTCGACGACGTCGGAATCCGGCTCGTCGACGATGTGCACCATCACCGGCCGTCCGGTTCCCTTCTCCTGGGCATTATGCGTTCGCATTCCGCCGCCCAAGGCGACGCACTTGAGCAGGCGGTAACGGTCGTCGAAGTTGGTCATCGGCGGCGGCAGGGTGTACGGCCCGCCGGCCACGTGATGCGTCCGCGACGAGCGGACAGGGACGGCGAGCAGCGCGGAGGTATATTGTTCACTCCGCGCTGACGCGGCGCAATCACGGGAAGTGACATCGCGCGGCAAGGCGACCTCTCACGCCGCACCACCTTTTTCTGCAAACTCCGTCATG
>Ga0207701_10000204_pt1 | contig 59461 bp, 50 predicted proteins | sample KBSSwiSSwithPhiX_FD_184294 | JGI IMG/M metagenome (GOLD analysis project Ga0207701, IMG submission 184294) | Switchgrass rhizosphere bulk soil microbial communities from Kellogg Biological Station, Michigan, USA, with PhiX - S5 (SPAdes) (version 2) | ecosystem: Environmental > Terrestrial >... | reverse complement strand
GCAACGGATAAGAGGCGGGACACTCGATGATTGTAGCGTGGCGCTTCAACGCCGTCGTCCCCATCGTGTGCTCTGACGCGCCCCCGACGGGTCGCGCTACGGGCGTGGTTCTCGTTCTATCGCACCGGCGGCTGGAGCGACGGCGTCGTATGCGGCATCTCCGCCGTATAGCCCTGCCGCGCCCGCGGCTGGAATTCCGGATGGGAATTCACCTTGACGACGATTCGCCGGAAACGGCCATCCGGTCGCCAATTGGACGGTGAGTAGCCGATCGAGTACTGGTTGGACAGCTCGTCTGAAATACCGGCGTAGATTCCTTTCAGTTCCTGCACCGACTGCGGGAAATACGAGAGCGCCCCAGTCTCCTGCGCGAGTGTCTTCATCGCGAAATCGGATTCGGAGAAATACTTGCGCGTCGATTCTGCTCGCGCCGAGGAATAGCGGTTCTGCAGACAGATCGTGTAGATGTTGATGCCGCTCTTTCGCGCCATCGCGAGCACGTCATCGAACGTGATGACGCTCGAGGTGTCCTCGCCATCCGACAGCATGGCAATCGCCTGGCGTCGGATTTCACCCGCCTGCTGTGCGGATCGCGCAAACTGCTTCAAGGCCACGTAGAGCGCATTGTTGAGCGCGGTCGAGCCGTGCGCCTGCGCCTGACGGACGGCCTGCTCGAGCGCGGGCCGATCGGTCGAAAGCGGCTGCACGATGTTGACGTTGTCGCCGAACGTGACGATCGCTCCCCGATCCGCATCACGCAAGGTCTTGAGGAAACCAATCGCTGCTTCGTGGACGGTGTCCATTTTGTCGGCCATGCTCGCGCTGGTGTCGATGAGGAGGATCAGATCGATCGGCACCTCGTGCGACTCGAAGAACTGAACCTGCTGAAGAACACCGTCCTCGTAGACGGAGAAGTCGTTCTGGACAAGGCCGGGCACGAGCCGCTTGCCGTCGCTCACCGTCACGTTGAGCGCGACCAGGCTGGCGCCGGCTCGGAACACGCGTTCTTGCGGGGCCTGATTCGGCGACGCCTCGTTTGCTGACGGAGGGTTCGACGACGGTTGACTCGGCGCGGGATTCTGAGCGCTGACCGGGAACACGAGGGTCACGGCGATGAACGACGAGGAGCAAAACAAGGCGAGGCGTTTCACGAGCACCTCCTCACCAGCGGGCCCTGTGCAAGGCCCGTTCCGCGGCTGACGATAACGAATTGCCGGGAAAATAGCAAAAGGTTCGCGCGCCGAAATCCGAAGCTACGTAAGTTTCACCCGGGAAACGTCGACCAGCGGCCCACTCGTGGCAGAAAGCCTCACGAACCTCGGGGGTCTACAGGTTCTGCATGGTTCTACGAGGTTCGTTCTAGAGCGGCAACCGCAGAAACACCGTTGCAGCGCGCGCAGAACCCCGTAGAACCCTGTAGAACCCAGTAGAACCTCGTAGAACCCTGGCCGTTAGAGTCCGGCGGCGTGGCCAAAATGTCGTTCGTATCGCTCGAAGAACTCCGGCCACGTAAAGGCGTGGCTTTGACCGCCGAGATGCTCGAGGGCGTAGGTGGCGGCGACGCTGCCAATCTGAGCACACACGCGGTAGCTTGCGCCGCGCGCCATGCCCTTGAGGAATCCGCCGCGGAAGGCATCGCCGACTCCCGTCGGGTCGACGATCCGGTGGGGCGGCACCGCAGGCACGTCCGTGGTCTGATGCCGCTCGAGGATAGAGCAGCCGTTTTCGCCGCGGGTGATCACGAGCGCGCCGCTCCGCGCGAGGATCGCGGTCTCATCGAGGCCCGTTTTCTGGCGGATCAACTCGAACTCGTAGTCGTTGCTGATGACGATAGTGGCTGACGCCATCCCGTCGCGGAGCTCGTCGCCAGACATCCGGGCGCACTGCTGCCCCGGATCCCAAACAAAGGGAATTCCGAGCGTCCGGCACTCGTCGGCATACTGGAGCATGGCTCCCGGGTCGTTTGGCGAGACGATCGCGAGCCCGCAGTCGGGCACGTCGCGGAACGAGAGTTCGCCGGCATTCGCCATCGCGCCGGTATAGAACGACGCGATCTGATTGCTGTCGACATCCGTACTGCAGAAAAAGGACGCGGTGAACTTGCCGTCGATCTCCCGCACCAGCGACGTATCCACCTGCGCCGCTTCCAGCCAACGCCGGTAGTCGGAAAAATCCTGTCCGGCGGTCGCCATCAGCCGCGGCCGTTCGCCGAGCAGCGCCAGCGTGTAAGCAATGTTCGGCGCGCAGCCCCCGCGCCGCTTGTCCATGGAGTCGACGAGAAAGCTGAGGCTCACCCGCGACATGTGTTCCGGCAGGAAGTGCTCGGTGAACTTCCCGGGAAAGGACATCAAATAGTCGAAGGCGATAGAGCCGGTCACTACTATGTTCATCTTGCGCTGGTCCTCGAATCACTGATCACTAATCACTGATCACTAATCACTCATCGCGAATCGCTGATCCTCGAATCCTCTCGATCGCGAATCCTCGAACCGCTCGAGCTTGTCTCGCCGTAGCGCGAAGCGCGATCGCGGACGAGCCGCGAGCCGCTAGCCGCGAGCCGCTAGCCGCTAGCCGCTAGCCGCTAAGAAAGATACTTCCCCACGAGCGGCGCCAGCTCCCGCTTGATGTCCGCGGGGATTGCCTCAGGGCGGGTGATGATTGCGTACTTCAACGCGGAGGCGCACTCGCACGTGCGCTCGAACGGCAATCGGTCGATCGCGGCAGCGATCACCCGCTGCGCGTTTGCCGCGTTCTGCATCAGGTTGGCGACGATCATCTCCACCGTCACCTGGTCGTGCGAGGGATGCCAGCAGTCGTAGTCGGTGATCAGCGCAATGGTGGTGTAGCAGATCTCGGCCTCGCGCGCGAGCTTTGCCTCCTGAAGATTGGTCATGCCGATGACGTCCATGCCCCAGGATCGATAGAGCTTCGATTCGGCCAGCGTCGAGAACTGCGGCCCCTCCATGCACACGTAGGTGCCCCCCTTGTGCACGACCGGCGACGGCGGCAGGACGCTCGACGCCGCGCCCACTCCTGCCGCCTGTGCGGCCTGAAACGCGACATCGCTAAGCGGTGCGCAGAAGGGATGCGCGAACCCGACGTGGGCCACCAGTCCTCGCCCGAAAAAGGTCGAAACCCGTCCCTTCGTGCGATCGAAGAACTGATCCGGGATCAGCATGTCCAGCGGGCGGTATTGCTCCTTGAGCGAACCGACGGCGCTGGCCGAGATGATGTACTCGACGCCGAGTGTCTTGAACCCGTAGATGTTGGCGCGGAAATTCAATTCGCTCGGGAGCAGCCGATGGCCGACGCCGTGTCGCGCGAGGAAGGCGACTTGCTTTCCGCGCAGCGTGCCGGTCACGAACGGCGCCGACGGTTCGCCGAACGGCGTGACGATTCGCTCTTCGCGGCGGTCGGTCAGCTCCGCCATGTCGTACAGACCGCTGCCGCCAATGATGCCAATTGAAGCCATATGCAGTTGGTGAATCGGTGAGTCTGTGAATTGGTGAATTGGTGAATTAGCGACGGGATCAAATTGTCCGCAATCGCTGGCATGACCGCCAGCCCTCAATTCACCAAGTCATCAAGTCACAAATTCACCGATTGTACTTCACTCTCCAAGCGGTTCGACGTACTTCCGGCCGTTCTGCTCGCGAATGTAGCCGGCGGCGATCGCTGGATCGTGCTCGAAAAAGACCAGATACTCGCGGTCGATCGCCTCGCGGATGAACGTCCGCTTGAAGGCGAGGGTGTCCATCGGATACAGGTCGTAGCCCATGATCCACGGCTCGTCGATGTGGGCCGTCGTCGGCACGAGATCGGCAGCGAACACCGCCGTGCGGCGAGCTGACTCGATCATCACGATTTGATGGTGCATCGTGTGTCCACCGGTGCGGACAACGCGCACGCCTGTCGCGACGACGTCGTCGCCTGGCACGAGATCGAGCACGCCGGCGCTCATCAACGGAACGAAGTTCTCCTGCAAGTAGCTCGCGCGGTTCCGCTCGTGCGGATGCGTCGCATCCTCCCATTCTCCCGTCCGCGCCACATACCGCGCTCGCGGGAAACGCGGAACAACGTTGCCGGCTCGATCTCGCGTCGTAAATCCTCCCGCGTGGTCGAAGTGGAGGTGCGATGCGAGAACGATCTCGATGCCGCTGGCGTCAAGCCCGGCGTCCGACAGCGACTGATCCAGACTCCGGGTGCGATCGATTGCATAAATCGCGGTGTTCTTCGCATCCATCTTGTCGCCGACGCCGGCGTCGATGAGCATGGTGAAGCCGCCGCCGCGCACCAGCAGCGGGCGCATCGCCAGCGTGATGCGGTTCTTCTCGTCGGCAGGAGCCCGCTTCTCCCACAGCGTCTTCGGCACGACGCCAAACATCGCGCCGCCGTCCAGACGTAAAAAGCCGTCGAAGAGAGAGGTCAGTTCGAGATCGCCGAGCGAAATAGCTGACATTTGCAGGTTCTGCAGGGTTCGACAAGGTTCTGCGGGGTTCTACACGGTTCGTTCTCTAGGTTCTGCAAGGTTCCAGGTTCTACCGGGTTCGCAACATTCCACCTGCATTCTGCTGAATTGACCAAGTCGAACCTTGTGGAACCCTGAACGAACCTGGCAGAACCCAGCAGAACCCGGCCGAACCTCCTCGAACCAGATCACTTGGTCCCCTGCTTCAACTCCACGAGCACCCCGTGCGCACTCGCGGGGTGGATGAACGCCACCAGCGATCCGTGGGCTCCCGGTCGAGGAGTCTCGTCGATCAAGCGGACACCGCGCGACTTCAGCCTCGCGAGTGCCGCGGCAATATCGTCGACACGCAGCGTGATGTGGTGGATGCCGGGACCACGGCGCGTAAGATACTTCGCAATTGGCGAGTCGGCATCGGTCGCTTCGAGCAATTCGAGCGCAGACTCCCCCGTCGAAATGAAGTGCGCCCTGACGCGCTGCGAGGGCACGTCTTCCGGCGCTTCGATCTCGAGGCCGAGCGCGTCGCGATAGAACCGCAGCGCCTCTTCCAGGTTGGCGACCGCGATGCCGATGTGATCCAGCGTTGCCTTCATATGGCTCTCTTCATGATTTCGTCGACGGCAGTGTAAGGATCGAGCTCGCGGGCATCCATGCGGTCCAGGATCCGATCGAGCTCGCCGGCACCGAGAACGCGACGTTCCACGTGCTCCAGAAAACGCCGCGCGAGCAGCTCGCGCAAGCGGTACTCCGCGCGCTGACGACGACGAGCTTTCTGGGACGCCGTCGTGTGTGCGCGAAAGCGCTCAATCATCTCCAGCAGCTCGGGAACGCCTCGGCCCGTAGTGGCCTCCGTTTTCAGGATTGGCGGCCGCCACTCCCCCGCGGCGAACGTCTGCAGCGACAGGTTCGCCTCGATCGATGCAGCTGTCCGATCAGCCCCTTCGCGATCCGCCTTGTTCACCACGAAGATGTCGGCAATCTCCATGATCCCTGCCTTGAGCGCCTGAACCTCGTCGCCTGCTCCGGGAACCAGCGTCACGACTGACACATCCGCCGTGCGGACGATGTCGACCTCGTCCTGGCCGACGCCCACGGTTTCGATGATGACGACGTCTTTCCCGGCGGCGTCGAGAACGAGCGCAACCTCGCTGGTCGCTCGCGCCAATCCTCCGAGATGACCGCGCGTCGCCATGCTGCGGATGAACACGCCGGCATCTCCCGCGTGCGTTTGCATGCGCACCCGGTCCCCGAGAATCGCACCGCCACTGAACGGGCTGGTGGGATCGACGGCCACGACCCCGACTGTCCTGGATGTCTTTCGGATTTCCGCGGTGAGCCGATCGACCAGCGTGCTCTTGCCTGACCCAGGTGCGCCGGTGATCCCAATCAGATACGCGCGGCCGGTTCGCGGAAAGATCTGACGGACCAGCTCCGTACCGGCCGTCGCTTCATCTTCGATGAGGGAAATGGCGCGGGCGAGGGCGCGGGGATCACCGTCGAGCACGCGTTGCGACAGGGCAGGCGGCGTACTCACTGTCCCAGCAGTTGCCGCGCGATGACCAGCCGCTGAATCTCGCTGGTGCCTTCTCCGATGGTCACGAGCTTGACGTCGCGAAAATACTTCTCCGCCGGATAGTCCTTGACGAAGCCGTAGCCGCCGTGAATCTGGACGCAATCGTCTGCCGCCTTCACCGCGATTTCACTGGCAAACAATTTCGCCATGGACGACTCGCGCGTCGTCCGGACGCCGCGGTCCTTCAGGTACGCGGCACGATAGGTGAGGAGCCGCGCCGCTTCAATCCGCGTCGCGTTGTCGGCGAGTTTCCACTGGATGGCCTGAAAGGCGGCGATGGGCTGACCGAACTGGCGACGCTCCTTCGAGTACCGCAGCGCCGCTTCGTAAGCGCCCTGTGCCAGTCCAACTGACAGCGCCGCAATCCCGATTCGTCCGGCATCGAGCACCTGGAGCGTGTTGATGAACCCTTGCCCTTCTTCACCGAGAAGCTGTTCGGCGGCAACGCGGCAATCCTCGAACACGACTTCGCTCGTATCGCTCGCGCGCATGCCGAGCTTGTTCTCCTTCTTCCCTGCCCTCATCCCGGGCGTGCCGTGTTCGACCACAAATGCAGAGATACCGCGATGTCCCTTGGTGCGATCGGTTACCGCCATTACGACCATCACGCCGCCGATGCTGCCGTGCGTAATGAAACTCTTCGACCCGGTGAGAACCCAGCATTGTCCCTGACGAGTCGCGGTGGTGCGCATGCTGGCGGCATCGCTGCCGGCTCCGGCCTCCGTGAGTCCCCACGCGCCGAGCACCTCCCCGCGAATGAGCCGCGGCAGAAACCGACTCTTCTGCGCGTCGTTTCCGAACATCGCGATGTGGGACGTACAGAGGCCGTTGTGCGCCGCGATCGACAGCGCAATCGCCGGGCACACTCGGGCAAGCTCTTCGATGCAGATGCAGTAGTCGACCGCCGACATCGCCGATCCGCCGTACTCCTCGCCGAACTGGATCCCCATGAGTCCGAGATCGGCGAGCTTCGGCAAGAGCTCCATCGGGAAGTGCTGCGATTCGTCCCACTCCATGACGTGTGGACGAATTTCCGCTTCCGCAAACTCACGCACCGTACGGCGAAGCAGCTCCTGCTCTTCCGTGGGCCGAAAATCCATCGACAGGAGCGTACAAGGGAAAAGGGAAAAAGGCGAGCTATGCTCTTGGCATGCGACTCCGTCACTTTTACCTTTTGCCTTTTGCCTTTTCCCTTTGTCTCCTTCACCCGTCGACCGCGTCAGCCGACATCACCGCCTTCCTCGGCGCGAACCCCACACCCACGGCACGCACGGTCAAGGGCTTCGGCGTCGGCATTGGGCTCGTCATCGTCGGATTCGAGTTCGAGTACGCGCATACAAATGAAGATCTTCCGGAGGGTGCGCCCGGACTCTGGACCTACATGTTCAACGGCCTGGTTCAGACGCCGTTTCCGATCGGAGGCATGCAGTTTTACGGGACCGCCGGCGGCGGAGCCTTTCACGAAACGCTGAGCACTCGATCGGATACAAACTTCGGGGCCAATATCGGCGGAGGAATCAAGTTGTCGCTGGCCGGTCCGCTGCGATTGCGGTTCGACTATCGCGTGTTCACACTGAAGGGTTCGCCGCTCTATGCGAAGCCGCAGCGGTTTTATGCGGGGATTAATCTGAAGTTTTAAGAAGTTAAAAGTTAAAAGGAAAAAGTGACAGGGCAACCAACGACGAAAGGCCAAGGAAACAAGAGTTCCCTTGGCCCCACCGTATTTTTAACTTCTAACTTTTGACTTTTAACTTTTCTTACTGTCCGATCGGCGTCAGGCTCAGAAGGCTCGGGCCGCCGGCGAACGCGCCGGTGAAACGCTTCCACATCTCGGCCGTTTCCGGTGCCCGCAGTTCATCCGGGGTCATCGTCTTCTGCAGCATCGCGAACACGTCATACTCGACGCTCGGCACGACCGGGTCGATCACGATGACGTACAGCGCGTTCTTGCCGAAGGGCTCCGCCGACTTGAAGATCTTGAAACCCTTCGCCTGCTCCTGCAGCTGTGGGTCTGTGGACTTGGCGAGGCCCGCCTTCAGCTTCTTAGCAAACTCTTCGAATGCAGCTGTCTGATCCGGCTTGATTGGCACCAGCAAGACGCCGGTAGGGCTCGCGATCGAAAGCTTCGGCCCTGCCGGTTTCGCCGGCTCCTGGGCGGCTGGCGCCTGGCCTGCGGCTGGCGGGGCAGGAGTCTGAGCAAACAACACTGCGGGTGCGAGCACCAGCGCAAGACCAACAGTCGAAGTGACGAAGGGACGACGCATTCAATCTCCTCCTTGACCGAATGGCAAGGTGAAAAACAAAGCCACACTCTACCGTACACCCCGGCCCGATGCCTAGCGGAAGATGCCGTTTTCCTCGCTACACAAACACCGACAAAATCTCGTTAGCGAGAAGCATGCCGTCGCGCGACAAACGCAATCGCGAGCCTTCGCGGACGGCCAGTCCCGCGTCTAGGGATGGTTGAAGGGACGTTCCGTACCGAGCCCATACGTCCACGTTATAGCGCTGGCCCACGACATCGAGGTCGAGTCCCTCCGTCAAGCGAAGACCGGTAAACAATGCTTCTTCAAGCCGCGTCTCACGCGACAGGATCCGCCGTTCCCCGACCACGCTCTGTCCGGCGCGGAGGCGACTAATGTACTCGTCCGTGGCGGCGACGTTTTTCCATCTGACACCGTTTCGCGTGGAATGTGCCCCGCAGCCAAACCCAACCCACTCGTCGTCCTGCCAGTATTTGAGATTGTGGCGGGACTCGAATCCGCGGCGTGCCACGTTTGAGATTTCATATTGGTGATAGCCGGCCCGATCGAGCCGATCGAGACTCCACAGATACATCTCCGCCGCATCGTCGTCGGGGGCGAGAGACCAACTCGCGCGGGCCATGTCTTCTTTCAACGGAGCGTTCGGATAGAGCTCGAGCAAATACAGCGAAGCATGTTCCGGAGAAACCTCAATCAACGCGTCAACGCTTTCGCCCCAGTGCGCCGGCGTCTGCTGCGGCAACCACATCATGAGATCGAGCGAGACGTTGTCGAATCCCGCGTGGCGTGCCTCGCGCACCGCCTCCCGCGCGCGCGCCGCGGAATGAACACGACCGAGCCGCTTCAGTTCATCGTCCCGGAACGACTGGACGCCAAAACTGATCCGTGTCACGCCCGCCTCACGAAAGCCAGCCATCCGTTCAACCGTTGAGGTCTCCGGATTCGTTTCAAGCGTGATCTCCGCGTCGTTCGCGAGTGAGAATGCGTCACGGCACGCGGCGATCAAGCGACGAATCTCTGACGGATCGAGAAGCGACGGGGTGCCGCCGCCAAAGAAAAGCGTATCGGCCGGCTCTCCTAGTCCGGAACCGGCAATTTCGCGCTCGACCGCGGCGACGTAACGGTCTTTCAGCTCGCCGTTGAGCAAACCACGGTTGAAGTTGCAGTAATTGCAGATGGACGAGCAGAAGGGGACGTGAAGGTAGAGGCCCAGCATCGGGAATGCTGAATGCTGAATGTTGAATGCTGAATGCTGAATGTCGAATGTCGATTACGTGCCCGCCTTGCCGCCAGTCCACGGGAGATCGCTTCCTTTTGGATCCGGCGTCTTCAATTGTGCCCGGACCGGCCCTTTTGCTCTTGTGGGAAGGACTCGACGGCCCGGTGACCGCTTCCAGAGCATAACGAGATCGTCAACGCCGCCGTTGGGAGGCAGGTGACGATAGTCAGCGCCATCGTACTCGAGGAAGTCGCACATCTCGTGTAACCGGGAGTGAATCCGGAACCCGATTCGCGCCTTGAGGCAGTCTGGATCCGCATCGTCTGGCGTGTCGTCGTAGTTCGACGTAAAGATCGTGTGGCGGCGTTCGTTATATCGCGTGTTCACGATCAGGTTCATCGTCTCTTCGACCCACTCCGACGTCTTCTCGGATCCGATGTCGTCGAGCACGAGCAGGTCGGCGTCCATCACCGGACGGAGCACATCCATTTCCGCGGTCCGTACCAGCGGGTTGTATGTGCTGCGGATCACGCGCAGGAGATCGCGCACGTCGTAAAAAAGACCACGCGCCCCCTTCGCCAGAATCACGTAACGCAGCACCGAAACGCCGAGATGCGTCTTCCCGATTCCGGGCGGGCCAATCAGGCAGAGACCCTTCCGAGGCGCAGGGAACTCTTCAGCGAACCGGCGCGCCTGTTTGACCGCTGTGAGCAGCTTCTCGTTAGGGTAGGTGACGAAGGCATCAAGATCGCAGCGTCGATAACGTGGCGGAATGCGCGCTTCCGCCAGAAGGCGCGCGGCAAGACCCTCGCGCCAGCAGTCGCATCGCACGACACGGCGAATGCCGTCAGCTTCTACAGCCTTCCAGCCGGTATCGTCGCAAAGATCGCAGGACATGAGGGAAGCGGATGAAGGAACGTGACTCGTGATTGTAGAGCGCACCGACCGGAATCGCAATGCGGAAATTCGATCGTGAGGAACGAATCGACCGCTGGAGCTATGCCTTGCGACGAGGCTCTTCGACGTGCTCCGGTTCGACGGACGTTTCAGGAGCCGCGGTGACGGTTGTCGAACGAACGAGGTCGGTGGGTGACGACTTCACCAGTGCCGTGCTCAGCCGCTGCTCCCAGTCGCCGATGCCGCGCGAGAGCTCGTGCTTGACGTAGTCAATGAACTCGTTGACCTCGTGCTGCATCGCTTCGATCTTCCGGCGCATGTTGAGAATGATTTCGACGCCGGCAAGGTTGACGCCGAGATCACGCGTCAGCGACAGGATCGTTTCCAGCTGTTCGAGGTCTTCTTCCGAATACAGCCGCGTGTTGCCTTCGGTCCGGGATGGCTTCAGCAATCCCTCGCGCTCGTAGAGGCGGAGCGTCTGCGGGTGGATGTTGTACTTCTGCGCCACCGCGCTGATCATGTAATACGCTTTGCCCGAACGTTTCGCGGTCATAGCTGCAAGTCCCGCCTCACATCTTCCGAGTTCAGCCGTCCAAATTCCCGCATCAGTTCCTTCGAGCGTTCATCGGCAACCGACGGAAGCACGAGCTTCACTTCAACAATCAAATCTCCGTAGCCGGATGCTGTGGGCGCGCCACGGCCGGTCAACCGGAACTGTTGTCCGCCCTGGGTGCCAGGTGGTATTCGCAGCCGGGCGAGGCCGTCCAGCGTTGGCACCTCGATGCGGGCACCAAGGACCGCCTCGTGAACCGCAACCGGAACGACGAGGAAGAGGTGATCCCCTTCGCGCCGGAGGAGCGGATGCGGCTGAACCTGGATGTCTACGAACAGATCGCCGCTGTGCCCTCCACGCCGCCCGGTGTTGCCTCGTTCCTGAATCCTGAGTCGCGAACCGCTCTGAACGCCCGGAGGTACCCGCACCGGCACTGGCTCGCTTCTCACCAGCCTTCCGTGCGCGCCGCACACCTCGCACCGTTGAAACCGCTGTCGGCCCGTCCCGCCACACGCCGCGCACGACTTGGAGAACACCATGTGGCCGCGCGCCCAGCGAACCTTCCCTGTTGCCTGGCAAAGGGAACATCGTCCTTCTGGGGTCCGCACAAGTCCCGCCCCGGCACACGCGTTACACGGGACCTGACGCGTGACGACGATCTGCCGATCCACGCCGCGAAGCGATTCCTCAAACGTCACCGTCAGCGTGGCGTGCAGATCAGCGCCGGCCTCGGACTTGCCCTCGTCCGCCGCCGTTGGATGAAGCACCTCCGCAAACAACTCGCTGAACGTTGCGGCATCGGTTCCTCGCGCCGCGAACGAGAAGTCAAAACCAGCGAACTCGAAAGCGCCGCTCGTCGTTCGCTGACCATGCGAACTGGCCGGCCCTCCCGCGGAGTCGTATTCCTGCCGTCTCGCCGGGTCGCTCAACGTCTCATACGCTTCGGTGACCCGCTGAAAAACAGCTTCGGCCTGGTGATCGCCCGGGTTCACGCCCGGATGATACAGCCGTGACAACCGTCGATACGCCCGCTTGATCTCGGCCGGACTTGCGCCCGAAGTCAGACCCAGAATGACGTAGAAGTCCATGTGATCATGAATAGTTCCCAGTCGCCAGTTCCCAGTTCCCAGTAAGCGTCATTACTGGAAACTAAAACTGGAAACTGGCAACTGATACCTACTTCTTCTCTTCCTCGACCACTTCCGCATCGATGACGTCGCCCTGACCACCGCGGGCGGAACCACCACCGCTCGAATCCGCTGAGCCGCCAGGACCGCCTGCGCCGCCCGCGGCACTTCCACCACCGCTGGCCTTGTAGAGCACTTCAGCCGCCTTGTGCTGCGCGGCATTCAGCGCGTCCATCGTGCGCTTCATCTCCGCGACGTCGTTCTTCTCGATCGCCTTCTTCAGATCTTCAATCGCCGACTCGATGGGCTGCTTGTCCGACGCCGACAGCTTGTCGCCATTGTCCTTGAGCATCCGCTCCGCCGCGTATGCCGCCTGGTCCGCGTGGTTGCGAGTCTCGATCTCTTCCTTCCGCTTGCGATCGTCTTCAGCGTGCGACTCGGCCTCTCTCATCATCTTGTCGACTTCATCCTTCGAGAGACCGCTCGACGCGGTAATAGTGATCTTCTGTTCCTTTTGCGTCGCCATGTCCTTCGCGGACACGTTGACGATGCCGTTCGCATCGATGTCGAAGGTGACCTCGATTTGCGGCATCCCGCGCGGCGCCGACGGAATGCCGGTCAGGTGGAATTTGCCGAGCGGACGGTTGTCGCGCGCCATCGGCCGCTCCCCCTGCAGCACGTGCACTTCGACGCTCGTCTGGTTGTCCGCCGCCGTCGAGAACGTCTCGCTCTTGCGCGTCGGAATCGTGGTGTTCCGCGGGATCAGCGTCGTCATGACGCCGCCCAGCGTTTCGATACCAAGCGAGAGCGGGGTGACGTCGAGCAACAGCAGATCCTTGACTTCGCCAGCGAGGACGCCCGCCTGGATGGCGGCGCCAACGGCCACGACTTCGTCGGGGTTGACACCCTTGTGCGGCTCTTTTCCAAACAGATCCTTGACGATCGCCTGCACGCGCGGAATGCGCGTCGAGCCGCCAACCAACACGACTTCATCAATCTTCGATGGATCGACGCCGGCATCGGCGAGCGCCTGCTTGGTCGGGCCAACGGTCTTCTGCAGCAGGTCGTCGACGATCTGCTCGAACTTCGACCGCGTCAGCTTCATCGTGAGGTGCTTCGGACCGGTCTGATCGGCCGTAATGAACGGCAGGTTGATGTCGGTCTCCATCACCGTGGAGAGCTCCATCTTCGCCTTCTCCGCAGCTTCCTTCAGGCGCTGCAACGCCATCCGGTCCTTCGACAGGTCGATACCTTCCTGTTTCTTGAACTCGCTGACGATCCAGTCGATCACGCGTTGGTCGAGATTGTCGCCACCGAGATGCGTGTCGCCATTGGTGGCCTTGACCTCGACGACGCCCTCGCCGACTTCCAGGATCGAAATGTCGAACGTGCCGCCGCCGAAGTCATAGACGGCGATCGTTTCGTCCTTCTTCTTGTCGAGCCCGTAGGCGAGCGCCGCCGCCGTCGGCTCGTTGACGATGCGCATCACTTCGAGGCCGGCGATCTGTCCGGCATCTTTCGTAGCCTGACGCTGCGCGTCGTTGAAGTAGGCAGGAACCGTGATGACGGCCTTGGTGACGGTCTGGCCCAGATACTCTTCCGCTGCCTGCTTCAGTTTCTGCAGGATCATCGCGGAGATTTCGGGTGGAGAGTATTCCTTGCCCCCGGCCTTCACGCGCACGTCGCCGTTGCCGGCGCGCACGACCGTGTAGGGCACCATCTTCATTTCCTCGTTCACTTCGTCGTACTTGCGGCCCATGAACCGCTTGATCGAGAAGACGGTGTTTTCCGGGTTGGTGACCGCCTGGCGCTTGGCCACCTGGCCGACGAGACGTTCACCAGACTTGGTGAATCCCACAACAGAAGGCGTGATGCGACTGCCTTCGGGATTGGTGATCACTACCGGTTCTCCGCCTTCCATTACAGCCACAACCGAGTTGGTGGTCCCCAGGTCGATACCGATAATCTTGCTCATGCCGTTGTCCTCACGTCCTGCCACCCCAAGGAGCGGCAAATCTTTATAACGTCGTCAGTATAAAATATGAGTTACAATTAATCAAGCTGGTCTACTGGACTTCCGCTAACTTGGTGCTACAATGGCGCTTGCCAGCCCGCCACGCGCGCCAGAGGTCATTTATGCGCCGCCTCTTCGGTTTCCGTCGAGTTTCCTGGCCGTCCTTTTTCGCCGTTGCACTGTTCGGTGCGTTGACGACGTCCACCGCACTGGCCCAGACGCCTGACCGGGCCGATCAACCGAACGTCGTCGCGGACGCGCCTGCGCACATCGCATTCGTCGATGGCTCCGCCTTGCTGGAGCGAGACGGACGGCGCGAGGCGTCGCCGGAGAACATGCCGCTCCTTGCCGGCGATCGCGTCCGCACCCAGAATGGCCGTGTCGAGATCCTGTTTGGCGACGGCTCCATTCTTCACCTCGATGCCGACACGATCGTCGATTTCCAGTCGAACGATCTCGTCCGGCTCCTGGATGGTCGGCTGCGGCTCTCGATTCCTCGTCCGGACCGCCAGCTGTCGTATCGCATCGACGCGCCGTTTGCGTCGGCGGTGATCAATCAGCCGGGCGAGTTCCGCTTCTCCGTTCTTCGCAGCGATCGAGGTCAGGAGGTTGAGCTCGCCGTCCTTCGCGGCTGCGCGGAGCTCGCCAACGACGATGGCCGGACGACGTTGTGCGCCGGACAGCGTGCCTACGCGCGCGCCAACACCGCGCCGTCGGATGCGTACGCGTTCAACTCGGCATCATGGGATGCATTCGATCGCTGGTCGGAAGGCCGCCGCGATCAACGCCTCGGCGTCTCGACGCAATATCTTCCTAATGAGGTGCAACCGTACGCGCCGGCGTTCGATCAGTACGGCTCGTGGCAATACAACACGTCATACGGCTACGTCTGGTATCCGTCGGTTGCTGTGGGGTGGCGCCCGTACTATTACGGCCGGTGGGTGACGATGCGGCCCTACGGGTGGACGTGGGTTGGAGCGGGACCCTGGGCGTGGCCGACGCATCACTATGGCCGATGGGGCTTCTCTGCCGGCTCGTGGTTCTGGATTCCCGGACACGCATGGGCGCCCGCGTGGGTGTCGTGGGGCTATGCGCCGGGATACGTCAGCTGGTGCCCACTCGGCTGGAACAATCGCGCGGTCCTAGCATTTGGATTCAACTTTGGTTACGACCCGTGGCGCGCGTGGACGGTCGTCCCTCATGGCCATTTCGGCGCAGGGTACGTTCACGTGAACTACGTGGGTGGGTATGGCTTCAGTCCCCAGACGCGCGCCGCGTTCGTGCCGCGCTACGTGGCTCCGCCGGTGACTGGATACGCGGTCCCACGGTCCTCGTCGCCGATTCTCGTGCCCGGCGTGACGAGACCTCGCGCTCCCTCATCGACCGTATACACCAACCTCACGCCGAACGCCTCGCGGGTCGGCGTCGGCGGCAGCCGCGTCATCGTTGGCCCGGCGAGAAGCGCCCTCGCGCCGGCACCGTCCACCTCGTCGAGCTCTGTGCCGTCCGGCCGCACGCGAACACCGGTCGATCAAGCGGCATCGCCGTCGGCGACGGATGGGAGCTCCCGCGCGTTCGCCGCACCGGGGATGGCCGATCGAAGCGCGAATGCGTCCCGTCAGGCGATTCCGCGAGCTGACGTTGGATCTCGCGCAACGGCGCCGTACCAGCCCAGTTATGGTGGTGCGATCGACCGAGGCCGGCCGGCCAGCGCTGCGCAAGCTGACGACCCGATCACCCGGGCGAATCCGTATATTCGTCGTTCGCCGGATGCATCCGCGAGACCCGGACTGGATCAGAGCAACCGGCCGAGTTATCAGCCGTATGCAGTACCCCGGTCGCCGTCGTACGGCGCGCCCGCGATGCCCGCGATTCCTTCTTACGGAGTGGAGCGGCGAGCGCCGGCGATGGATCGGCCAGCTGGGCCACCACCCGGAATGGTCGCACCGCCACCGGGACCCTATCGCGGCAACCCAGGAGTTTCACCCGGGCCCGCTCAGTCAGCTCCGGCGGCGGGTGGACCACCGCAAGGACAAGGGCATTCGCGCGGCGGGCAGCCGTCTACGGGCGCAGCGGTGCCACGCGGACGACACTGAATCACTCATCACCGATCACTAATCGTGAATCGCTGATCCATGAATCGCCGATTCAAGGATTAGGGATTCGAGGATGAGTGATTCGAGGATTGGCGATTCAGGATCAGTGATCAGTGATGAGTGATTCGAAGGTCCCCCTCCTATTCCTGATTCTGTCGTGCGCTGCCTTCGCAGCGAACGCCGCTGATAGCTCCGGGCGCCTCTACTTTCTCGACATCCGCGGCGGCCGTGTCGTCAGCGCTGCACCTGATGGATCCGACGTCAACGTCCTGATCTCCGGCCGCACCGGCATTCCCGACGGCATCGTCGTCGATGCCGAGGGCGGGCACATCTACTGGACCGTCATGGGGCGCGCGGCCGCGGACGACGGGATGATCGAGCGCGTTGATGTGGATGGGAGTCACCTGACGACCGTCGTGCCGGCCGGCGGCGCGTTCACACCGAAGCAGCTCAAGCTCGATCCCGTACATCGGAAGCTTTACTGGTCCGACCGCGAGGGTATGCGTGTCATGCGCGCGGATCTCGACGGAACGCACATCGAGACCCTGGTCGAGACCGGCCACGGCGATGAGGATCGACGCAACGCGGAACACTGGTGCGTCGGCATCGCGCTGGACATTGCCGGAGGAAAAATCTACTGGACCCAGAAGGGTGGCGACAACGCAGGCGTTGGCAAAATCCTACGAGTCAACCTGGAGTTGGCGGCGGGCGAAAGCCCATCGCACCGGTCCGACATCGAAGTGTTGTTCCAGAGGCTGCCCGAACCGATCGACATCGATCTCGATCTGACCCGACGGATGATCTATTGGACCGACCGCGGCGCGAACATCGTCAGCCGCGCCGCCATGGACCCTCCCCCGGGCACCTACCTGCACGCGCGCACGGATCAGCAGGTCATCATGAGCGAGCTCAAGGAAGCGATTGGGATCGCCCTCGACGTGCCTGGAGACCGCATGTACGTCACCGATCTCGGCGGCACCGTTTACAGCGCGCACCTTGACGGCTCAGATCGACGGGTCGTCCTCTCGAATCAGGGCAGTCTCACGGGGATCGCGTTCGTGACCAGTCGGTGAAAGCTTCCAGCTCGTTGACGTATTCAGTGCTCGGCCAACCTTCGCCGAGCCATTCCGAGCGACGCGATAATGGTATCCTATTACCATGCGCACTACCATTGACAAGGCAGGTCGAGTGGTAATTCCGGCCCCCATCCGGGAGCGTATGGGGCTGACGCCTGGGGCCGAACTTCAGGTCACGGTCGACGAATTCGGAATCCGCCTCGAACGGGTCGCTCCGGGGCCGCGGCTGATCAAGGTCGGCCGCAGAACCGTCGCGCGACCGACGGTGCCAGGCGAGACCCGCACGAACATCGACGTTGCGGCGCTGATCGAGGACGAGCGCAACCGATGGCCGTAACCTTTCTCGACACGAGCGTGCTGCTGGCCGGGATGCTCGACTTCGGTCCGCAGAGCGCGCCGGCGCAGTCGATCATGCACGCGGTCGCAGAAAAACTCGTTCCGTCCCCGGCGACGGCCTGGCACTGCTGCCTCGAGTTCTTCTCCGTGTCCACACGCCTGCCACCAGAATTCAGGCTGGCGACTGCCGACGCCGCTCGCCTGCTCGAGGAAGAGGTGTTTGCGCGACTGACGGTGCACGATCTGCCCGCGGGCGATCGTCTCCGGCTCCTCCAGGCCGCGATCGAGGACGGGACCGCCGGCGGCCGCATCTACGACGCGCATATTGCGGAGGTGGCGCGCGCAGCTGGCGCCACGGTCGTCGTCACCGAGAACCGTCGGCACTTTCTTGGCGCCCTTCGACACGGCATCAAAGTCGAAACGCCGGTGGAGTACCTGAGAACGATCAAACCCCGACGGGGTTAAGATCGCAGATCGAGGGTCAATCAACATTCAACAATCGACACTCAGCAATACCTTCTGATGGCTACCTACGTTCTCAAAGTCGCCCGTAGCGCAGGGCTGATTGCCCTCTTTCTCATTGCCGCGCTGCTTGGCATCGCCACCGGCGTCATCTTCGCCTATGCCGGCGACGTTCCGCAGATCTCCGCGCTGGACGACTACGCCCCCAGCACGATTAGCCGCGTCTACGGATCGCGCGGCGAAGTCATCGGCGAGTTCGCCGTTCAGCGGCGGGAAGTGATTCCGTACGACGCGATTTCTCCCAAACTCCGCCAAGCCATCATCTCGGCCGAAGACGCGGAGTTCGAACGCCATTTCGGCCTCAGCATGCCGCACATCATCATGGCGGCCACCCGCGACGTGCTGAGCGCGGTTCGCGACCGGATTACCGGGCAACGCTCCCGGCCCAAGGGAGCGAGCACGATCACGCAGCAGCTGGCGCGCGGCCTCTTTCCGGAGGCGGTCGGGTTCCAGATTGGCGACGTCAGTCTCGAAAGAAAAATCAAGGAAGCCATCGTCGCCGTCCAGATCGAAAAGCGGTACACGAAGCGCGAGATCTTCACGCTGTACGCCAACCAGATGTATCTCGGCGAGGGTGCCTACGGTGTCGAAGCCGCGGCACGCACCTATTTCGGCAAATCGGCGAGGGATTTGACCCTCGACGAGGCGGCAACGATCGCCGGCATCTTTCAGACGTGGCGCAATGCGCCAACGGTCAACATGGATCGCGCCAAGCGTCGTCGCGCCTACGTGTTGCAGCGGATGGCGGAAGAAGGGTACATCACGCAGAAAGAGGCGGACGCCGCCACCGCCCGTCCCATCGTCCTCGCGCCGCCAACCAACGACGCAAACTCGATCGCTCCGTACTTCGTCGAGGAAGTCCGCAAGGAACTGGAGGGACGGTACGGCGCAAAGCCGCTCTATGAAAACGGGCTGGCGATCCAGACGGCGCTCGACGTCAAGCTGCAGGACGCAGCCAACCGCGCGCTGGACGATGGCCTGCGGCGAATCGACAGGCGGCGCGGTTTCCGGAAGCCGCGCCGAAACATTCTCGCCGAGGGCCAGAAAGTCGATGCCTTCAAACATCCGCGGTGGGATCGAGCGATGGCCGTCGGCGATGTCGTTCCCGCCGTCGTCACCGCGGCGGACGCATCATTGATTCAATTGCGCGCCGGCCGGCTGCACGTGACGATTGATCGCAAGGGCTTCGCGTGGACAAATAAGGTCGCCGGGACGCAACTCGTCACGGCTGGCGACCTGGTGGAGACGCGGCTGGTCTCCATCGACGACGCGGCTCACACGGCCACGGGGACCCTCGAACAGACGCCGATCGTCGAAGGTGCGGTCCTGGCCATTGACAATCGTACCGGCCAGATCCGCGCGATGATTGGCGGCTACAGTTTCGACCGCAGCAAGTTCAACCGCGCGACGCAGGCGTCTCGGCAGGTCGGATCCGCGTTCAAGCCGATCGTGTATACGGCGGCCATCGATCGCGGCTACACACCCTCGTCCATCATTATGGACACGCCGGCGAGCTTCCCCGGCGCCGCAGGGTCACCGGTCTATACGCCAATGAACTACGACAAGAAGTTCGAAGGCCCGATCACCCTGCGCCGGGCGCTCGAAGACTCACGCAACGTCCCGGCCGTCCGGGTGATGGAGCAGCTCGGACCTGAACACGTGATTCAGTATGCCCGCCGCCTGGGGCTGCAGTCGCCGCTGCCGCCGTATCTGGCCGTCGCGCTGGGCGCCGCCGAAGCCACGCTGACGGAGATGACGAGCGCGTACTCGGTCTTTCCGAACCAGGGCGTCCGGATGCGGCCATATGCGATCGGAAAGGTCTCGGATCGCGAAGGCAATGTGCTCGAAGAGAATCGGCCCGAACCGAAGGAAGCGATCCGCGCCGATACCGCGTTCGTCATGACGACGCTGCTCCGCGGCGTGGTTCAGCGCGGCACCGCACAGAAGGCTGCCTCTATGAATTGGCCTCTGGGCGGGAAGACGGGAACGACCGACGATTACACCGACGCATGGTTCGTCGGTTTCGATCCCGACATCACTGTCGGTGTCTGGGTCGGCCTCGATCAAAAGAAGCCCATCGGATCGAACATGACCGGCGCGGAAGCCGCCCTGCCGATCTGGATGGACATCATGAAGGCATGGATTGGCGACCGCAAGGAGCCGCCCCAGTTCGCCTCCCCCGGCAACATCGTCTTCGTGACCGTGGACAAGGGCACCGGCGATCCCGCCGTCGAAGGGACGCCGGGCGCAATCCCCGAAGCGTTCATCGCCGGCACACAGCCGGGGTCGATACGATGAAATGCTGAATGCTGATTGATGCGGGTCCTTGCGCTGCTCCTCGCGTTGTCTGCGGCGGCCTGCGAGTCGCCATCTGGACCGTCGTCGTCAACAGGGCTGTCCGGCACGATGCTACGGGGTCCGATACAGCCGGTGTGCGCGACCAACCAAACCTGCGACGCTCCGTTCAGCAGTGGCTTCACGGTTCTGAAAATCGGTTCGATCGTCACGAGCTTCAGGTCCGATACCCAGGGCCATTACGAAATCCGTCTCCCCGCCGGCGGCTATAGCGTCGTCCCTGACGCCGACGCGCCGATCATGACGCCGCGGTCCCAATCCAAGGACGTCACCGTCGGCTCCAATGGCATGACGGCCCTGGATCTGCACTTCGACACGGGGATTCGATAGCGGACACTCAGTCTTCGTCCGCCGTCGCTTGCCCGAGCGTTCCCGCGGCCTTCTTGACCAGGTAGCTCTTGATGAAGCCGTCGATGTCGCCGTCGAGCACGCGGTTGACATCGCCGACCTGTTCTTTCGTCCGGTGGTCCTTGATCATCTGATACGGGTGGAGGACGTAGCTGCGAATCTGGCTGCCGAAGGCGATGTCCTTCTTCTCGCCACCGAGCTGGTCCAGCTTCGCCTGCTGCTCCTTCATCTTCAGATCGAAGAGCCGGGACTTCAGCACCTTCATCGCCGAGTCGCGGTTGCGATGCTGCGATCGCTCGTTCTGCGACGAGACGACGATCCCGGTCGGCAGGTGGGTGATGCGCACGGCGGAGTCAGTCACGTTGACGTGCTGGCCGCCGGCGCCGCTCGATCGGTAGGTGTCGATCCGGAGATCCTTTTCCTCGATCTCGACTTCCACATCTTCCGGCAGTTCCGGCCAGACGAACACTGAGGCGAACGACGTGTGCCGGCGCGACGCCTGGTCGAAGGGGGAGATTCTCACCAGCCGATGCACGCCGGCTTCGGCCAGCAACATGCCGTAGGCGTAGTCGCCAACGATAGTCAGCGTGGCGCTCTTGATCCCGGCTTCGTCGCCTGGCTGAAGGTCGATGACGTCGCGCTTGAACCCGCGCCGCTCCGTCCACCGCAAGTACATCCGAAGCAGCATCTCGGCCCAGTCCTGCGACTCCGTGCCACCCGCGCCCGGATGGATCGTCACGATCGCGTTCTTGCGGTCGTGCTCTCCCCCGAGCATCTTCTTGGTCTCACCGGCGTCGACCGCATCGGAAAGATCGTCGAGGCCGCGGGCGAGATCGTCGGCAACCGGCTCCCCTGCCTCGGCCCACTCGACGAGCACCGCGAGATCGTCTGTTCGACGACGGAGCGATTCGCTCAGATCGCGGTCCTCCTCGAGACGCCGCCGGCGTTGCAGCAGCTTCTGCGCGGACGCTTGATCCTTCCAGAAGTCAGGCTCGGATACGCGTCGTTCGATGGAGGAAAGTTCGTCGGCGGAACGTGCTGTGTCAAAGATAGCTCCGCAGGTCGGCAGCGCGACGCGCGAGATCCTGGTACCTGCGAAGCTGGTCATCAAGTTGTATCGGCATAGTGAACGGAGTTCCTCTTGAGACAACGGAGGATTCACAACGAAGGAACGAAGTTACCTTCGTCTCCTCCAGTTTACCGGAGTCTCCACGCAGACAGAAGCGCCGCTACTGTGAGCCCGAGCGACAGCCACGCGACGACGTCCCCGATCCGGCTGTAGATTGTCCGGTCGGTAATGAATCGAACGTCCTGAACGACGGTCGCCTGCTCAAACAGCGACGTTTTCGACATGACGCGGCCATAAGGATCGACAAAGCCGCTGATCCCCGTATTGGCCGCGCGCGCGAGGAATCGGCCCTCCTCAATTGCGCGCATGGAGGCCTGACCCCAGTGCTGGTACGCGGCCGACGACCGGCCGTACCACGCATCGTTGGTGATCGTCGTCAGCAGCTCGCTCCCGTCGCGGACGAAGCGGCGAATCAGATTCGGATAGATCACCTCGTAGCAGATTGCCGTGCTCGCGAGATGATCGCCGACAGGCAGCAGCACCGGCGTCGTCCCCGGGGTGAACGATGAGAACTCGGCAACGGCGCCGATGATCGGCCCGACGAAGTACAGCAGCGACTGCAGCGGCACGTACTCCCCGAACGGGACCAGGTGCATCTTGCGATACACGGCGCCGACGGTTCCATCAGACTTCACCAGGAATGCGGCGTTGTAATACCGTGCTTCGGCCTTCTGGCCCGGAGCAGCCGGCTTGATTGGTTCAACCTGATCGCTGCCAATCAGGAACGTTGCCTTGGACTCCATGGCCATGCGGCGGATCGCGGCGCCGCCCAGAATGTCCTGCTCGAACGGCAGCGGGGTCGCCGATTCCGGCCACATGATGAAGGTCGCACCCTGCCCGAGCGCTTCGCGCGACATCGACAGATAGCGCGACATGATCGCTTCTCGATTCGCCGGAGTCCATTTCTCATCCTGCGGGACGTTACCCTGGAGCACCGCAACTCTGACGGGTGTGCCGCTACGCAGCAGCGATGACGACCGAAGCCGCATCTCGCCCCACGCGGCGATAACGGCGATGATGCTGATCGTCGACACCGCAACGCGCCATCGCATCGAGCTTCGATCGATCAGGACAAAGGCGAGCGCCGTCGAGACCATCGCCAGCAGGCCTGAGAGACCGTAGACGCCGACGACCGACGCGAGCTGCGCGATCGGCAGCACGGTAACCTGGCTGTAGCCAAGCAGCGTCCAGGGAAAGCCGTCCCACACATACTGGCGGCCCAGCTCGGTCGCCATCCAGATGGACGGCGCAAGCAGCAGCGCACGCGATCCAAACTTCGCGTGCAAGCGATTCAGCACGAGCGCAAACACAGCCGGAAAGAGAGACAGGTAGGCGACGAGCACGCCGGCGGCAAAAACGGCACCCGGGATGGGCAGTCCGCCGAATGTCGTCATCGTATCGACGAGCCAGTACAGCGCACCGGCGAAGTACACCGCGCCGCACGCGAGGCCGAGCAGAAACGCTCGGCGCGCGCGCGGGAGCGGCGAACGGACCAGCGCCACGACGAGCGGTGTCAGCGCGAACCAGCCGCAGGCCGGATGCCCGAACTTGGGAAAGCTGAGCGCGAGAAGCGCGCCCGAGAGTAGCGCTAGCGCGTAATCCAGGACTGGAACTGTTCTTCTTTCTTGATGCGCGTCGAGACCTTTTCAGCCTCGCCACGATCCGCGTAACGGCCGATGTGAACCTTGAAGTAGGCCGGTTTCGCGCCGGTCGGCGGATTGACGAGAAAGGCGGGATACCCCTTCCCGAGGAGACGCTTCAACACGGAACCGGCAACGTCCCGGTCGGGCGTCGCAATCACTTGCACGGCCCACGTGCCGGGTTTTCCGGTCGTCGGAAGATTGTCGGACGCTGGCGCCGGCGACGCGGTTCGCGGTGCCGGGGCGGGAGGTGGCGGTGCCACGGCCGCCACGGGCGCCGGCTGCGGCCGGGACTCTGCGGCCTTTGTCGCAACCTCCGGCTTCGGCGTTTCTTCCGTCTTCTTCAACTTCTCCGGCGCCGGACTCTCGCTGGCGAGCCGTTTCGGGTACGAGAGCCGTTCCGGTGTCTCGGCGGCAGGTGTCGGCGGCTCCGAGGTCGCCGGTCCCGTCGTCGGCGTCGGCTGCGGCGCTGGCATTGCGGCGGCGGTCTGCTCCGGCTCGTCCAGCTGCGCGTCACGCGCGCCCCGTCCGACCCTCACGCCGCAGAGGAACACGACGACGATGATCGTCGTGACCACGAGGAAAAGGGCAACGAGCTGCTTGCCGCTTAGCTGAATCTCGTGGAAGCCGTCTTCCGCGGTGTCGTGTGTGAGATCGGTCACGCTCACGCCTTGTTCCGCCCGGTAATGACGTTCATGAGCTCAATCGGTAACGGGAAAATGATGGTGGAGTTTTTTTCCGAGGCGATTTCGGTGAGCGTCTGCAGATAGCGCAGCGTGATGGTAATCGGCTCGACCGACATGACGGTCGCCGCTGACGCGAGCTTTTCAGACGCTTCCAGTTCGCCCGCTGCGTGAATGATCTTAGCACGCTTCTCGCGCTCGGCCTCGGCCTGCTTCGCCATCGCGCGCTGCATATCCGGCGGCAGATCGACGTGCTTCACCTCGACCGACGACACCTTGACGCCCCACGGATCGGTGTGTTGATCGAGAATCTGCTGCAGCTGCTGATTGAGCCGCTCGCGTTCCGACAGCAAATCATCCAGCTCAACCTGCCCCAGCACACTCCGCAGCGTCGTCTGCGCCAGCTGCGACGTGGCGTAGTGGTAGCTTTCCACTTCGACGATCGCGCGGCGCGGATCCATGACCCGGAAATACACGACCGCATTCACTTTCACGGAAACGTTGTCGCGTGTGATCACGTCCTGCGGCGGGACGTCCATTACGATCGTCCGGAGACTCACACGCACGATCCGATCGATCGGCCAGAATACCAGGATCACCCCTGGTCCCTTCGGTGCGCCCAGGAGCTTCCCCAGCCTGAAGATCACGCCGCGTTCGTATTCGTTGAGGATCTTGATGGAATTCAGGAGCCAGAACGCGACGATGACGGCGATGATCAGAAACGGCGGAATCAGCACAGCTAGCCTCCGGCCCGCATCATATATCTTTCGCCACTTCCGCCTCTGGCCTTTAGACGCCGCCCAACCTCTTGTAGCTTTCGCCTTAGGAAATGCTGATTTTCGACTGCTCAATGCCGATTGATTTGGCCTAAACCAGCAATTGGCCAATCGACAACCAGCAGTTTCCCCTTGTGGCGCCTGCCATAGAGAATGCTGATTTTCGAATGGGAATACTGACTATTTCCCGCGTCAAATCCGCATTCAGCAATCAGCATTCAGCATTTGCCTGATTCAGACCGAAGGTACCCGGGGCGCTGGATGGCTCGCGGTTCGGTCGGCTGATGCCACCCGAAGCCGAAGGCCTTCGACGGCGGTCACTCGAACGGAGGTACCCGCGTCAATGCGATCGTCGGCCGTCGCGGTCCAAATCTCCCCGTGCGCGCGGACGCTGCCGTAGCCGCCGGCGTCGATCGGGGTCAAGGCGTAGCCGATCTTGTCGACCATCGCCGCCGCCCCTGTGGCTGGCGCCGTTCGTTGCGCGTTGACGGCCAGGGTGACCAAAAAGACCAGGATTGCGGCGATCGCCAGCGTCACGGGCGCGATGAGGCGCAGGCCGATCTGCAGTTCCGGCAGCGGCGAATCGATCAGCATCATCGAGCCGAGAAACAGCGACATGACGCCGCCGACGCCGAGCAGACCGTAGCTCGTTATCTTGACTTCGAGGACGAGCAGGAAAATCCCGAAGAGAATCAGCAGCACGCCGGTGTAGCTGACGGGCAGGACCTGAAACGCGAAAAACGCAAGCAGCAGACAGATGCCCCCCGCGATCCCCGGGAGAATTGCGCCGGGACTCCATAACTCGATGGTGAGGCCGAGGGTCCCGAGCGTCAGCAGTAGATAGGCAATCTGGGGATGGGCAATAGCGCTGAGCACACGCTGCTGCCAGCTCATATCGACCTCAACGCTGGCCGCTCCGCCAGTGTGCAGCGTCTGCGTCTTGCCGTCGAATCGAGTGATGGTGCGGCCATCGAGCTTGCGGACGAGATCCGGAACATCGTTGGCGACGAGATCGATCAACGGGGGCGAGGCGGCCATCGCTTCCTGCTCGGTGAACGATCGGCTTTCCATCACCGCCTGTTCGACGAGCGTGACGTTGCGCTTCCGCTGCGTCGCGAGCGTCCGCGCGTACGCCGCGACGTCAGACGCCATCTTCTTCGCCATCGTCTCGTCGACCTTTTCGCCATCGCCGCTGACGGGATGCGCCGCACCAATGTGCGTCGCCGGAGCCATGGCGGCGATATCGGCGGCAATCGTGATCAGGAATCCCGCCGACGCCGCGCGATTCCCCGACGGCCCGACAAACACCGCGACCGGCGTCTTCGCGTGAATGATCGCGTTGTTGATGTCGCGGGTTGAATCAACGAGCCCGCCGGGGGTGCGAAGCGTTATCACGACCAGTGCAGCATTGGCGGCATCCGCTTTCGCAATCACCTCCGCGATGTATTCGGCGGCAACGGGGTGAATGATGCCGTCGATCTCGGCCGTATAGATGCGAGATGTTTGCGGAGTCTGTCCGTGCAGGCCGGCGCCGGCGAGGAGCGCCACGCCCGCCGCAATGAGAATCTTCGAGGGGCGCATATCAGCCTCCAACTTCCAGTTTCCAGTCTTTGACACTACGACGAGCTTGTCTCGCCGAAGCGCAACGCGCGAAGGCGGACGAATCGCGAGAGTTTTACTTCATCTCCCCCAGCATACGCTTGGCGTCGGCTGAATTCGGATCGAGCACCAACGCGCGCTCGAGCTCCGTTCGCGCAGCCGGCGAGTTCTGCAGCTTCAAGTATGCCTCGGCCAGTGCGACGTGGGCGGGTGCCGTGTCCTCGCTCCAGATCGAGATCTTCAGCGCGTTGACGGCCTCCTGCGGGCGACCGCCGCGCAGGTGGATCCGGCCGACGAGGAGGTGCGCCTGAGCTTCGTACGGCGACAGATAGATCGCGCGACGCAACTCAGCCATGGCTTCCCCATCCGCTTCGCGCTCGTATAATCGGCGGCCCCGGTCGAGATGAAAGGTGACCAGCTCGCGTTGATCGCGTTGAGTGGAGTTGACCACGGCGGGGTCGGCGCGGAATCCGGCAGGCGTTTCGGGCTCCTCGCGCAGTCGCTCCAGTCCCTTGGGCACCGGCAGTCGGTCGGAAGCCGCCCGTCTTTCGAGCTCTCCGTAGCGTGACGACAACCGCCGCGCCAGCTCTTTCTCGCGTTCGGCCTCGACGCTGCTCCCCGACCCCTGGAGCGCTGCCGCCAGAACGAAGTGTGCGTCCGGATCCCCGGGATCGCGGCGGACGGCTTCACGCAGCCAGTACGTCGCCGCCTGATTGTTGCGATCGAGCATGTAGGCGTAGCCGAGATTGAAGAGAAAGTCGGAATCTGCCGGATCGGCGTCGGCCGCTTTCGTCAGGTAGAACACCGGCAGACCACTCTCGGGCGTCGAGCCCCGCCGCATCTGGATCACGCCGAGGTTGTTCAAGGCCGCACCCAACCCTGCGGCCTTCTCGGGTCCGGCTGGCGCGTCATCGATCCAGCCTTTGAATGCCGCGAACGCTTCATCAAACCGCTTCAATGCCACGAGCGACACACCCGCCAGGAACTTCGCCCGCAACGAAAGCGGCGACGACGGCGAGACCGCGCGCGCGGCGGCCAGAGCGGAGACGTGATCGGCAACGCCGCTCCGCACGGTCCAGAGCGCCAGCTCGGCACGGTCATATCCGGGAAACGCCTTAATCGCCGCTTCCAGAAACGACGCCTGCGCCGAGGGGCTCTCGGCGATCAGTCCTTTCACATAGCTTTCAAACGCCGGCAGCGGCGGCACGGGGTGCGCGGGTGCCGCCGGCGCGACTGAGTCCGGCGCGAGTCGTGCCGCAAGCCGCGCAAAACTGGCAAAGAGATCGGTGACCGGCGCCTGATCGAAAACATCCGGCTCCAGGCGGCCGACGTCGATATGGATGGAATGAGCATCGACTCTGAGCGTCGTGCCGTCGAGGGAAAACTGACCGACGATCACCTCGCTGGCGCCAACGAGATGTCCGACCTTGATGACGGTCGCATGGCTGAGCGATGCCGTGAGCGGCAGGTGCAGTTCGTCGAAGGCGCGCACGCGCTCATCGCGGGAGATTGCGGCGACGCGGCGCGCGCGCAGTTGATCCTCCAACAGGACGGCCGAGGCTTCTCCAAGCCACTGCACGCGCGGCTCGTGCCGCGCGTTCTCGAAGGGGACTACGAGGACACGGTCGCCGACGACTGGTTGCGCCGCGGTGACTCGCGGCGTGCCCAACACCGCGACGATGATCGCGACCGCCACCACAAAAAGGTGGCTGGCACTTTCCCGGGAAAGGTGGCTGGCACCTTTTCTTCGCTCTTTGTTCGTCACGCGGCGGCGGCGGGCTCGTCGGCGCTGACGCCGCTCACCACAACCGAGAGGAGGCAGCCCTTTCCGCCACCCGCGGCCCGGCATTCGTTGACGCGTGCGTCGGCTCGCAGCTCGAACTGCCGCAGCACGCGCGCAATCGCGGAGGCGTAGAACCCGCATAAGGGAAGGATAGACGTTTCGCGGACCTCGCAGAACAGCGATCCGCGCAGGTCGATGGATGCCGTTCCGCGCTTCAGGCGAACGATGGCGCGTGATCCCGGGTAGGTTTCCCGGACGAGCGCCCGCGCCGTGCGCAATGCCGCGCGGGTCCGCAACGACGCCGGCAGCGCGCGGATGAACCGGCGCTCGAGCGGCGCAAGGTCGTTGACCGTCCACTCGGCCGCGTATTCACCGGCGCGGGCAGTGATCTGATTGTAGGCGGCCCCTTCCGTCCTCAAGAAGCTCAGCACGGCAAAGAGTGGCGCCAGGCCGATCGTGCCTTCCCGCAGCCCGGACACGCTCAGCCAGTTCTCGTAGAACTCCAGGCGATTGGGCAGGACATCGGCGATCGCTTGATGCAGGCTCGCCACCAGCACGCGTCCAATCCTCGGTTCACTCATCGAAACGACAACACGGCATCCTGATGCACCGAGTCTCCAGTTACGGCCGAAGCCCTGTCAGGTTTGATACTCTTGACGATCTGGGAATGACGAAAAAGAGCGGTCTGGCTGCCGCCGTTCTGGCCGGGGGACGCGCGACACGCTTTGAGGGCGTGAACAAGGGCACGCTCGTGGTTGGGTCGTCCACGATCATCGACCGGCAGCTCGAAGCTTTGCGAGAGGTGGCAGATCCGGTATTCGTGGTCGGCCGCGACGATCCGGCGTGGACGTCCCGAGGCTTGCGCGTCGTCCCGGACGAGATCGCGGACGCCGGGCCGCTCGGCGGAATCTACACCGCCGTCGTGCATTCGCCCAGCGACCGGACGCTCGTGGTCGCGTGCGACATGCCGTTCGTCTCGGCGAGCCTGCTGCGGCGTCTCGCCGCAGTGGTCGATGCCGACGTCGTCATTCCGCGGCATGCGCGCGGCTACGAGCCACTGTGTGCGATTTACTCGCGCGCGTGCGCCGGCGACATGCGGGAGCGCCTCGCTCGCGGACTGAAGCAGGCGTCGACGCTTCCGACCGGCGTACGCGTGACGGAACTCGACATCGATGAGGAAGTGCTGTTCGTGAACGTGAACACGCCGCATGATTACGCGCGCGCCAGGGAATTGAGTGCTCGAATGCCGCAACCGCCGCAAAATCCTATCACGAGTGGACGAACCAGCCGCAGGACGGACGGAGATTCATTGCGTGTCGGGGAGTCCGAAGGGCAAAGCCCCTCGGTTAAGAAATGATTCTTCCAGCCCACGCGCGGGTGCGCGCTCGAATGGCCGAGGCCGTAATCCGGCTCTACAACATCGCTCCCGACGATCCCGCGTTGGCAGCCATCCCGGTTGAACCGGCGCCCCGCCGCGCGCTTGGCGATCTCGCCGTGCCGCTCGCCTTCGAACTGGCTCGCCGCCTGCGAAAGGCGCCGCGGGTCATCGCCCAGGAAATTGTCGGTGCGCTGGGTCAGATCGAGGGTTTCTCGAAGATCGAGGCGGCGCCAAACGGATACGTGAATTTCTTTCTCGATCGGCCCGCGTGGCTGCGACAGTGGCTTGGCGGCACCCCAACCGCTCCTTCATCGGACGGCAAAGCCATCGTCGAACACACCGCGATCAACCCGAATAAGGCGGCGCACATTGGCCATCTGCGAAATGCGGCGCTCGGCGACGCCTTCGGCAGGCTGCTGCGATTTCTCGGACGCCAGGTCGAGATTCAGAATTACATCGACGATACGGGTGTGCAGGTCGCGGACGTCACCGTCGGTTTCCGCGAGATCGAACACAAGACGCTCGGCGAGGTTCGGGCGATCGCCGACGCCGGCAAGTTCGATTACTACTGCTGGGATCTCTACGCCCGGGTCACCGAATGGTATGCGGGCGACGCCGAACGGCTCAAAGTGCGGACGAAGGCCCTCCACGATATCGAACGCGGCGATAACGACACCGCTGCGCTGGCCGGCTTCATCGCGGATCGTATTGTTCGTACGCATCTGAAGACGATGCGACGGATGAACGTCAGCTATGACCTGCTGACATGGGAGGGAGACATTCTGCGTCTGCACTTCTGGACGCACGCGTTCGAGTTTCTCAAGAAGACCGGCGCGGTCTTCCTCCAGACCGAAGGCAAGCTGAAGGGCTGCTGGGTCATGCGGATCGATGAAGCGGCGGCCGAGGGGACGCCAGCAAAAGACGCCGATACAGCCGCAACGCCTGGTGACAGCGACGAAGAGCCGCGGGAAAAGGTCATCGTTCGCTCCGACGGGACGGTGACCTACGTCGGCAAAGACATGGCCTATCAACTGTGGAAGTTCGGCCTGCTCGGGAAGGACTTTCACTATCGGGTGTTCGAACAGAGTCCCCCGCTGTGGTCGACCTCCTCAGCGCCGCAAACATCGCAGACGCCAGTGCCGCAATTCGGGCGAGCGTCGTGGGTCTGCAACGTGATCGACACGCGTCAGTCATATCTGCAGAAACTGCTGAAGCAGGCGCTGGCCGTCCTCGGATATCAGGAGCAGGCGTCCCATTCGATCCACTACTCGTACGAGATGGTGGCGCTCTCGCATGCCACCGCGCGCGAACTGGGATACGACACGAGCGAGGACGCCGATCGTCCGTTTGTCGAGGTGTCCGGCCGAAAGGGACTGGGGGTGAAGGCCGACGATCTGCTCGATCGGCTGACGGCGAAGGCGGCCGAGGAGGTCGCGAAGCGCAATGCCGACCTGCCGGGCGACCAGGTTCAGCAGATCGCCGATGCGATCGCCACCGCGGCGGTCCGTTACTTCATGGTGAAGTTCTCGCGGGGCAAGGTCATCGTCTTCGACATCGACGAGGCGTTGAGCTTCGAGGGAGAAAGCGGCCCATACCTGCAGTACGCGGTGGTCCGCGCGAACAACATCTTCAATAAGATGAAAGAACGCCACGGCGTTGGCGCATCGGATGTGATTTCAACCGTCGCAACGCTGCCGTCGGACGCGCTGACGGCTGACAACGAAGAAGCGCACGAACTGTGGGGGCTGGTGTTCGAAGCCGCTCGACTGGACGAGATCGTCGAGCAGGCGGTACGCACGCTTGAACTCTCGGTGGTCGCCAAGTACGCCTTCAGCCTGGCGCAGGCGTTCAACGGCTTCTATCACAAGTATTCCATCCTGAACGAGGAACGGGAGGACGCGCGGGGATGGCGCGCAGCGGCGGTCGCCTTTTACAGCGCCCAGCTCGCACGCGCACTGGATTTGCTGGGATGCGGCGTGCCTGCCAAGATGTAGCCATGAACAAGGTTCCGGTAATCGGCGTCACCCGGTGCAGCCGGCTCGATGACTATCTCGCCTCGATCGAACAATCCGGCGCCCAGCCGCGCGTGCTCGAGGTCAGCGAGAGTCCACGCGCGGTGTTACAGACAGTTGACGGCGTGCTGCTGACCGGCGGCGGCGACGTCGATCCTGCACTTTACGGCGAGTCGCGGCATGACAGCGTCGAAGACGCTGAACCCGGCCGGGACGAATTCGAGATCGACCTCGCCCGGCGGGCGATGGAACGGGACCTCCCGATCCTCGCGGTCTGCCGCGGCGCGCAGGTGCTGAACGTCGCGGCCGGCGGCACGCTGGTTCAGGACATCCCCACGGCGGTCACCTCCGATCTCGCGCACAGCGTCAAGGAACCGAAGGACTCGATCGCGCACGAGATTCGCATCGCGGCCGACACCCGGCTGCACGCCGCGCTTGGCGGAGCGATGGACGCCTCGTCGACCTGCCGCGTCAACAGCCGCCACCACCAGTCGGTTGGCAAACTCGGTCACGAAATGGTCGCGTCAGCCACCGCAGAGGATGGGGTGATTGAAGGGATCGAAGTACCGTATCGGAGCTTCTGTGTCGGCGTCCAATGGCACCCGGAAAACTTCTGGCGCACGGGTGAGTTCAAGCCACTCTTCGATGCGTTCGTAGCCGCAGCACGGGAGCGGATGGAATCGAGGGTGTAACGCGTTTCGGAGGTTACGCCTCACTTCCGCCGCCTTCGATATCTCAGCGATCGAACACCCCCACCGTTTCCACATGCGGCGTGTTCGGAAAGAGATCGAACCCTTTCAAGGACGTCAACCGGTATTCGTTGTCCACAAGACGACGAGCGTCACGTGCCATTGTCGGAGGGTCGCACGACACGTAGATGATCCGATCCGCGCCGTGGTGCACGATCGACTCCATGGCCTCGCGTGAGATGCCGGTGCGCGGGGGATCAACGATGATCGTCCGGGCGCCGTCGCGGGTTCGTCGCAGGTATTCCTCCACGCTCCCGACGACCGTTCGAATCGCGTTCGGGAATGCGGCGGCATTCTCTCGAAGGTCACTCCCGCTGTATCGGTCTCCTTCGACCGCCGTGATCCGCTCGTGCCCCGTTGCCGCCAGCGCGGCCGAGAACAGTCCCGCGCCAGCATAGAGATCGAGCACGCTGCTCGCCGCCGGCGTCGCATCGAGGACAGAAACGACGAGATCCGCCAACAGGAACCGGTTTCCCTGAAAGAACGCGGCGGGCTGACGCTTGAGACTGCCGGCAGTCGCCCTCCCTTGCGTCAGGCTCGAAAGCGGATCGCGGACCGCTGGGTCTCCGACGCGAACGAACGCACCGACGCGACCCCGCGCGGTGCAACCGGTCAACGCCGCCGCCTCCACCGCGCGCGCGAGCACAGTCTCCATTGTCTGCGCATCGGGAATCACATCACAATGGACCGCGCGCTCGTCTCCAGCAATGTTCTCGCTCAATTCGATTGAGGTAACGGCGGCCTGGAAGTCGTCGAGCGCGGCAAGCGTGCGATCGATTGCGTCGACGGTCTCCGCTGACAACTGATTCGTCCTTCGGTGATCGCACAGCTCGTGAGTGCCTTCGCGGTAGAAGCCGGCGCTGTTGGCCCGCACATGCAGCCTCGCGCGGAGCCGATAACCGGCCTCCGGAGAAGAGACGACCGTGATGTCGGTTTCAATCGGAATGCGCCCGATCCTGGTGAACGCGTCGGCGATGACGCTCGCTTTCAGTGTCACCTGTCGGGAGTAGGCGATGTGCGCGTACACGCAGCCACCGCAGAGCGGATCATTGGCTGGACGGCGATCCGGCGACGGCTCGATCACGTCGACGGCCGCGGCAAATGCGAGGCGCTTCTCGACTCGATCGATCCGGACGCGCACCCGCTCGCCTGGAATTGCACCCGAGACCAGCAGAATCTGCCCCTCGTGCCGAGCGATCATCCGGCCGCCGGCCGCGGGCTTTTCAACGTCGACCTCGACGTCGGCGCCGACGGTCAGCGTGTCAGTCATAGGTTAGGACCGGCAGGCCCAGCGCGTCACGCAGCAGTCGATCGAACGCGCGGCTGCGGGCCCGCGCGAGTTCCGCTGATGGCATGCGCGCGACGAACGGGGCAAGCTCGCCGTCTGCGTCTCGCGTCAAGCTGGTTGTCAGCTCGTGGCTCGCCTCTTCGCGAGCCGCCGCCAGCAACTCGTCGTCCAATGTGCGCAACCTCTCAATCAGCGCAGCTCGCGCCTCGCCGCGAGCGCCTTTGGCGTCGGCAGCGAAATGGTCCAGTTGCCGAACGATTCCATCGACACGCGCGCCAAACGACTCGCTCCTGCCGCCCCCACGAAGACCCGTCAACCGGGCCACCGCCCGCTCGATGTGCGATGCGAGCGCAGGTTGCTTCGGCCGATGCGCCTCGCCGGCCCCTCCGTCGGATCGATTGACGCCGATCGCTCGCCGCCAGGCATCGAAGAGATCGAGGATGTCGGGTTCGCAGAATTCGATTCTCACCGGGCGTCGCCGCGGCCCGTTGGCATAATAGCGCTCGCAATACTGATCGATGCCGCGAAAAGCGACCTTCAGAGGGACGCCGAGGTTCGCCCAGCCGCAGACCTGCTCAAACGCCGGGCCGACGATGCGAATCAGGTGCCCTTCGTTTTTGCGACAGAGGTGAGCTTCGATTTCCCGGCAGTAGTCAGAGGCGTCCATGGTGCGACAGAGACAAGGGACAAGGGGAAAGGTAAAAGTTAAAAGTCAAAAGTTAAAAGTAAGAAGCGAGAGACCGAAAAGGCGAAATCGTAAACCAGAGACTCTCAACTTTAACTTTTCACTTCTAACTTCTAACTTTTAACTTTGCACGATTCAACAATTGCGTTCCCAGATCAGCCTCAGCCCCTGAAGCGTCAGGTCCGGATCGACTCGCTCAATCACCGTCGTCTCCGACGCGATGATGTCAGCCATCCCACCCGTCGCGATACAAGCGGAGCGACGTTCACGGTCCAGTTCGGCGCGCATGCGGGTGACGATGCCGTCAACCATCGACACGTAGCCGAAGAACAAGCCAGACTGCATCGATGTGACCGTCGTGTCGCCGATGACCGCAGGGGGCTTGCGCACGTCCACACGCGGCAGACGCGCGGCACGCTGAAACAATGCGTCCGCCGAAATGCCAATCCCAGGGCAGATGACGCCCCCGAGATATTCACCTGCCGCCGAGATCGCATCAAAGGTCGTCGCCGTGCCGAAGTCGACGACGATCACCGGAGACGTGGTCGCACGGCCATACGCTTCGTACGCGGCCACGCCATTGACGACGCGATCGGCGCCAACGTCCGACGCCGGCGAATAGCGTACCGGCATTCCGGTGTTGGTCCCCGGATCGACGGTCAACGGCCTGTGGCGGAAGTATCGCTCCGCCATCTCCTCCATCGTCCGCGTGAGCGGCGGTACGACCGATGACAGGATGATTCCGGTGACGCGATCGATCGGAACCGCCTTGTTTGCAAACAAGTGGGTCACCAGGATTCCCACTTCGTCCGCCGTCCGCTCGCGCAGCGTCGCCAGACGCCAGCTGTGCGTGAGGCGCGTGCCCTCGAACACACCGAGCACGATGTTGGTGTTGCCGACGTCGATGGCTAAAAGCATCGTCTTCAGGTTCTACAGGGTTCTGCGTGGTTCCGCAAGGTTCGTTCTGGGTTCTGCAAGGTTCGTTGTGTTCGCGAACCCCGAACGAACCCAGTAGAACCTAGTAGAACCTGGTAGAACCCTGGAGAACCTATTTCCATCGCAGTTCGCCCGAGATGATTCGTTCGATTCGGTTCTGTACTCGCACCAGCAGCGCGCCATCATCCGCAAGGCCGGCCGAAACGCCGGAGACGACGCCGTGGGGCGCGTCCCACTCGACTGTGGCGCCGTGCGCGGACGGAGCCAGCTCTCGCCAGCGCGACAGCAGTCCCCGCGACTCCCCGCGAGACAGCTGCACGACCCACTCCGCAAACCTCGCGAGCGTCTCCGCCAGCACGGCTGCGCCATCGGCGGGCCGTCCAAGCTCCGCTTCGATGGAAGTCGCGCGATCCGACAATTCCGGTGGATAGGCTGCCGGGCGCAGGTTAATCCCGAAACCGAGTATGACGTACTGGAGTCCATCCCTGCCGCTCGAGGCCTCGGCGAGGATCCCTGCCAGCTTCCGGCGCCTCGCTGGCGCGGCGCCCTCGACGACGACGTCGTTTGGCCACTTGATGTGAACCGGCAATCCCGTCGCCGAGCGAATCGCATCGGCCACCGCGACACCGCCGGCGAGCGTCACGTAGGGTGCGGCGGTACCGTTGCGACAGACGATCGACACGTAGAGCCCGGCTCCAGGCGGTGAGAACCAAGTGCGGCCGAAGCGTCCTCGCCCCGCCGTCTGCGACCACGCAAAAACCGTAGCGCCTTCCGGAGCGCCGCGATCCGCCAGCGTGGCGGCGACATCATTGGTTGATGGCGTTTCGGTGAAGAAGTAGAGCGGCTCTCCGAAGCAACCCCTCCGGGACGCGGTCGCTGCCAAGGCCTGAACAACGTCGTCAGGGACTGGTTCCGACATTTCTCAAGGTTCTACAGGGTTCTGCCGGGTGCTACAGGGTTCTGCAGGGTTCGTTCGGTCGGTTCTACAACGTTCTAGGATGATGCCTGCGCGGACGCCTTCGACGACTCGATCACCGAGGCGTCGGGTTCCAGCTCGAAGCTGAGGTCGACGGCCTGGGCCGAGTGCGTCAACGCGCCAACCGAGACATAGTCGGCGCCGGTGCGCGCGAGATCCGGGATCCGATCGAGCGTCACTCCACCCGACACTTCAACCTTCGCGCGGCCGCCGATCCGGCGGACGGCGGTTCGAATCTCGTCGAGCGACAGGTTGTCGAGCAGGATGATATCGGCGCCCCCGGCAATGGCCTGATCGACCTGATCGAGGCTTTGTGCCTCGATTTCAATCGGCATTTCATACCGCCCCGCCTTCATCTTGCGGAGCACTTCGCCAACGCCACCGCCAAGCCGGATGTGGTTGTCCTTGATCAGAATGCCGTCGTCCAGCCCCGCACGATGATTGGTCCCTCCGCCGGCGCGAACGGCGTACTTTTCGAGCGCTCTCAGCGTCGGCGTCGTCTTTCTCGTGTCGAGTACGGTGATCGTGCCACCAGTCGCGTCGACGAAGCGCCGCGTGACCGAGGCAATCCCCGATAGGCGCTGCAGGAAATTGAGCGCTGTTCGCTCCGCCGTCAACATCGCGGCCGCCGAGCCGCTCACCGTCGCAACCGTGGTCCCCGACGCGCACCAGCGAGCATCCTCGACGTTCTTCGTGAAGATGGCGGCTGGATCGAGCTGCCGAAATGCCTCGGCCGCAATATCGAGGCCGGCGATCACGCAGTCACACTTCGCGACGATGACGCCACGCGCCCGCAACTGCGAATCCACCGTGGCTTCGGTCGTGACGTCTCCCCATCCGAGGTCCTCGGCCAGCGCTCGACGAACGGCTTCGCGATAGAGCGCCGGCTCCAGCGGCGCGAACGGCACCGATCTCATTGCGCGCGCTCCTCTGCTGGCGGTTCAGCCTTGGCCAGTTCGACGTCGACCTGCAGCGTGTCGGCCGGCGCCGTCTCGAGTTGTGCGATCAGGCCGGCAGCACACACGTCCCGCTCAATGTCCGGCAAAAGCGACAAGAGCGGTGCCGGACCGCGGACGACAGCGCGTGCGACAGGAGTTTTCAGCGGGCGCTGCTCTTCCGACTTCTTGCGGCGAATCGCGCCGAGCACGGCGGACGCGAATTCGAGCGCCTCGATCCCGCGCGAATCTTCGGCGCCGCCGCTTGCCGACAGCACCTCTTCGGCGGACGGCCACTCCGCCTGGTGAATCGAACCGGGCCGCCACCACGACCAGACCTCCTCCGTCACGAACGGGAGGAACGGCGCGAAGAGCCGAAGCATCGTCGACAGTGCGGTCAGCAGCGCGCCGTTGGCCGAGGCCGCGAGCGCGGGGCCTTGATCGCCATACCTGCGCCCCTTGACGAGCTCGAGATAGTCGTCGCAAAAGAACCAGAAAAACGTTTCGCTTCGTTCGAGAACCCGCGTGTAGTTGAACTCCTCGAGGTCGGTCGTCGAATCGCGCACAATGCGCGCAAGCATTGAAAGCAGTCCGCGATCGACGGGGACAGTGACCGCTCCATGAGGCTCGGGCTTGGCGAGAACGAATCGCGACGCGTTCAGCAGCTTGATCGCCAGCCGGCGCCCCACCTTCATCTGACCTGAATCGAAGGCGGTGTCGGTGCCGGGCCGTCCGCTCGCAGCCCAGTAGCGAACGCCGTCCGAGCCGTGCTCTTCGAGCAGCGCGAGCGGCGTCACGACGTTTCCCTTCGACTTTGACATTTTCTTGCGATCGGGGTCGAGCACCCAGCCCGAAATCGCCGCATGCTGCCAGGGCAGCGAATTGAATTCGAATTGCGAGCGCAGCACCGTATCGAAGAGCCAGGTGCGGATGATGTCGTGCGCCTGCGGGCGCACATCCATCGGAAAGACGCGGGCAAAGAGATCGCCGTCCTCTTCCCAGCGGGAAACGATCTGCGGCGTCAACGACGATGTCGCCCAGGTGTCCATGATGTCTGGATCGCCAGCGAATCCTCCCGGCTGGTTGCGTTGGTCGGCCGTGTATCCATCGGGCACGTCCGTCGACGGGTCGATCGGCAGCTGGTCCTCATGTGGAAGCAGACGGGCGTCGTGATCGACCGTACCGTCGGCGCGCACCTTGTACCACAACGGGAACGGCACGCCAAAGAACCGCTGACGGCTGACGCACCAGTCCCCTGCCAGACCGTTGATCCAGTTCTCGTAGCGCGCCTGCATGTAAGGCGGATGCCACCGCAGCTCGCGGCCGCGCGCGAGGAGCACCTCGCGGAACTCCATCGTCTTGACGAACCACTGACGGCTGGTGACAATCTCGAGCGGACGATCGCCCTTTTCGTAGAACTTCACCGCATGGGTAATCGGCCGCGGGTCGCCGAGAAGATCCCCCGACGCTTTCAACTGCTCGACCACCCGCGTCCGCGCCTTGACCGCCGAGAGACCGGCGAGCTGGTCGTAGTGCGTCTGCGCCGCGGATGCGTCGGTGGACTCCCAGCCACGCTCGCCCCACGTCACTGGCTTGAACGCGCCATTCGGCTGAATAATCGCGCGCACGGGAAGACTCAGCTCGCGCCACCACGTCACGTCCGTGATGTCACCGAACGTGCAAATCATCGCCACGCCGGTGCCCTTTTCCGGGTCTGCCAGAGTGTGAGCGCGGACCGGTACGCGGACTCCGAAGAGCGGCGTGATCACGTCCCTTCCGAACAGCGGCTTGTAGCGTTCATCGTCAGGATGCGCGACGAGCGCGACGCACGCGGGAATGAGCTCCGGACGCGTCGTGTCGATGGTCACGAAATCGTCGCGGTCAGCGATCCTGAATCGAATCCGGTGGTACGCGCCAGGCTGCTCGCGATCTTCGAGCTCCGCCTGCGCCACCGCGGTCCGGAAGTCCACGTCCCAGAGCGTCGGCGCCTCGAGCTGATACGCCAGGCCCTTCCCGAGGAGCCGAAGGAATGACAGCTGCGAAATGCGCTGCGACCGCGGATCGATGGTCGCGTAGGTCATCGACCAGTCCACCGACAAGCCGAGATGTCTCCACAGGCGCTCGAAGGCCTTTTCGTCTTCCGCCGTCAGCCGCGCGCACAGCTCGACGAAATTCGGACGCGACACCGGGATGACGTGCTTGCCCGGCTTCTCCGGCGGAACAAACGACGGGTCGTATGGAAGCGACGGATCGCAGCGCACGCCGAAGTAGTTCTGCACCCGCCGCTCGGTCGGAAGCCCGTTGTCGTCCCAGCCCATGGGATAGAAGACAGCCTTCCCCCGCATCCGGTGAAACCGGGCGACCACATCCGTGTGTGTGAACGAGAATACGTGGCCGACATGGAGAGACCCGCTCACCGTCGGCGGAGGCGTGTCGATGGAGAACACTTCAGAACGCGGACGCGTGCGGTCGAAGCGATACACCGCGTCGGCCTCCCACCGCGCCATCCATTTCTGTTCGAGCCCTTCGAGCGCTGGTTTTTCCGGAACCTGCGGTGATACCGAGCCGATTGCTGATTGCGGATTGAAGATTGGCGATTTCATTGATTGCCGATTGTCGATTGAGATTCAGGATTGCCGATCGAGATTGTCGAGTTGACGAGCTGGGACTGGATTGTGGACTGAGATTGACCATTGCTGACTGAGCCCCACCCGCCCAATCGACAATCCGCAATCTCAATCAACAATCGTCAATCGCCCAAATCCGCAATCATCAATCCGAAATCATCAATCATCGAGAGCCCTCCTTAATTCGATCGATCTCTTCCCGGACGAGACGCTCGGCCACGTCAAGAACGGTCTCGCGGACGGATTGATCCGTCATCCGACTGATCACGCGGCTGACGATGTCGTCGATGGTCTGCTCCGAGATGCTCGACGCACCAACCTTCGACGCCGAGATCGAGCGGCCTTGTTCTGCCGAGAGAAGCGCCGCGAACGCCTCCGCCAGCGACGGAGACGATGATGATGACGATGTCGGGCTGCTCACCACACTCGCGGACGACACCGGCGCAACCGCGGATGCCGGTGCCGGCGCGGGATCACGATGTTCGACGACGGGCATTGGCGCAGGCTCGGCAGCCACCGGCGGCTGTTCGACGACAGCCGGCGGTGGGGGCGCGGGCGAAACAAATGGTATCGATGCGCCTCGTGTCGGCGGAGTTGGCGGTGCCGCAGTTTCGATGGATGCTGTGGTCGACGGCTCTGGCGGAGGCGGCGCGACCGGCTTGAAACGAATCGGCGGCGTTGGCGTCGGCACCGTCGCGGCTGGCACAGGCGGAGCCGGTGGGGCGGCGGTCGGTGGCGAGACCATCGGTGGTGTTACCCGTGGTGGCGTCGCGGGCGCCGACGCCGATCTGACAGGATCCCCCGTCAGGTCAGGATCCCAGCCTTCGAGATCGTTATTGGCCAATCCCGATGAACCTGTCGCGAACTCCCCCGCGGGAGCCGCGTTTGCCGAGCGCGCGGCGGGCGCGTTGCCGTGTGCGTCCGACGCTGCTTCGACGCTTGCAAACGCGGCGTCGAGGCGATCGAAATAGTCCTCCAGCGAGGCGGACGCGGCGGTGCCGCTTTCCGCCGGCGCTGGTTGAACCGTCGCATCCTTTGCTGGAGATGGGTGTGCATCGGGCGACGGCGCCGTCTTGTTCCCCCACAGGCCGCCAGAACGACGGCCGGCAAGGAGATCCTTTACGCGATTGATGACCATTTGAGGCTCGAAGGGTTTGACGAGCACGCCGTCGCAGCCGACGGCGCGCGCGCGCGTTTCATCGATCGGTTCGAATGCACCCGTCAGCAGCAGGACGGGAATGCTGGCCAGTTGAGGATTGCCCTTGATGAACTCGGCCACCTCGTAGCCGTCGCGCTCCGGCATTCCGACGTCGGCAAGAACGATGTCCGGCCGGTCGGACTGAATGCTGGCGATGGCTTTCTGGCCGTCGCCGACGGCGAGTACTTGCACGTCTTCGTCTGCGAACGTCAATTCGATGACGCGTTGAATCGTGATGCTGTCGTCCGCCAGGAGCAGCTTATGAGTCATCAGACCTGCTCCACCCGAGGCCTGACGTGCTCCGTGATGAACGTGATGATCTCCTGCATCGGCGTCCCTGGAAGGAAGATGCCCTTGACTCCCACTTGCTGCAGCTTCGGAATATCCACGTCGGGAATGATGCCACCCACGACCACGAGCACGTCATCGAGCCCCTTCTCCTTCAGAAGATCCATCAAGCGCGGACAAATGTGCATATGCGCACCCGACAGGATTGAGAGTCCGATGACATCGGCATCCTCCTGGAGCGCAGCGGCGACGATCTGCTCCGGCGTTTGACGAAGTCCGGTGTAGATCACTTCCATTCCCGCATCGCGCAGGGCGCGCGCGATCACTTTCGCGCCGCGATCGTGACCGTCCAGGCCGGGCTTCGCGATGACGACACGGATCTTTTTCTTGGAATCAGTTGCCAGTTTCCAGTCTCCAGTTTCCGGTCGAGTTGCCAGTGCCAGCTTCCGGTTCAACCAACGACTGGGAACTGGAAACTGGGAACTGGAAACTTCGAAATCAAATCAACGGCACCTCTTCGTATTCGCCCCACACGCCCCTCAGCGCGTCGCACATTTCGCCGACGGTGGCGTAAGCGCGAACGCAGTCGAGCAGTGGATCCATCGTATTCGCCGTGCCACGCGCAGCATCGCGCAATCGATCGAGCGATCGGTTGACGGCGTCCGTGTCGCGGGTGCGTTTGAGGTCGCTCAGCCGCGCCAGCTGGCGCTCGGCGGTCGTCTCGTCGATGTAGAGGATCGGCACCTGGCCGTCGTCTTCCTGCACGAAATCGTTGACCCCAACGATGGTCTTCTCGCGGCGTTCGACCGCTTGCTGGAACTTGTAGGACGCTTCCGCAATCTCCCGCTGCGGGAATCCCTGTTCAATGGCTTCAACCATTCCGCCGAGCCGATCGATGGTCTCGAAATACTCGTTCGCGCCCTGCTCCATATCGAGCGTGAGCCGTTCGAGAAACCATGAACCTCCCAGCGGATCGACGGTATTGGTGACGCCGGTCTCGAACGCCAGGATCTGCTGGGTCCGGAGGGCCAACGTCGCCGCTTCCTCCGTCGGCAGCGCAAGCGCCTCGTCGAGCGAATTCGTATGCAGCGAATTCGTGCCCCCAAGTACCGCCGCCAACGCTTGCAAGGCGGTGCGGACGACGTTGTTGTACGGCTGCTGGGCCGTCAGCGAGACGCCGGCCGTTTGCGTATGGAAGCGAAGCTTCCAGGAGCGCTCGTCCTTCGCCCCAAACCGATCGCGCATCACCTCGGCCCAGAGCTTCCGCGCCGCGCGGAACTTGGCAATCTCCTCGAAGAAGTCGCTGTGCGAGTTGAAGAAGAAGGACATCCGCGGCGCGAAGTCGTCGACGTCGAGACCCGCATCGATGCCGTACTGCACATACTCGATGCCGTCACGCAGCGTGAACGCCAGTTCCTGAAGCGCCGTCGAGCCGGCTTCGCGGATGTGATAGCCGCTCACCGAGACGGTATTCCAGCGCGGGACTTCCCGCGAACAGAACGCGAAGACGTCGGTGATGAGCCGCATCGAGTCGCGCGGCGGGAAGATGTACTCCTTCTGCGCGATGAATTCCTTGAGGATGTCGTTCTGGATCGTGCCCGACAGCGTACGCCAGTCGGCTCCTTGCTTCTCGGCAACCGCCAGATACATGGCAAAGATCATCGGCGCCGGCGAGTTGATCGTCATCGACGTCGTGATGTCGCGGAGCGGAATTCCTTCGAAGAGGCGCTCCATGTCCGCGAGCGAGACGATGCTGACACCGCACTTCCCGACTTCGCCGAGCGAGAGCTCATGGTCGGGATCGCGTCCCATCAACGTCGGCAGATCGAATGCGACGCTCAGGCCGGTCCCGCCGGCGGCCAGGAGGGCCTTGTATCGTTGGTTCGTTTCTTCAGGCGTACCGAACCCGGCAAACTGCCTCATCGTCCAGAGCTTGCCGCGATAGCCGGTGGGATGGATGCCGCGGGTGTAAGGAAACTGCCCGGGGTTGTTCAGATCTCGTTGATAGTCGAGGCCGGACACATCGTCCGGCGTGTAAAGACGATCAATCGGGCGCCCGGAGATGGTCGTAAACGGGACGTCCCGCTCAGGCGCCTTCGCCAGCGCCGGCTCGAGCACTTCCCGCTCCCATCGCTGCTTCGCCGTCGCAGCGGTCGCCCCTTTCATAAGTGACTAGATTATAGGGTACGAGACAGTCGCGGTTCGTCCGTTCGCACCACGAGCCAACCTTCGCTCACAACTGTGGGCGAAGGTTGTCGCGCCGAAGCGCGAAGCGCGAAGGCGGATGGCGAGCCAGGGAGCTGGAAGCGGGGAGCTGGAAGCTGAAGAGGGCGGCAACAATCTGCCGCCCTCTTTTCATCGATATTAGTTGAGCACGGTGGCACACACCGCGTAGACACGCCACGAGAACGTAGTGGCGGTTGGGTCGCTGAGTCGAACAACGACTCGCCATGAAAACGCCGTCGGCGGAAACGATGCAATCGTGTGCAAGGCCGAATTAATCGGCATCGAGTCGTACCCGCCGCCAAGCACTCGTTTCCCGTTCGGGCAGGTCAGCTCCAGCGTGGTCTGCTGGTTGCTCAACAGCGATACGGTCGTCAATGCCGTCGAGGCAACAACATAACCGCTGATCCCCGCCGGTCCCTGCGGTCCGGCCGGTCCGACCAGCCCCTGAGGACCCTGCGGACCAGCAGGTCCCTGCGGACCCACTGGGCCTTGCACACCCTGCGACCCCGTAGCTCCCGTCAGACCGGTATCGCCCTTGGGGCCCGTGGCGCCGGTCGCGCCGGTGTCGCCTTTAAGACCTTGAGGACCCTGGAGACCCTGCGGTCCCTGCGGACCGGCCGGTCCGACTGGGCCAACTTCGCCCTGAGGTCCGACGGCCCCCGTATCTCCCTTGGGACCAGCCGCTCCAACAGGCCCGGTAGCGCCGGTATCGCCCTTGGGACCAGCGGGGCCCGCATTACCCTGCGGTCCGGCAGGTCCAGCAGGTCCGATTGGCCCTGCCGGCCCAGCGAGACCTGCTGGACCAGTGGCGCCCGGAGCGCCCGTATCTCCCTTCGGTCCGGCAGGTCCGGCAGGTCCAACAGCGCCGGCGGGTCCCACTGGCCCCGCAGGTCCCGCTGGACCGGCGGCTCCCGTTGGACCGGCAGGTCCGACAGGGCCGATCGCTCCCTGGCTTCCGGTCGGACCAGCAGGACCTGCGGGCCCGACTGGACCAGTGGCGCCTGCTGCGCCCGTATCTCCCTTCGGTCCTGTAGACCCGGCAGGTCCAGCAGACCCGGTAGGTCCTGCAGGCCCGGCAGGACCCTGTGGCCCCGCAGGCCCGGCGGGTCCTACAGTTCCCTGACCGCCGGCGTTTCCGAAATACATGTTGAAGAAGCCGATTTCCTGGGCGCTATTTCCGCGGCTCACCGTCAACAGATGTGTCCCGTTCGGCACGGCGGCCGGCAGAAACACGACGATCTGGTTGTTGGTCGCGCTGATCACCGTCATCTGATCCATTTCGCACCAGACGAGCGGCGTTTGCGACCCGAAATCAAGCCCCTGAATGGTGAGCGTCTGGTTCACGCGATCGACAGACGTACCCAGGACGATCAGTTGCTTGTTGTTCCCGTTTCCGTTGGACTTACTCTGCGCGTACGCGAGGTCCGTTCCGAGCATGACGATCAAGAGTGCAGTCAACAATGTTCGACTGGAAAGACGCATAAAGCCTCCAGACACGCCGGCTGAACGAGCAAGCAGGAGGCCACCCCGACATTATTCTGCAAACTATTTATTTTCAGCTAGTTGAACGGTTGTTTCAAGTTTGAAACGACGGGTAGTATGTTCACTTTCGAGCCTCGGCACACGGATTTGATGGATTTGTAAGGTACTTTATATGACAGTTTGGTCACGATTGGGCGATGCCTTGACTTAGACCAATCGGCACAGTAGTTTGGCGTGTTTGCTCGACCTGAAGCGCCAGTCGATGTGGCTTCAGGACAAGAGATCGGCAGGAGTCACATGGAAGCAGGTGGCAGCATCTTCAACGCGATGCTCCAGGAGTTCGATGGAGCTGCGCGCCTCTTGGGTCTCGACCCCGGCATCTGGAAAATCCTCACGCACCCCAAACGGCAAATCACCGTGTCCTGCCCGATCCAGATGGACAACGGGGAGATCGAAGTCTTCACGGGGTATCGCGTGCAATACAACATCACGCTCGGTCCCGCAAAGGGCGGCATCCGGTATCACCCCGACGTCTCGCTCGACGAGGTCACCGCGCTCGCGGCGTGGATGACGTGGAAATGCGCGGTCGCGCACGTCCCGTTCGGCGGCGGCAAAGGGGGCGTCGTCTGCGATCCCACCCGGATGTCGAGACGGGAACTCGAATCGCTGACGCGCCGCTACGTCGCCGAGATCATCGACGCCATCGGCCCGGAAAAGGACGTGCCCGCCCCCGACGTCAACACCAACGACCAGATCATGGCGTGGGTGATGGACACCTACAGCATGCACGTCGGCCATACGTCGACCGCGGTCGTGACCGGCAAGCCGGTCGAGATGGGCGGCTCGCTCGGACGACGGGAAGCAACCGGGCGCGGCGTGATGATCGTCGTCCGCGAAGCGGCGAAGCATCTGGGGTTCGATATCAAGGGCGCGCGAGTGGCGGTTCAGGGATTTGGCAACGTCGGCTCGGTATCGGCGGATCTGCTCTCGAAGATCGGCGCGAAGATCGTCGCGGTGACCGATTGGAAGGGGGGCGTCTCCAACGAGAACGGGCTCGACATCGAGAAGATGCTCGACTTCTCGAAGCAGCACAAGACCATTGACGGGTTCCCAGGCGGTGAGCCGCTCGACAACGAGCAGCTCTTCGGCCTCGATGTCGACGTCCTCGTCCCGGCTGCGCTCGAAAACCAGATCACCCTGGACAATGCGCCAACGATCCGCGCGAAGGTGGTCGCCGAAGGCGCAAACGGCCCGACGACGCCGGACGCGCACAAGCACCTGCATGAGCGCGGCATCTTCGTCATCCCCGACATCCTTGCGAACGCCGGTGGCGTCACGACGTCATATTTCGAATGGGTCCAGGATCGCCACGGCTACTTCTGGGAGGAAGACGAGGTGAACCGGCGCCTCGAGGCGAAGATGGTCGAGGCATTCGACGACGTGTTGAAGACGTCGATGAAGTACAAAACCGACCTGCGCACTGCCGCCTACATCGTCGCCATCAGCCGAGTCGCGACGGTGACGAAGATGCGGGGCATGTACGCCTGACTGTCTGATTGCGGATTGGTGATTGGGGACCGCGGATTTTTCGATTGACGATTGTCGATTGAGATTGAGGATTGGCAATTTGGATTTGACGATTGTGGATTTGGCGCTCAATCAACAATCGCCAATCTCAATCGTCAATCCGCAATCAGAAAATCGGCAGTCGCCAATCCGAAATCCGCAATCGATTACCTGCCGACTCTGAACGCGATCAGCTCCTGCGCGGTGCTGCCACCCTCGCTGCGGGCGTTCAACTCGATGAGATACTCGCCCGCCGCGAGCGGCGACAGCGGCAGCTCGATTTCCGCCGGTCGCCCGGGAGCCTGCTGCACCTTCAGCTCCGACATCTGCTGTCCGCCGCGATTGAGGAGTCTGGCGGTGACCGGCGGCGTGATACCGCCGGGCGCGTACGCGTCGGCGCGGACGAACAGCCGATCGGTGCGGCTGAATTCGCGCTCGGTGGTGGGAATCGCGTCCGGGTTCGCTTTTAACGAGTTCAGCTCGGGAATCGTCCGCACTCGAAAGACCTTCGGAGTTCCGAACGACATCGTGACCGAGGTGAAGTCAGGGACCGTGATCTCGCGGCCGAGCGTATCGATCACCTGATTGCGCGTCCCTTCAACCGTCATCTTCAACTGGAGTTGGCCCGGCGGGGCATCGAATGAAACGGCGCCGCCCTTGGCGGCAGCGGCGGCGGTCGCGTCTTCCGGAACCGTCCCGCGAAACACCTGGCGACCGTCTCGGCCGACCGCCATCAACGCAACCTTGGCCGGCGGATCCTCACGAGTCTGGCCGGGAACCAGCGGTGCCGGCTCCCATGAGAACGTCACGCGCGCCATGCCGTTCTCGCCGCGCGTCGTCCCGATCCAGAAATGCGCCGATTTGTCTCGCGTCGGCGTGGACAGATCGCCGAGGGCCGTCGACACCGCGGTCGGCACTGAGTCCTCTTTCCTCGGCGCATTGGCGCGGGCGACATCGTCAACGGTGTACGCCCAGTAGCCCTTGCGTGCGCGGACGTCGAGCCCTTTTCGTTTGATGTTGACCTTGATGTTGTGGAACTTGCCATCGGTCGGCGCCTGTGACGAGCTGTAGCCAAGCAGATAGTAGGCGCTCGAGTCGCGAATGATCTGCTTCATGCCGGTGGCCAGGTCGTTGCGGTTGATGATCGCGCGGCCATCGGTGTTCGCCGCAAGCACCTGCAAGGTGTCCTGCGTCTGACGCAGGCTGTTGGCATCCTGCGTGAGGACGACACCTTTCTCGATGCCGTATTCGAATACCGCAAGGCCACGAGGATCGACGGAATAGATCGAGGTGTTCTGGCGGTTCGCGGCCGAGAACACCTGCTGCATCTCGTAGATCATGTCGGAGTCGGAGATCATCTGATCTCTCGTGGTCGGCTGAGGCGTGTTGGCGCCTCCGCCCCGGTACGGATTGCCCATGCCCGGCTGGGAGGCAACCGGATCGGCCATCGACGCCGGCAGGATGCCGGTGAATCCCTCGCTCACGAAGATGATCGACTTGCGTCCTTCGCGGAGCGCGCCCATCTTCATCGACGCGCCCTTGAGCGCGTCCATCGAGACCTGGTTGCGAATCCGCTCGACGGTTTGCGCCGGGTAATTCGCGTACTTCTCCTCGAACTCGTTCCGCGGCCGGTAGTCGAACTTGCGTCCCTCGAACTGGTTGATTGCGGCGATGGTGGCGTCGCGGTTACGACTGAACCGCAAATCCGTGATCGGCGTCAGCGGATACATGAGCGCGACCATGTCGGCAGGGGCGAGCTGATTCTGGATGAACTCGATCAGCGGTTTCTTGACGGAGAGATCGTTACCGCGGGTGACGTGGTAGTCGTCGAGCAGAATCACGAACAAGCGAACGTCGGGTCGCGCGGCCTCGCGCTCCTCGTCGTTGTCGTCGCGGATCTGTCGGGGTGGCCCACTCTCCATCGTCTCGAGCGCGTCGAGCTTGATGATCTGGAAGGTGTCGACCTTCTGTGGCTTGCCGTCCTCGGCGACGGAAAAATCGTCTTGCGAAAGATCCATCACCGGCTTGCCATCCTTGTCGGTGACGATGACGTCCACGCTGACGTAGTTGATTCCGCGGCGAAACGTCGTGGGTGGAGGCTGCTGCTGATCGGGCTGCTGGGCTGCCGGGGCCTGCCCCGCAGGCTGCTGCTGACCCGACGGCTGTTGACCGGTTGGTTGCTGCGCGCCCTGATCGCTGCCCTGAACGACGACAGCGGCAAGCGCGACGAGGCTGAATGCTGCGGAAATGGCGCGCCGAAAGGTGCTCATGACGTTTAGACTCCGGCCTCAGGCAGGCGGTTCGAGACGCGCGGGCTCGTCGGCCCAATGATAACATTGGCGGTCGGCCCCCACGCCACCCTCCAGGAGTAAGCCAGTGACCGAAGAAACCGCCGAACACGCTCCGCCGCTGACCGTCCTGAGCGAGGACGAGGCGATTCTTCGCGACAGCGTGCGCGAGTTTGCCGAGGCTCAGGTACGCCCCCTCGTGCGCGAGATGGACGAGCACGCGAAGATCCCTCGCGAGCTCGTGAATCAGTTGTTCGAGCTCGGCGTGATGGGCATCGAGGTGCCGGAGACCTACGGTGGATCGGGCGGGACGTTCTTTCATGCTGTGCTGGCAGTCGAAGAGCTTTCGAGGGTCGATCCATCAATCGGTGTCCTGGTTGACGTTCAGAACACGCTGGTCATCAACGCCCTGCTGCGATGGGGCAGCGACGAGATCAAACGGCGTTTTCTTCCGCGCCTGGCCTCGAACGTGGTCGGCGCCTACGCATTATCTGAAGCCGGGTCCGGCAGCGACGCGTTCGCGTTGACGACAAGCGCTCGGCGGGACGGCGAAGGCTTCATCCTCAACGGACGCAAGCTGTGGATCACGAACGCCAACGAAGCTGACCTGTTCATTGTTTTTGCGACCATCGATACGTCCGCCGGCTACCGCGGGATCACCGCATTCCTGGTCGAGCGCGGGTTCGACGGATTCACCGTCGGCAAGAAGGAGGACAAGCTCGGTATTCGTGCGAGCAGTACGTGCGAGCTGATCCTCGAAGACTGCTACGTGCATGAGGGGAACATCCTCGGCGAACCCGGGAAGGGGTACAAGACCGCAATCGAAACACTCAACGAGGGCCGCATCGGCATCGGCGCGCAAATGATCGGGCTCGCGAAGGGCGCGCTTCAGCACGCGATCAAATACACGAAGGAGCGCAAGCAGTTCGGCAAGGCCATCGCCGATTTCCAGGCCGTGCAGCACCAGCTCGCACGGGCGGCAGTCGACGTCGAAGCGGCGACGCTCGCGGTTTACAACGCCGCACGATTGCGCGAGGCGGGCCGTCCGTTTCTCACCGAAGCGGCCATCTGCAAGATTCTGTCCTCGGAAGTTGCCGAACGGGTGGCGTCGCTGGCGGTGAATCTCCTTGGCGGCAACGGCTTCGTCAAGGAGTACCCTGTCGAAAAGCTCTATCGCGACGCCAAGATCGGGCAAATCTACGAGGGCACCTCCAACCTGCAACTGCAGACGATCGCCAAACAGATCCTGGGATAAACCTGTCTCATGAATCGTTGGGCGGCATCAACAGCGCCGCGAGCGAGCGCGCGAGCGAGCCACGCGCCCGGAGCGAGCCGTCGAAGCGGCGAGTGAGGGCGCGTGTCGGGGAGTCCGAGGAGCGAAGCCCCTCGGTGAAGATTGCCCTGTTGCTCCTGCTCGTGATCGCCGCTTTGGCGCTGACCTTCCTTGTTTTTGGCCCCACCCTGACGTACGGCTTCGACTACGACGACTATCACTTCGTTCATCCATACACGCACGGCGAAGTAGCCGCCGCCTTTCATGGACCGTGGGACGCCTCCGGCATCGAGCGCCCGTACTATCGACCGCTGACGATTTCGTTCTTTGCCCTTCGCTTTGCAATCCTCGGAATCAATTCGACGGCACATCACGGGCTCTCGCTGCTTCTGTTCGCGATCGCCGCAACGCTGACGGGCTGGCTGGTCTTTCGGCTGACAGACTCCGCGCCGTTTGGATTGCTGGCGACGCTGTTCTTCATCGGGCATCCCGGAATGCCCTACTCACTCGTTGCCTGGGTCACCAACCAGATGCACCTCATCGAGTGCATCGTCGTGCTCACGGCGCTCGTGTGGTGGGATGCCATCCATCGCCGGAGCGCAGCCTGGTGGTTCCCGCTTCTGGGGTTCGCGACGGTGGCCTTTCTGATCAAGGAAGACGGCATCATGCTCCTGCCGGTGATCGTCGTGCTGCAGGTGGTTCGACGATGGGTGAGCGACGACCGCGTGCCGTGGCCGCCTCCTTGGTTTCTCGCAGTTGTCGTTGGTCTGATCGTGGTTCTCCTCGGTGTGCGCGGCTGGGCGCTTGCCGAAGTCGCGGCCGCAAGACGTCCTCGGCTCGACGTCGCCCTGAGCAACTACTTCCGCGGACTCTATGGGCTGTTCCGACTGGTGCCTGCGGACCGCCGTTGGCAGCTTGCCGCGAGCTGGTTCGTCACCCTGGTTCCACTTGCGGCTCTCGTTCTGTGGCGACGCTCGACGCGCGGGGCGCGTATGGCGATGGCGAGCGGCCTGGCGATCGCGATGTTGTTCGATCTGCCGTTCATCTTCATCACCAAAGCCGAGCAGCTTCATTTCGTCGCGCTCGGCGCGTCGGTGTTCCTGACGGGCGCCTGCGCCGTGGTGTGGACCGGCCTTCGTATTCGCGGTCAGCAGTACGCGTTCGCGGTGGTGGCGCTGATGGGCGTCGCCTTTCTTGCCCTCGTCGCGCGGGACATCTCCAGAGACTTCGAACCTTTCGGACCTGTCGTGCTGGCGCACGACGAAATCGTCCAGACGTGGGCCGCAGTGCCCGCCGACCTTCGGGATTATCTGGCCCGAAAACGCCTGCCTGGCGCTGAAAGGACGCTGTCGTCCGATCCGTCCGCAGCGCTCAATCTCGCCATGTTCGGCGGCCACGCAGCGGAACGATCACCTGACGGTGTCCCCTATCACTGGATGGCCGGCGCCGAAGTAGAGATCCTTGCCACTGGTAGAGCGCGTGCCATCACGATTCCACTCCGACACGCCTTCGAAGTCTTCCACGAACCCACTCGCGTTCGCGTCACGGTCGATGGCCGTCTCATCGACGACCTCGTGCTCGTCACGTCGGACTGGCGGGTCTCTCAGACCGGACTCCGCGAGTCCGACGTGTCGCCCCTCCGCCGAATGCATCGAATCGCGATCACGATCGACCACGCGTGGCGACCCATTGAGGTCATCCCGGGATCGCAGGATGGAAGGACGCTCGGGCTCCAGGTGGGGCAGGTGCAGATTCGTTGATTGCTGATTTTCGATTGCCGATTGTTGATTGACGTCAATCAGCATTCAGCATTTCAGAATTCACGCGAGGACGTTCTCCGCAATGACCATCCGCTGAACTTCCGACGTGCCTTGATAGATCTCCGTGGCGCGCACGTCTCGGAACAGCCGCTCGACGACGGAACCGCGCCGATATCCGCTCGACGCGAGAATCTGCATCGCTTTGTCGGCGGCGCGATGTGCCGCTTCGGAGGCAAATAGCTTTGCCATCGACGCGTCCAGGGTCGCGCGGGCGCCTCGTTGGCGCGAATCGGCGGCCTTGAGCGTCAGCATCCGTGCCGCGTCGAGGTCGGTGGCCATGTCGGCAAGCATCCACTGGATTGCCTGATAGTTGCCGATGGGTTGGCCGAACGCTTCCCGAGTCCGGGCGTGACTCAGGGCTTCCTGCAGCGCGGCGGCTCCCACGCCGAGCGCCTGCGCCGCGATTGCGACGCGCCCGCCGTCGAGCGCCCACAACGCAATCCGAAAACCATCACCGGCACTACCCAGCACGGCATCGGCATCAACACGTACGTTCGTCAGCTGCAGATCCATGCAGCCGAGCCCGCGCACGCCGAGCGAATCGGCAGCGGCAACCCGGGTGATCCCGGGCGTGTCCATTGGAACGAAAAAAGCGCTCACTCCACGTCCACGAATTCCCGGTTGTGTCGCCGCAAACACGATCAGCAGATCCGCCGTCTGAGCGTTGGCGACCCAGACCTTTCGACCGTTGATGACGTACCCGCTGTCGTCAAGCCGCGCAATGGTCTGCTGGTTCGCCGCGTCCGACCCGGCGTGTTCTTCCGAGAGGGCGAATGCGCCAAGCGACACTCCGGTGGCCAGGCGGCGCAGCCACGTCTGCTTCTGAGCGGGTGTGCCGAATTCCAGGATCGGTTCGGCAACGAGCGAGTTGTTGACCGCGGCGATGACCGCCACGACGGCGCTCGCGGCGGCGAGCGACTCGAGCGCGAGGGCATAACTGACGTAGTCGAGCCCGGCGCCGCCCCATTCCGTTGGAATCGTGACGCCCATCAGCCCCAACCCGGCCAGTTCGGCGACTACCTCAGAGGGAAACGTCCCCTGCTCGTCGATCTCGGCGGCACGGGGCATGACGCGATCGCGAGCAAACTGGGCGATTCGCTCCTGGTACGCCCTCTGCCCGTCGGTCAGTTCCAAAATCATCGCGGCTGTCGATTGTATTGCCGATCGAGTGGCATTCAACATTCAGCATTCAGCATTTCTTAATGAACCCTTTGGTCCCTCCGTTCGTCATAACCGTAGCGGCGGTCACCGGCGTTTCGGCCTACAATTCTGCGCGGAGAACACCGATTTTGAGAGGCACCAGGTCATTGGCAGAGGTGCGATGCGCCGCGGTTCTCGTCCTTCTTGTTGCCGGGTCTGTCGGCAATGCGCTCGCCCAGTCCACCGTTCTGGCAGACCTCCACGGCTTTGGTCCCAGGCAACTCAAGTCGCAGACATTTGTGCTGGACGCGCCTCAGGAGGTGCAGATCGACGCGGTCGGCGCAACCGCAACGAGCGGGACCAGCAAGGTCAGCGCGCTGACGTCGATGTTTCAGCACGACGACAAGCCGACGCCGTCGTGGTCGGGAAACGCGTGGGTGCTGGATCTGAATTCACGCAAGGTCGTCTGGGAGCTCAGTGCGGTGGCAACGGCGTCCGGCTCCAGCGGCACGCGCGGTTTCAAAGGCAGCGTTCGCCTGCCCGCCGGCTCCTACACCGCGTACTACGCCTCATTCCCCGACGGCGACTACTGGACGGACGAAAACGGCAAATCGAAATCAGATCGGAAGTGGCACTGGTTTGGCGACGAACCGGTGGCGGACTTCAAGCTCGTGGTTCGAGGCACTGGTCGCCCTCTCGCGGAACGGCCGGCGCCACCGTCGTCACCAACCACGATCGTGTCGTTGCGCGGCGATTCCCGAGAACAGTTCGCTGAGTCAGGCTTCGTCCTTGCGAAACCCACTGAAATCGAGATTGTGTCGGAAGGTGAAGCGCGATCGGATGGCGAATTCGATTTCGGCTGGATCGTCAACGTAGACACCAAGGCAACGGTGTGGCGCTTCACCTGGCGCGACTCACAGCCGGCCGGAGGCGCGGCGAAGAATCGCCTGGTCCAGACGTCGCGTACGCTTCCGGCGGGGCGATACGCCGCGTTCTACGCGACGGATGATTCGCACGATCCCTCGGAATGGAACGCGCCGCCTCCACACGATCCCGAAGCGTGGGGGCTCACGTTGAGCGTCAAGGACCGCGACGCTCGGGCATCGGTCAAGACCTTTCCATACGAGCACGTCCCGCAGAACGCGACGATCGTGGCAATCACTCACGTTGGCAACGATGCGTCGCGAAAGCAGGGATTCACCTTGACCCGCCCGATGGACGTCCGCATCTACGCGCTGGGCGAAGGACGCAACGGACGGATGTTCGACTACGGATGGATCACCAGCGCGGGATCGAGAAATCGTGTCTGGACGATGAGCTACGACAACACCGAGCCGGCCGGCGGCGATCGGAAGAACCGAATCGTCGATACGACGATTCACCTCGATAAGGGCAGCTACATCGTTCACTACATCTCGGACGACTCCCACTCGGCCGAAGAGTGGAACGCGGCTGCTCCTCCCGACGGCAAGAGGTGGGGCATCACGGTTCTCTCGCCGCAGGGGCCGATCGACCGCGCGGCGATCACCCCGTACGATGAAAAGAGCGATGCATCCATCCTCGCCGAGTTGACGGAGGTGCGCGACGACGAGCAGGTCCGCAAGAGCTTCTCGCTCGATCGGGAGACAGATGTTCGCATCTACGCGATCGGCGAAGGTTCAGGCGGGGACCTCGTCGACTTCGGCTGGATCGAGGACGCGAAGACGGGGCGGCGCGTATGGGAGATGACGTACCGGACCACCGAACATGCAGGCGGCGCGCAGAAGAATCGCCGCTTCGACGGCGTCATCCGTCTGCCCGCCGGCAATTACGTCCTGCGCTACGAGACCGACGGATCGCATTCGTTCGGGAACTGGAATGCTGCGCCACCGGACGATCCGGAGGCGTGGGGCATTACCGTCACGAGGGCTGGCCGCTAATTCACCCGTTATTGCCGACGCTTTCCGTAACGACTCTCGATCGGCATATAGTATCGACCTCATCCGGAGGTCAGCAGCATGGACCCTCGAGTGCGGGGCTACTTCGTCGCGACCACGGCGACGGTCATGTTGGCGTGCGGCGGCAACTCCCAAACGCCAACCAAGCCATCGGAGACCCCGGCACCAACGCCCCCTGCGGTGACCGTCTCGAGCGTCACCGTCGGCGTCGCCGGCTCACTCGTGCCGACCGTCGCGCCTGGCGACAAACTTCAGCTTTTCGCGCAAGCCACGAATTCTGACGGCAGTGTCATCGACGCGACCAATGTGGCGCTGTGGCAGTCGTCCAATCCGGCGCTGGCTACGGTGTCCGCCGGCGGCCTCGTCACGGCGTTCGCAGAGGGCGCGCTCGACGTCACCGCGACATACCAGAACCGCAGCGGGTCACTTCACGCCGAAATCGCGAAACCAGGCTGTCGCGTGACGCTGAACCCAACCTCGCTGAGCTTCGGCGCCCTTCAGTCGGACGCCTTCGTGACGGTCTCCACCACGCTGAGCGACTGCCGCTGGGCGGCGAAAAGCAACGCGTCGTGGTTACCGGTGTCGTTCGATCCGGGACGAAGTGGAAGCGGCGGGTTCTCTTACTCGATACCTGGCAACAACACACCCGATCCGCGCGATGCGGAGATCGTCATTTCGGTCGTCGGCGGTCCCGCATCAGTGCATCGCGTCCATCAAGAACGCCCGGTCGGCTGTGTGTACTCCGTATCTCCTACCAAGTTGTCATTCAGCAGGGCAGGCGGCACCGGCTCATTCGACGTGACGACCCAGCCTGCAGACTGCCAGTGGCGCATCGACGACAGCTTCCAGCTGGTGCCGAACGTCAGCCGGCGTTCTGGAACTGGCGCGACGAAGGTCACCTATACGGTCGTTCCAAACGCGTTCTCAAGCTTGGTCGAGCTGACGTTGCGGGTGCGAGGCCTCAGCGGATTGAACCCGCCCGCGGTACACACCATTCAGCTCGCAGGTCAGTAGCTGCCGCTGCGCGACCAGCGAGCGCTCGTCAGGCGTGCGCCAGCTTCGCGAAAATCGGCCTGAGTTTCTGCGCCGTATCCGGCAGTTCCTCCGGGAGCACACGCGTCTCGCCAACGACGCTCATGAAGTTCGTATCGCCCGACCATCGCGGGACCACGTGCATGTGCACGTGATCCAGCACACCGGCGCCGGCAGACTTCCCGAGATTGATCCCCATGTTGATCCCATGCGGGCTGTACGCGTCGGTCAGCGCAAGCTCGGAGCGCCGCGTCAGATCGATCAGCTCGCAGAGTTCTTCGTTCGTCGCAGCGGCCAGCGAGGGGATGTGGCGATTCGGCACGACCAGCAGGTGGCCGTTGTTGTACGGATACAGGTTGAGGATTACGTAGCAGGTCTGACCGCGAAAGACGATGAGCGACGATTGCCGGAAGGCTGCAGGGTCGTCAGCTGACGCCGGTGACGCTGACGAATCAGGTTCGGCGAGGGCCTCACAAAAAACACAGCCCCTGGCTTCTCCCCCGCTCAAGATGTAGGGAAGCCGCCAGGGGCTCCAGAGCCGATCCATCGGTTACACGCCGGCGATGTTGGGATCGACGGTCACCGGTGCTGCCGCGGGCGGCGCCGCGGGGGCGTCGGGCTCGCGGTTGATCAGTTCCTTCAGTTCCTTTCCCGGCTTGAAGTACGGCACTTTCTTCGGCGGCACATCCACCTTGTCGCCGGTCTTCGGATTCCGCCCTTTGCGCGGCTCACGGCGCCGCAGCCGGAAGCTGCCGAATCCTCGCAGCTCGATCTTCTCGCCTCGATGCAGCGCATCGATGATGCTCTTGAAGACGGTATCGACGATGACCTCGGAATGCTTCTTCGTGAGGTCCGAAACACGCGAGACTTCCTCGACGAGCTCCGCTTTCGTCATGCTGCCGTTGGTCATACGCTCGCTCCCTTTTGGTCGCTCGCTTGAGTTCAGGTTCGTCCGGGTTCTACGAGGTTCGACTGGGTCCTGCGAGGTTCGTTCTACTCGAGAACGAACCCAGTGGAACCTGGTAGAACCCAGCAGAACCCTGTAGAACCTTCTGTTAGTTCTGGTGCTTGAAGTGATCCCCCAGCGTCACTTCCGGTCGTCCCGTCAGCTCGGTATACGCCTCCCAGTCCGCCCGGAATTCGTCGCTCTTCAGCGCGCGAATGCTGAGCCCGACTTTCCGTTCGGCAGGAATCAGCTTGATGATCTTCATCTGATAACTGTCGCCGACCTTCAGATCGAGCTTCTCGTCCTTGCCGGCGTGCTGCGACTCGTCGAATTCGGAGACGTGGATCAGCCCTTCGATCCCTTCGGCCAGCTCGACGAAGGCGCCGAAGTTGGTCAGGCGGACGACCTTGCCCTCGACGACGTCGCCGACGTGATGCTGCTGGAAGAACTCGTCCCAGACATCCGTCTGCAACTGCTTGAGGCCGAGCGAGAGGCGCTGGTTCTCGGCGTCGATGTTGAGCACCATCGCCTCGACCGTGTCCCCCTTCTTCAGCACTTCAGACGGGTGCTTGAGCCGCTTGCTCCACGACATGTCTGAGATGTGAATCAGGCCGTCGATCCCTTCCTCGACCTCGACGAACGCGCCGAATTCGGTCAGGTTGCGCACCTTGCCGGTAATCGTCGTGCCGATCGGGTACTTCTCCGAGAGCTCGTGCCACGGGTTGCTCTCGACCTGCTTCAACCCGAGCGAGATACGGCGCGCACCCGGATCGACGCCGAGCACCATCGCTTCGACGGTGTCGCCGACGTTGAGAATCTTCGACGGGTGCTTGACGCGTTTGCTCCACGACATCTCGCTGACGTGGATGAGGCCTTCGACGCCAGGCTCGAGCTCGACGAACGCGCCGTAATCCGTGAGGCTGACGACCTTCCCGCTCATCCGCGCACCGACCGGATAGCGCTCGATCACGTTCGACCACGGATCGTTCATCAACTGCTTGTGGCCGAGCGACACGCGTTCGGTCGCGGGATCGTACTTGAGCACGATCACGTCGATCTCATCGTTGACCTTGAAGAGCTCGGACGGATGCGAAACACGGCCCCACGACATATCGGTGATATGCAGCAGGCCGTCGATGCCGCCCAGATCGATGAACGCGCCGTAGTCGGTGATGTTCTTGACGACGCCGCGGAGGACCTTGCCCTCGGCGAGCGTGTCGAGCGTGTGCTTCTTCTTCTCGGCGTTCTCCTCTTCGAGGAGCACCTTGCGCGAGAGCACGATGTTGCCGCGCTTCTTGTTGACCTTGATGACGCGCATGCGCAGCTCCTGGCCGCGCAGGGCATCGAGATTGCGCACGGGACGGACGTCGATCTGCGAGCCGGGGAGGAAGGCGCGGACGCCGATGTCGACCGCGAGACCGCCCTTGATGCGCTCGATGACGCGGCCGATGACGACCTTGCGCTCGGCATAGGCCTTCTCGACTTCGTCCCAGATCTTCATCTTCTCGGCCTTCTCGCGCGAGAGCACCACGTAGCCTTCGCGGTCCTCGGTGCGCTCGAGCAGCACGTCGACGATGTCGCCGGGCTGCACGGTGATCTGGCCGGTTTCGTCCAGGAATTCGTCGACAGGGATGATCCCCTCGGACTTGTAGCCGACGTCGACGATGACTTCGGACGGCGTCACTTTGAGCACCGTCCCCTTCACGACCTCGCCTTCCGCGATGTTGCGGAAGCTGTTATCGTAAAGGTCCAGAAGGCGCGCGTATTCCTGCGGATCAACCTGATCGTCTACGCCGGTTGCGCCACCTCCTTGCGGAATGATCTGCTGCTGTTTGTCTGTTGCCATGCTCAGCGGGTCCTCTCTCAACGTACTGCCGGGATCTCAGCTCCGGCGGGCTGTAGATTTGCAACCACCTTGTGGGCGATAAGCAGTAGATTATCCAACAGTTACAGCCGTTCGGTCAAGGAGAAGCGTAATGGCCCGGAAACCGGCGCGGAAAGCGAAAGGCCAGAAGACCACTCCCTCGAAACGTAAGGCTGGGGCCGGCGCTCGGGCATCTGCCCGACGTGCTGCCGGCGCCCGCCGGACCACGGCCACGCGCACGACCGGCCGGACCTCAGGCGCGAAGAGCGCGAAGGGCAAAGCGCGCCGCAAGCAGACGAGGGCCCCGGCGCGGCCGCGCACGAGCGCGAAGGCGGCAAAAAAGACCGCGAAGCGCGG
>Ga0207701_10000203_pt1 | contig 59473 bp, 46 predicted proteins | sample KBSSwiSSwithPhiX_FD_184294 | JGI IMG/M metagenome (GOLD analysis project Ga0207701, IMG submission 184294) | Switchgrass rhizosphere bulk soil microbial communities from Kellogg Biological Station, Michigan, USA, with PhiX - S5 (SPAdes) (version 2) | ecosystem: Environmental > Terrestrial >... | reverse complement strand
TGCGCTTTCCGAACGTCTATGGCATCGACATGCCGAACCAGAGCGAACTCGTCGCCACCGGCCGCACCGATGCCGAGATCGCGCGCGAAATCGGCGCGGACCTTCTGGTGTACCAGGACCTCGAGGCGCTGAAACGGGCGGTGCGCGCAGCCAATCCTGCGCTCAGGAATTTCGAGGCCTCGTGCTTCGACGGCAAGTACATCACCGGCGACATCACCGCCGACTACCTGTCGCAGTTGGCCGTCGAACGCGACGAGCAGCGCGGGCAGGCCGACGCCGATCTGCTGGAAGAGGAAAAGCAGGCCGGTTAGGCGGGCATTGCGCCTGCGGAATATTCGCATTGCGGGCGAGCAAGCGCTTGTGAGGTAATGCACTGTGGCCGAGATGTGAGCGCCGTTCCGGATCGGCCATAACTCGGGCCCACCCGAATCCGTGTCCGGCTGCCCGAACCTTGCAATCGCGTCGGGGAGGGCATGATGAAACCCACCGCAGCAGGAGCGATAGTCGCGGCACTTTTCGCGATGATGGCGACCGTCGCGTCGCCTGTCTCGGCAGCAACCGTCAAGGCGGTCGAGTACTTCCATCCGCAGTTCGATCACTACTTCGTCACGGCGAGCCCGGCGGAAATTGCCGCGCTCGACGGCGGCGCCGTCAAGGGTTGGTTGCGTACCGGCCAGCGCTACCGCGTAGACGATGCTCCGGCGGCCGACCTGGCGCCGGTATGCAGGTTTCACACTGCGGCGTTTGCGGACAAGCCGACGCACTTCTTTACTGCGTCGGCAGCGGAATGCGATCTGCTGAAGTCGTGGCCGGACTGGCTATACGAGGGCATTGCGTTCTATGCGCGTTTGCCGGATGGACAAGGCAGCTGCGGCGCGGGTACCGCGGCCATTCACCGGCTCTACAACGGTGGCCAAGGTAGCGCACCCAACCACGCGTATACGGCGGAGCCCGCCAAGCGCGACACGCTGGTGGCTGCCGGTTGGATCTCCGAAGGGGTGGCGTACTGCGTACCGTTGGCGGTCGGTGATCCGGCGGCGATGACGCAGCTACTGGCCGGATCGAGGTGGCAATTCACGGACACCTATACCTGGCTGTTGGAAACCCGCTTCGATCCTGCGCCGGCAGTGACTGGGTACGTCGAATTGGCCACCGAAATGATTGCGTCCTGGGGGTTCCCCAAGCCGCCCGAGGCAATCTACCACCAGCCCAATGACCGCCGCCCGTTTGGTCCGGGTGACGGATTCTGGGACGGGGTGGCAGCATGGGACCCTCTCTCCGGCGAGTACGTTGTACTTAGCCTCGACAATTTTGATGGCATTTGGGTCGCCTGGACATTCGACAACGCCCAGGTTACGAGCACGCCTGTCTGCGCAACGGTGCTCAGACAGAATTTTGGCCGCCTTGGTCCGGGGTTGCATTCATTTCAACCGACACTCGCGTCAGGATGTGAACCCGGAGTCGCGTATCGATTGACCCCATGACGGAAATTCCGTGCCACTTCGCGCCTTGAGACAATCTTGCCTCAGGGCGCGAACGAGACGACGCCGTTTCACGAGAGTTTCTGCAAGTCGCATTGCGATGCTTCGGCCAGAGCGTCTTTGCCGTCGTCGCGCACCCGCGTTCACAGCTCGATTCCACCGCTAGTCTGCCATCGCGCCTCCGGCGTGCAGGCGGCGCACGTAAAAGTTGGACGACTAATCGCGTTGCCGGCGCGAGCGCGCAGTGATGCAATGCATCCGGGGCGTTTGCAGTGGCCTCGTGAGTGGTAGCAGGAGAGCGCCCCACGAAGCAAACGGACAAGACTTGCGGGGCATGGCGAATGAGGAGAGAACCATGCTAACGAAACGAATGCTTACCGTGGCGCTTTTCGCGGCCTCCACTGTTCTCACCGGCGCATTTTCGCAACAGGCCAGCGCGGACGTCGTCCGGGCCGTCGAGTACTACCATTCCGGGATTGATCACCTTTTCGTCACAGCCAACCCACTGGAGATCGATGCTCTCGACTCCGGAACGGTGGGCGGTTGGCTTCGCACCGGGCAACGCTTCCGCGTCGACGACGCGGCGTCCCCCGGCCTGGTGCCGGTGTGCCGTTTCTACACGTCAGCGTATGCCGGCAAGGCGACGCACTTTTTTACCGCTTCGTCCAGCGAGTGCGAACAACTGAAGACGTCGTCCGACTGGGTCTATGAAGGTGTGGCGTTCTACGCGCGGCTGCCAGACGCTTCTGGCACCTGCGGCGCCGGCAACGTGGCGGTGCAGCGTCTGTTCAACGGCGGCCAAGGGGGTGCGCCCAACCACGCCTACACTGTGCACGACGCAACGCAGAAGCTGCTCACGCAATCGGGCTGGGTTCCGGAAGGCGTTGCGTTCTGTGCCCCACTGGCCGCAGGCGATCCGATCGCCAACACGCAAGCGTTGGCCGGTTCGGAATGGAATCTGCCACGCGACTTGCCTACCGACGATGTCAACCCCCCGTCCCGGATCAGGTTCCAGACCAACGTGTGGCTGGGCGAGAGCGGCAATCCTCAAGCATATGTGCAACTCCAGGCGCGGGGCGACGGCTTTGCCTCCGGAGCCGGAACGTGGGATCCGGTCGCGGGTTCCTATAGCGTGATGGTTGGCAACGGCTTCAGCTTGGGCAAGGAGGTGACGTTCGACGACGCCGTCGGCCCGAACGTTCCCGTCTGCACGATGCGCAAGGTAGCCGCGAACGGATGGAACCCATCCATCGCACAGCGCTATCCGGTCGAGCTTTTCACCGGCTGCGAGCCCGGCCTGGCGCACAGGCTTTAGACACTGCGTCGATGCCTCCCGGGGAATTGACGTCAAGGTGCTGCAAATGTAGACTTCCAACTGCGCCGATTTGAAGCTTCAGCTTGCGGGCGCATAATAAATTCCGCTAAAGCGAGGTTAGCCTCAGCCAAGAGATACTTGGCGGGGCACACAAAACCCGTTCGGCGGCCCGCCTGACGGGTTTTTTGTTTTGCCCGGGTCAAATGGCCAAGGGCTCGAAGGTGACGCAATGAGCAACGACAAGCCCAAACGCGGTTTCACGACCGCAATCCTGCATTCCGACCGCGACGACGCGATCGAGCACGGCGCATTGCACAAGCCACTGCATCTCTCGGTGGCTTACGGTTACAAGGATTCGCGAGAACTCGCGGCCGTATTCCAGGGGCGGTCCAAGGGCTACGCCTATGGCCGCCAGGGCAACCCGACGTCGACGGCGCTGGAAGCCAAGGTCAATGCGATGGAAGGCGGTGTCGGGACTATAACGTTCGCCACCGGCATGGCCGCCATCGGCGCGATCTTTCTCGCGCTGCTGAAGCGCGACGACCATATCGTGGCCAGCCAGTTCGTGTTCGGCAACACCACCAGCGCGCTGCTCACGCTGGAAGCGCACGGGCACCCGGTGACGTTCGTCGATGCGACTGACGTGCGCCATGTCGAGACGGCACTGACGCCCGCCACGCGCGTCGTGTTCGTCGAGACGGTCGCCAATCCGCGCACGCAGGTGGCGGACCTGAAGAAAATCGGCGATCTCTGCCGCGCGCGCGGCATCCTCTACATCGTCGACAACACGATGACGTCACCGTGGCTGTTCCAGCCGAAGAATGTCGGCGCGGGCTTCATCGTCAACGCGCTGACCAAATACATCGGAGGTCACGGCAACGCGCTCGCGGGCAGCGTCACCGACACCGGGCTTTTCGACTGGACGACGTTTCCGAATATCGCGGACGTCTACAAGACGCAGCCTCCTCCGATGTGGGGTCTGCAGCAGTTGCGCAAGAAAGGGCTCCGCGATTGGGGTGGCACATTGGCGGCGGAACAGGCGCATCACATTGCGGTCGGTGCGGAAACGCTCGCCTTGCGCATGGAGCGGATCTGCGCCAACGCACTGGCGCTGGCCGAGTGGCTTCAGGACCAGCCGCAGGTGCACGCCGTCCACTATCCGGGGCTCGTCGAGCATCCGCAACATGAACTTGCCGGCGAATTGTTCCGCGCCTACGGCGGCCTGCTGTCGTTCGAATTGACCGGAGGCATCGACCCGTTCGACTTCCTCAATCGCCTGAAGGTCGTCGTCCTGTCGTCGAACCTGGGCGACAACCGCACCCTCGCGATTCCCGTGGCGCACACGATCTTCTACGAGATGGGTGCCGAGCGCAGGGCCGCAATGGGGATCGCGGATTCGCTGATCCGCATCTCGATCGGCATCGAGGACGGCAACGACCTCATCGCCGACTTCCGGCAGGCGTTGCACTGATCGGCGACCTGCGTGGTTGCTAGTCGGGTCTGTCGTCAGGCGGAGCGCCGGCCGCAAAGCGAGCGAGCACGCGACGACGCAGCCACAGGGCCGGCGGAATCCAGCCCGCCCAGCGCACGAGGTCGATGAGGTCGTCGTCCCAGTGCCATACCTCGACGAGATCGAAATGCATGCCGTAGCGCTGCTCGACCCAGCCGAAGGCCACGATCCAGGGTACCGCGACAAACGGTAGGACGATGAACGCGCGGTGATGAGGCAATAGCGATCGCCAGAGCGGAACGGCAACCAGTCCGCCCACAATGACGATCTGCAGTATTGGACGCATCGACGGATTTGCGGAAAGCCACGGCGCCAGCAGCGGTTCGGTCACGATCATCTTTACCGCGGTCCAGCCCAGCACTCCTGCGCCGAGCCAGATGATGGCGGGAAAGCGCTCGACCCAGCGCAACACCAGCGTCGATCCCCAGACCACAATGGGAACGGACACGGCGAGTCCGACCAGGACGAGCAGCATCGATCCTTGCGCAGCGCCACCGACGGCCAGTACGTTGTCGACGCCCATCACCGCGTCAGCCACGATGATCGTCCGCACCGCTCCGCGAACCGAATTGGCCGGCGCGATTTCGTGGCTGCCGGAGTTGTCCTGCGTCAACCTCCAGCCGATATAGATCAGCGCGATGCCGCCGATGACGAGGAAGCCCGGAATCTTGAGCAGGTAGACGACGACCGCGGTGAGCAACGCACGAATCGCGATGGCGCCAAAGGTGCCCCACAGCACGACTTTGCGCTGCATTTCCGGAGGCACGTTGCGCGCGGCCAGGCCGATGACGAGGGCGTTGTCGCCGGCCAGCACGAGGTCGATGAGGATGATCGCCCCCAGCGCGGAAAACCAGGCCGAGGTGAAGAGTTCCGGGGTCATCCTGCGATCTCGCGTTCGTGAACGCCGTGCGCGTCGACCTCGAGGTATTGGCCACTGTCGTGCCAGTCCGCCATCACCCAGCGTTCGCGCGAAGCGCCGTCGACATCGTGACGATGCCGGTCGGGCCGGTGCGTGTGGCCATGGATCATGCGCTGCGCATCATGCCGCCGAAACGCGTCCGCGACGGCCCCGGCATTCACGTCCATGATGTATTCGGGCTTCAGTGACTTGTCGCTGCTGCTCTTGCGGCGCAGCCAGGCGGCCATCAGCCGACGCACGAAATAGGGGAGACGCAGCAGCCGGCGCATCGCCTCCGGCGTGCGCACGCGTGCGCGATAGGCCTGGTATTCGGCATCGTCGGTGCACAGTTCGTCGCCGTGGGAAATGAGCGTCGGCACGCCATGAAGTTCGAGGCGCACCTGCTCGGGCAGCAAAGTCGCACCCGACGCATCTTCGAATGCTCCGCCAAGCATGAAATCGCGATTGCCGCGGGCCACGAACAGCGGAACGCCGGAATCGGCCAGCGTACGCATCGACTTCACGATAGGCGCTATGAATGGCTCGCGCAATTGGTCGTCGCCGATCCACCAGTCGAAGAGGTCGCCCAGGATGTAGACCGCCGCAGCCGCGCGCGCTGGACCGTCCACGAACGCGTGAAATGCCGCGACCGCAGCGGGCCGGTCGGGCGACAGGTGAAGGTCCGAGAGGAACAGCGTCGGCCGCGGGGACCCCGATTCCGCCATCGCCCTTAGCCGGCGACTTCCTCGGCTTTGAGGATCACGACATCCTGCTGCGGCACGTTCTGGTGAAAGCCGCTGGTGGCCGTCGGCACCGCCTTGATCTTGTCCACGATGTCGCGTCCCCCGGTGACCTTGCCGAACACGCAATAGCCCCAGCCATTGGCGCTGGGCGCAGTGTAGTCGAGGAAATCGTTGTCGGCGACGTTGATGAAGAATTGCGCCGTGGCCGAATGCGGTTCCGAGGTGCGCGCCATCGCGACCGTGTAGTTCTTGTTCTTCACGCCGTTAGTGGCTTCGTTGGCGACCGGCTTGCGCGTGGGCTTCTGTTTCATCCCGGGCTCCATCCCGCCGCCCTGGATCATGAATCCGGGGATGACGCGATGGAACAGCGTGTTGTCGTAGTGGCCGTCGCGGACGTATTGCAGAAAGTTGGCGGTGGAAGCCGGCGCGTTCTCGGCGTCGAGTTCCAGCGTGATGTCGCCGTGGTTGGTGTGCAGGACTACGGGCATGGTCTGGCTCCGGGACTCAGGGCATGATCAATTTGGCCGACTTGATGATGACTTTCTCGACCGGGACGTCCTTCGGGAACTGGCCGCCGCTTCCAGTCGCGGACTTGGCGATCTTGGTCACCACATCCATGCCGGAGACGACCTTGCCGAACACGGTGTAGCCGGGATTGGTCGGCGAATAGTTGAGGGACTTGTTGTCGTTGACGTTGATGAAGAACTGCGACGTCGCGGAGTTTGGGTCGCTGGTGCGCGCCATCGATACGGTGCCCGGCACGTTCAGCAGTCCTGCCTTGCTCGACGACTCGGCTTCGATGGGGACCGGCGGACGCGTCGGTTTCTGCGAAAATTCGGGCGTGAACCCGCCGCCCTGGATCATGAAGCCGTCGATGACACGGTGGAACTGCGTGCCGTCGTAGAACTTGTCCTTCACGTATTGGGCGAAGTTGGCGACGGTCTTGGGCGCGGCGTCAGGGTACAACTCGATCTTGATCACGCCCGCTGACGTGTCGAGCTCGACCTGCGGGTTGGCAGCAAGGGCCGTCGTCGCGGCAAGGGCGAAGGCTGCGGTAGCTACAAAAAGTCGATGCAACATGGATTGCCTCCTGAAGTTGTATTGCTTTGAATGCCTGCCTACTTGGGCGCATCCGCGGTTGCGGCGGGCGCGGCCGGTGTTGGGGCTGGTGTTGGGGCCGGTGCCGGTGCCTCCGGTTTGCCAGGGGTCGCGGTGGCCGACACGGGCGGTGGGGAGCGCATCCCGAGCACGTCGCGCACGAGGTTCAGCTTCGGTGGCGCGGTCTTGTTTTTCGCGTCGCGCGCAATGGCCTTTTCGTAATTGACGCCAGCCAGCCGCGCATACACGTCGCCCAGGTTCTCGTAGGCGATCGTGTAGTCTGGCGCGGCCAGCAGAGCCGCTTCCAGCTCGTCGCGCGCGCCGGCGTAGTTGCCCTTCTGCGCGTAGAGGACAGCGAGATTATTGCGAACTTCGGGCAATTCCGGAAAGTCGGCGAGCAGCCCCAGGTACAGGCTGATTGCGGCGTCGGTCTTGCCCGAGTCCGCGAGGGCCACGCCTTTCATGAACCGTGCCTGTGGTTCGCGCGGCCGCTCGGCGGACAGCGTATCGAGGATCGCGATGGCCCCGTCGTAATTTTTCTCGGCGATGAGGCTCCGCGCATCCTTCAGCCCCTTCGAGTAGGCCTTCCGCGCTGCGTCGGACATCTCGCGCGGATCGGACAGCGGGGGCGATTGCGCCGCCACCCATTGCGAGCACGACGCCACGACGATGGCAAACATAAGGGAAGCAGGACGCATGCGCAGCAAGGGAGATCCGGACGAGAGTCGCGCGACCGCGCGGTCAAACGTGGATTCTAGCAGCCGCCAGGGCGGGGGTCCGGGCCAGGCTCAACTCCGCAGGCGGTTCACCGTGGCGTCGATGAGGCGCCGGGCAATCGACACGTTGGGCGGCAACGGCGGGAGCGCATCGAGCGCAAACCAGCGCGCGTCGGCGATCTCGGCGTCCTCGAGGCGGATTTCGCCTCCCGCGTATTCGGCGGTATACGCGATCATCAGCGAATGCGGGAAGGCCCAGGATTGGCTGGCGAAGTAGGTGATGCCATCGACTTCGACGCCGACCTCCTCGCGCACTTCGCGATGCACGCAGTCCTCGATGGTCTCGCCGGGTTCGACAAAGCCCGCGAGCGCGCTGTAGACGCCGTTCACGAAGCGATGCGACCGCGCCAGCAGCAGCTCGCGGCCACGCGTGACCAGCGCCATCATCGCCGGCGACACGCGCGGGTAGGCGACGAGTCCGCATGCGGGGCATTCCTTGGCGCGTTCATCGGCCTTGTTGCGCGTCGGCGTACCGCAGCGGCCGCAGAAACGATGCGTGCGGTCCCATTCCACCACCTGGAACGCGCGTGCGGCCAGGGCCAGCAGGGATTCGGGTACGCGCAGGAACAGCGAACGCAGGCCGACGTAGCGCATTCCCGCGGGTTCCGGTGCGTTGTCCGGCAGCGCCACCGCGATGCACGCGGCATCGCCCAGGTGTCCCAGGAAATGCGGTGTGCCGGCCAGTCCGGCCGCGTCCAGCGTCGCGAGTGACGGAATACTTGGCGCGTCATCCGTGCCGCCGACGAGTATCTTCCCGTCGCGGTAGGCGAATGCATGCGACACGGCCCCGATCGCCGCGGGCATGACGTGGAGCGGCGTGAAGCCGGCCGGTGTATGCATCGTCAGCGCAGGAAGCGCTCGTCCTTGCCGATCACCGTGAGCTCGACGAAGCGCGATCCACTGTGGCTGGTTGGCGTGAACGTAATCAGGTAGCCGCCGACGTCGACGTCGCGCATGTTCTCCATCGCCGCGATGAATTTTTCGCGGGTGAGATCCGGTCCGGTGCGGCGCAGGCCCTCTACCAGCACCTTTGCGGAAATGAATCCTTCGAGGCTGGTGAACGAGTAATCTTCCTTCTTGGTCGATGCCGTGTACTGCGCCTGGTAATCTTTGACGACCGGCGTGGCCACGTTCCACGGGAACGGCACGACTTGCGTAATGCCCACGCCGCGGCCGTCGGGACCGGCTTCCGACGCCAACGCCTTGCTGCCGACGAACGATACGTTCATGAATTGCGGATTGTAGCCGGCCGCGCGCATCGCCTTGATGAACGCCGCCACCGACTTGTACGCCGAGATCATCACTACGGCCTGCGGGTCGGCTTTGCCGATCGTCGCCACCGCGGCGGCGACGTCGACGGTGTTGCGCTCCACGGTGCCGGTCGCGACGATCTTCAGGTTGCGCTTCAGCATCGCGCGCTCCACGCCTGCCAGGCCGGCCTTGCCGTAGTCGTCGTTCTGGTAGAACACGGCGATGCGGTCGAGCGTCTGCCCGCCCAGCTGGTTGACGATCTTCTCGGTCTCGTCGAAATAGCTGGCACGGACGTTGAATATGTAGCGATTGATCGGATTGCGCAACGATTCGGCCCCGGTGAACGGACCCACGAACGGCACCTTCGCGGCGGTGAAAATCGGCTTCGCCGCGTTGGACGTCGGCGTGCCGACATAGCCGAACAGCAGGAACACGCCTTCGTCGATCAGCTTCTTGGTGTTGGCTGCGGCACGGTCGGGCTCATAGCCGTCGTCGAGCGAGCGCAGTTCGATCTTGCGGCCATTGATGCCGCCGGCCGCGTTGACCGCCTGGAAGTAGGCCTGTGCTCCGGCGCGCATTTCGTTGCCGAGCGCCTGCGCCGGCCCCGAGAAGGCCGCTGACTGTCCGATGACGATCGTCGTGGGGGTCACCCCTGTTTCCGCTTGCGCGACCGCGGCGGCCGTCGCGAACGCGAAAATGGCCAAGCCGTTGAGCATAGATTTCATCCGTTATTCTCCCCAGATCCGCAGAAACGCCCGCGCCGACGCATCTCCCTGCCTGGCTTGGCAGCGACATCATGCGCCCTCAGCAGGGGCATGCAAATATCGTGCGCGCGGATCGGCCCTGGCCCCCGATTTCGTCCGGACGCAGGGCTGGGGGTAGGACCGACCCCGGTGGCTCGCGTATAATTCCCTGTTTCGCCAAAGGATTTCGCCATGGAAGCCGAGCAGCTCAACGCCCTAGCCAACACGCTGGCCGACCTGTCCACGCGCACGCGTGAACTGCGGAGGTATCTTTGACTTCGACGTCAAGGCGGAGCGGCTAGGGGCAGTATCGAAGGAACTGGAAGACCCGAAGGTCTGGGACGACCCGGCGCGCGCGCAGGAACTGGGCCGGGAAAAGAAGCAGCTGGAGGTCGTTGTTCACTCGCTGACACAGCTGACCTCGGACCTGTCCGACAGCACCGAGCTGTTCGGCCTCGCACGGGCCGAGGGCGACGACGCGACCGTTCGCTCCATCCAGGGTGATGTCGGGAAGATCGCCAAGGTCGTCGACGACCTCGAATTCCGGCGGATGTTCAACCAGCCGCTCGACCCGGCCAACTGCTTCATCGACATCCAGGCGGGCAGCGGCGGCACCGAGGCGCAGGACTGGGCGTCGATGCTGATGCGCATGTACCTGCGCTATTGCGAACGCAAGGGCTACCACACCGATGTGCTGGAAGAGTCCGATGGCGAAGTCGCGGGCATCAAGAGCGCGTCGATCAAGGTCGAGGGCGATTACGCCTACGGTTTCCTGCGCACCGAGGTAGGCGTGCACCGGCTCGTGCGCAAGAGCCCGTTCGACTCCAACGCGCGGCGGCACACGTCGTTCGCCAGCGTCTTCGTGTACCCGGAAGTCGACGATTCGATCGTTGTCGACATCAATCCTGCCGACCTGCGTATCGACACCTATCGCGCGTCGGGCGCCGGCGGCCAGCACGTCAACAAGACGGATTCGGCGGTGCGCATAACGCATCTGCCCACGAACATCGTCGTGCAATGCCAGAACGACCGTTCCCAGCACCGCAACCGGGCCGAGGCGATGGCCATGCTCAAGTCCAAGCTGTACGAGCACGAATTGCGCAAGCGCCAGGCCGAACAGCAGAAACTTGAGGACTCCAAGACCGACATCGGCTGGGGCCACCAGATCCGGTCTTATGTGCTCGACCAGTCGCGCATCAAGGACCTGCGCACCAATTACGAAGTCGGCAACACGCAAGCCATACTCGACGGCGATCTCGACGATTTCATCGCGGCGAGCCTGAAGCAGGGCGTGTAGCAGGGGAAATGAGGGGAGAAACGATGTCCGAAAACAAGAACGCGCCGGATGCCGCGCCAGCCGACGAGAACCAGATCATTGCCGAGCGAAGGGGAAAGCTGGCCGCGCTGCGCGCGAAGGGTCAGGCCTATCCGAACGACTTCCGGCGCGATACGCTCGCAGCGGACCTGCACGCGGCGCACGACGCGAAGACGAACGAAGAGCTGGAGTCCCTCGCGAAGACGGTCACCGTCGCCGGCCGCATGATGCTGAAGCGTGTGATGGGCAAGGCGTGTTTCGCGACCGTGCAGGATATGTCCGGCCGCATCCAGCTCTACGTGACGCTCGACGCGCTTGGCGCGGAAGCACTCGACGACTTCAAGCACTGGGACTTGGGCGACATCGTCGGGGCGACGGGACATCTATTCAAGACCAAGACCGGCGAACTGTCCGTCAAGGTTGCTTCGGTCCGCCTGCTGGCCAAGGCGCTGCGCCCGTTGCCGGAGAAGTTCCACGGCATGACCGACCAGGAACAGCGTTACCGCCAGCGGTATGTCGACCTCATCACCAACGCGGCGGCGCGCGACGTGTTCGTCAAGCGTTCGCAGATCGTGCAGGGCATGCGGGAGTTCTTCGTGCGCCGCGGCTATCTCGAAGTCGAGACGCCGATGATGCATCCGATCCCGGGCGGCGCCACGGCGCGCCCGTTCGTCACGCACCACAACGCGCTGGATATGCAGCTGTTCCTGCGCATCGCGCCGGAGCTGTATCTGAAGCGGCTCGTCGTCGGCGGGCTCGAGCGCGTGTTCGAGATCAACCGCAATTTCCGCAACGAGGGCATCTCGACGCGGCACAATCCCGAGTTCACGATGCTCGAGTTCTACGAGGCCTATCAGGACTACAACTACCTGATGGACCTGACCGAGGAGCTTCTGCGCGAACTCGCACAAAAGGTGCTGGGCACCACGACGATCGATTACCAGGGCGCGACGATCGAACTGGGCAAGCCCTTCGATCGGCTGACGATGGCGCAGGCGATCCACAAGTACAATCCGCAATACCCGCTGGCGGATCTCGACCGGCGCGATTTCCTTGCGTCGTCGCTGGCGCCGTTTAAGGTCGACGTCCTACCCACGGATGGCGTCGGTCTGTTGCAGTTGAAGCTCTTCGAGGAAACGACCGAAGCCAGGCTCATCCAGCCGACGTTCATCGTCCAGTACCTGACCGACGTGTCGCCGCTTGCGCGTGCGAACGACGCCGATCCATCCGTTACCGACCGCTTCGAGCTCTTCGTCACCGGCCGCGAACTGGCCAACGGATTCTCGGAACTGAACGACCCGGAAGACCAGGCGGCGCGCCTGCAGGCGCAGGTCGATGCGCGGGAGGCGGGGGACGAGGAGGCGATGTACCTGGACGCGGATTACCTGCGCGCGATGGAATATGGATTGCCTCCGACTGCAGGTGAGGGCATTGGCATTGATCGCCTTGTGATGCTGCTGACCAACTCGCCGTCCATTCGGGACGTCATCCTCTTTCCACAACTGAAGCGGGAATCCTGACCGGGTGCGCGGCATGGAGCGTCGTTTCGCAAGCTTCGCCGAGTTCTACCCGTTCTACCTGTCCGAGCATGCGAACCGCACGTGCCGGCGCCTGCATTTCACGGGTACTTCCCTGTCGCTTGGCTGCATTGTGGCCGCGTTCACCTCGGGCAACCCATGGTGGGCCGGGGGCGCGTTGTTGGCCGGGTATGGTTTCGCGTGGATCGGCCATCTGTTCTTCGAACACAACCGGCCGGCGACCTTCGCCCATCCGCTGTACAGCCTTCGCGGCGATTTCGTCATGTTCAAGGACATCCTCACGGGCCGGATTCCGTTCTGACCCGGTCTGCGCCATTCGGCCGGCGGCGGGCTTGACTTATACCCCTGGTGGGTATAGCTTGATGAGATGGATGCGCAAGCCGTCGCCCCCGCTCGCTCCGGCACCCCGGAAGGCCCTCCGCGGCAGACGCAGGACCGTATCGAACTCGGCTTGACGGGGATGACCTGCGCGGCCTGCGCGGCGCGCATAGAAAAGGTCCTCAATCGCGTTCCCGGCGTGCAGGCCGCGGTCAATTTCGCCACGGAGGTTGCGACTGTCGGTTTCGACCCGGCGACGGCGACACCGGCGCAGTTGATCGAGGCAGTGACGCGAGCGGGCTACGGCGCGAGCGTGCGTCGCGATTCCGATGCGCAGCGGGCCGGCGACAAAGCGCGCAAGAAGCGCGACTACGAGGCGCTGAGGCGGGACTTCGTCGTTTCGGCGATCCTTACAATTCCGTTGCTGGCGCAGATGGTGCCGATGCTGGCGTCGGGCGGCTGGTTCGACCCGGCGCACGCCGATTTCATTCCGCGCGGCTGGCAATTGGCGCTCGCAACGCCGGTGCAATTCTGGATTGGCCGGCGATTTTATGTCAGCGCGTGGCACGCGTTGCGCGGCGGCGGCGCGAACATGGACGTTCTGGTGGTCCTCGGCACTACGATGGCATGGGCATTCAGCGCGGTGGTCACGATATTCGGACTGAACCAGCACGTGTATTACGAGGCCGGCGCGGCGGTGATCACGCTGGTCTTGCTGGGCAAGCTGCTCGAAGCGCGCGCCAAGGCCGGCACGTCGGCGGCCCTCGAGGGTCTCGTGCGCCTCCAGCCGAAAATTGCCCATGTGCTGCGCGATGGCACGACGACCGACGTTTCATTGCCGCAGGTCGTCACTGGCGATCGTTTCGTCGTTCGCGCCGGGGAAAGCATTCCGGTCGACGGTGTCGTCCGCGACGGCAGTTCGAGCGTCGACGAGAGCATGCTGACCGGCGAGAGCATCGCCTCGGCGAAAACAGCGGGCGCCAAGGTGTTCGCCGGCACGATCAACCAAGAGGGCATGTTGACGTGCGAAGCCACGGGCGTCGGCAGTTCGACGCTTTTGGCCGGCATTGTCCGGCTGGTGGCGGAAGCGCAGGGGTCCAAGGCGCCCATCCAGCGCCTCGCGGACAAGGTCAGCGGCATCTTCGTGCCGGTGGTAGTGGTCATCGCGGTGCTGACGTTCGCGCTGACCTGGTGGGGCTTCGGCGACGCCGCGCGCGCGCTGGTCAATGCGGTTGCGGTACTCGTCATCGCCTGCCCATGCGCGCTGGGACTCGCGACGCCGACCGCAATCATGGTGGGCACCGGCCGCGGCGCGCAGTCCGGCATCCTGATCCGCAATGCGTCGGCGCTGGAACAAGCGGGCAGGCTGCAGACGTTGATCGTCGACAAGACCGGAACGCTGACCGAAGGGCGGCCGGTGGTGACCGACATCGTGGCATTCGGCGGCGCGTCGCGCGCGCAGTTGCTGCACACTGCGGCATCGCTGGAACAGGGCTCGGCCCATCCGCTCGCAAAGGCGGTTCTCGCCGCGGCGAGCGCGGAAGGGATTGCTCCCGCGCCGTTGACGCGCTTCAACTCGGTCCCGGGAAAAGGCGTGCAGGGCGTCTTGGCTACGGGCGACGAAACTTCCATGCTGGGTTCACTCGATTATCTGGCCGACAACGGCGTCATCGTTGCGCGCGCGGAATACGCGGCAATGCAGTCGACCGGCAAGACGTTGATCGGCGTCGCATCGGGAGGGCGTCCGCTCGGCATGCTGGCGCTTGCCGATAAGGTGCGCCCGTCGTCGTCGGCCGCCGTCGCCCGTCTGAAGGCAGCCGGAATCGCCGTGGTGATGCTCACCGGCGACAACGCCGTGACGGCGCAGGCGGTCGCGCGGGCGGTCGGCATCGCCGACTTCCGTGCGGACGTCCTTCCGGCCGACAAGGCCGAAGCCGTGCGCGAGTTGAAGGCGCGAGGCGTGGTTACGGGCATGGTCGGCGACGGCGTGAACGACGCGCCGGCATTGGCGGCGGCGGACGTGAGCTTCGCGATCGGTACGGGAGCGGATGTCGCCATTGAAGCGGCCGACATCACGCTCGTTCGCAACGATCTCGGCGCGGTTGTCGACGCAATCATGTTGTCGCGCGCGACGCTTTCCAAGATTCGCCAGAACCTGTTCTTTGCGTTTGCCTATAACGTCCTCGGCATTCCGCTGGCGGCGGCGGGCCTGCTGAATCCGGTCATCGCGGGTGCGGCGATGGCGGCGAGTTCCGTATCCGTCGTCGGCAACGCGTTGTTGCTCAGGCGGTGGCGTCCCGGTCCATGAATTTTTCGAAGGAGGCAACGATGGAAAGCATCACATTGAACGTGAAGGGCATGACGTGCGGAGGATGCGTAGCAAGCGTTACGCGAGTGCTGAAGGCCGTCCCAGGCGTCAGCGACGTCGCCGTGACGCTGCAGCCAAGTGTGGCCAGCGTGACGTTCGACCCCGCCCAAACCCAGGTGCCGGCACTGCGTGCGGCGATCGAAGGCGCGGGCTTTGACGTCGCCGCCTGACGTGCGACTCAAGATTGGTACGGCGCATGCCCATCCGGTGATTGCGCGCAAGGACGGCGACGCGCTGACCAAGCGCATCAACCGCATCGAGGGCCAGGTCCGGGGCATTGGCAAGATGATCGCCGACGATCGCTACTGCATCGACGTGCTGACGCAGGTCAGCGCCGTGCAGGCCGCGCTGGACGCGCTGGCGTTACAGCTGCTCGAACATCATTTGCACGGCTGCGTGCAGCACGCCGTCAAATCGGGCGACGGCGAGCACGCGATCGACGAGGCGTTGACGGTGATCCGCAAGTTCGCCCGCTGAGTCGCTCTTTGCGGCGCGTCGGCTCGACCGTCAGCGCGAGGCGAAGCGCTCGATCCATTTCGCGAAAGCGGCCAGGAATTTCTGCATGAATTCGCGCGTCGATTCGTCCACCAGCATGCCCTTGTCGTCGAACAGTTTCGCGGCATTGCCGACGTAGGCCTCGGGCTGCGGCATGGTGGGAACATCGATGGCCATCAGCGACTGCCGCAGCGCGTTATTGGCGCCGAATGCCGAAAGCTTGCCGGGAGAAACGCTGACCACGGCGCCAGGTTTGCCGCCCCACGAGTTCTTTCCGTGAGGTCGCGATCCGATGTCGATTGCATTCTTCAGCACGCCCGGCATCGAGCGGTTGTATTCCGGGGTGATGAACAGCACCGCGTCCGATGCCTCAATGCTTTCCTTGAATGCGGCAACCTCGGGAGTTGGATCCGCCTCGAGGTCCTGGTTGAAGAGGGGAAGGTCCCTGATCTCGACAATGCTCATCGCAAGCGGCTGCGGCGCCATCGCAATCAGCGCATTGGCCATTTTCCGGTTGAAGGACTCCTTGCGGAGGCTGCCGACGACGACGGCGACGTTGCGGGAAGTGCTCATGACGATCCTTTCGACGACGTCGCGTTAAGGGTTCGCCGAGCGGGCCGGAGAGGCTGATCATGGATCCCGGAAGCCGCCGCGGCTGAAATGTATTCAGTGTATCGCCCTGCGCTAAAGGCGCTCAAGTCGCACCCGGTTCCTTCCTTTTGGAGGATCGATGCCCGAAATGGCATAATCCACTCACAGTCGGGGTGTAGCGCAGCCCGGTAGCGCGCTTGCTTTGGGAGCAAGATGTCGGAGGTTCAAATCCTCTCACCCCGACCAGATCTGCGGCGGCCGCCAAGTATGAGGGCGGGCCGGCGCTGCGAGCGCCAGCCCCTAATCCGTTGCCACTTCCTCAGGCGTATTTGACGACTGCGAACTTCAGCTGCCGCGGTTCGTTAGTCAAGAGTACGCTGGGCGAGGAACGTACGACTCCCGAGAACGAGGGGTTGTTGTTGATCTGGATTGCACCGTTTCCTCCCATCTCTTTGACTTTCCCGGCAATCACCGAACGAACTGCTTCTTCGTTACTGGAGCCTGCGCCAACCGCGATAGTCGCGACGCCCAGGATCGAGAATTTGCTTGGAGGAGTTCCATCGGCCCAGAGATCGACGTTATCAACGATCACTTTTGTTCCGCCTTCCCCTTGATACACGTTCGTCTTTCCCGCGTAGGGTTGGTAGTCGACGCCCGCGAGAGATGCGCAACCGGCAATCAACACGGCAAGGATGACGAAGATCGATCTCATGACAAGCTCCTTATGGGTATTTGTTCGGGAGACCCGCAAAAGCAGAATCCGTCTTTGTGCGTCCGTCTAGGTGCGACGACGCTGTATCAATAGCATTGCGCGCCGAACACACGCATCGGACAGCGTCTGATTCTGGTGTAGGAGCGACGTCATCGGCGCCGGAAGGCCCTCGCTTCGGCGGGGTTTAGGCGGCCCACGGCCGCCGGCACCCCCCGGAGGCCGTTGTCGCGGCTTTCCCGGCGCGCTTCCTTCGCGCGGCATCAATCGTCGTCGTCGTCCTTGCCGCCCTTGGGCCCCGCCACTGCAGTAATCGAGCCGTACAGCCCGTGTGCCTCCTCGTCGGGGCCGGCGGTGAAGTACAGCGTGCTCGTGAGCTGCCCCAAGATGCCGTTGCCGAATGCAAGGCCCCACAGCCCGTCTATCCGAAGCGGCTTGCCGCTCGGATCGCGGAGCTGGCCCTTGAACGTGCCATTTTGGGCATCGAAGGCGTTGATCGCGCCGTCGCCGAAATTGCCGACGAGGAGGTCGTTGGCGAAGCGGCCGAACGACGCGGGTGCGAGCGCGACGCCCCACGGCGCGTTGAGCTTGCCTCGGGACGCCACGCGGCGGATGAGCTGACCGTTGGCGTCGAACACGTTGACGACGCCAAGGCCAGGCCCCGGCGTTTCCTCGTCATCTCCGGGCTTGTGGAACGCGTACGTGACGTATAGATCGCCCTGAATCGCCTGGATGTTGAACGGCGAAAAGTTGCGGGGCAGCTGCGGGTCGACGAAGCGGCCGGTCGCATCGACCGGGTTGAAGGCATTGTCGAACACGTCGATCTTGCCGCCGAGGAAATCGGCGGCATACAGGAAGTTGCCGCTGCCGTTGCCCGTGAGAGCGAGGCCCTTGTAGACCGCGCCGGGCGTCTGTCGTTTGAAGATCGCGTGCGTTGCATCGACCGTAGGCGCCCAGGCCGAAATGATGCCTTGCTCGCTCGCGAATATGAATCGGGCTGGCGCGCCGGGCGCGACCAGGAATTCATTGTTGGACCCGCTGAACACGATGCCCGTCGGATTGCCCAGCGGATCGTAGACGTTGTTTGCCGAAGGAATCTGCACGACCAGCGGATTTCCAACCGGCGCCGGATTGCCTGCACCGTCGAAGAGGACCGAAACGCCGCCGTCAGCGGCGTTGACCCAGACGAACCCCGCGGGATTGAACGCGATGCCCCAGGCGTTGACGAGATGGGTGTCTACGTGTGCGGCGGGGATCGTGCCATCGGAGACCAGGTTCTTTTGCTCGTAGCGCGTCGAGTCGGCGAGCGATGATTGGGTGCCGGCCGCCAGCAGCGAAGCCGACACCCCAGCTAGCAGCAAGGTACGAAGTCGATTCATGATGTGCTCCTCGGAATTGAAGGATGCCGCCCGTATGCAGACGCGCACAGCACGCCGGTGCAGAGCGGTGCGATTTGAATAGGACCAAGCCTAAGCCGCGGCACCGACGTGGATGTTCTTGTTCTAAGTCGGATGACCGAACGACAGCGCTCGACGCGGCCGGATCGCCGCTTGCGCTACACATGCAAACAAGAGCGCTTTGGAAATTAATCCGTCCGGGCCGAATGGACGCTTCTTGCGCAAACCGGCGGCGGTCCGCAGAATGAACTTCCCCGTTTGCCAATTCCCTGAGCCTCCTTCCATGTCGGAGCCACTGCGCGCCAAGGCTTCGCGGTCCACCGGTTCCGTCGCGATCCTCTTCACCGACATCGAGGGCAGTACGGCGTTGTGGGAACGCGACGCCGCAGCCATGTCGCAGGCGCTCGCCGCGCACGACGCGATCGCGCGGCGAGCGGTCGAATCCCGTCACGGCACGGTGGTGAAGATGACCGGAGACGGCATGCACGCCGTCTTTGCCGACACGCAGGATGCGCTCGCCGCGACGGTCGATCTGCAACACGCGCTTTCGGATGCTGCCGCAACTCATGGCATCGCGCTGCGCGTTCGGTGCGGGCTTCATGCGGGGGTCGTCGAGCGCCGCGACAACGATTTCTTCGGCAGTCCGGTCAACCGTGCGGCGCGGATCATGAGCGCGGCGCACGGCGGTCAGGTGCTGCTCTCGCAGGCCGTGGTCGACGAAGTCCGGAACATGCTTCCGGCAACGGTGTCGTTGCGCGACCTCGGCCGCGTCCGGCTGAAGGACCTGTCTACGCCGGAGCGTGTCTATCAAGTCGTGCATCCGCGGCTGCGGCAGGAGTTTCCGGCGCTGCGTTCGCTGGAGGCCACGCCGAACAACCTGCCGCTGCAGTTGACGAGCTTCGTCGGGCGGGACAAGGAATTGGCTGAGTTGCAGCGGTTGCTGGCCAGCACGCGACTGCTTACGCTCACAGGATCCGGCGGTTGCGGCAAGACGCGTCTTAGCCTGCATCTTGCCGCTGACTCGCTCGAGCGCTTTCCCGACGGTGCGTGGCTTGTGGAACTCGCGCCGCTTGCCGACGCCGAGCTCGTGCCTCAGACGGTGGCATCGGTGCTGGGATTGAAGGGCGAGCCGGGCAAGCCCATCGGCCAGTCGCTCATCGCGCACCTCAAGGACAAGCGCCTGTTGCTCATGCTCGACAACTGCGAGCATCTGCTCGACGGCTGCGCGAAGCTGGTCGGCACGCTGGTGGGATTATGTCCGGCGATCACTGTGCTGGCGAGCAGCCGGGAAGCTCTCGGCATCGCCGGCGAGCAGGCGTACCGCGTGCCGTCCTTGGCTCTGCCCGACCCAGGCCACGTGGACACGTCGGAATCCGTCGCAGCCTTTGAGGCGGTGCAGCTGTTCACGGATCGCGCCAGGCTCGCCCGTCCGGATTTTCAGGTCAGCCTGCAGAACGCTGCGGCGCTCGCGTCCATTTGCCATCGGTTGGACGGGATTCCGCTCGCCATCGAACTGGCCGCGGCGAGGGTGCGCTCCCTTTCGATCGACGAGATCAATCGCAAGCTCGACCAGCGCTTCCAGCTGTTGACAGGCGGGTCGCGCACCGCGCTGCCGCGACAGCAGACTTTGCGTTCCCTGATCGACTGGAGCTACGACCTTTTGAGCGATCGGGAAGGGCAGCTGTTGCAGCGCCTGTCGGTGTTTCTAGGTGGCTGGACTCTGGCAGCGGCCGAACAGGTTTGCGCCGACGATGGCGTCGCGGATAACGAAGTCCTCGATCTTCTGGCGTCGCTCTGCGACAAGAGCCTGGTCCTGGTGGACGAGAACGATGGAAGTTATCGCTACCGTCTGCTGGAAACGGTGCGACAGTATGCGCGCGAGCGGCTGCTGACGAGCGGCGGCGGCGAGAGTGTTCGGGCACGGCACCGCGATTTTTTCCTGGCGTTGGCGGAAGAGACACACGCGAAACTGAAGGGACCCGAACAGGCAATGTGGTTGCGGCGGCTGGAAGCCGAGCACGAGAACCTGCGGGCAAGCCTGGAGTGGAGCCTCGTGGACGCGGGACTGAATGCGGGACTAAGGTTGTGCGGAGCGCTCCAATACTTCTGGATCATGCGCGGACACTTCTCCGAGGGCCGCAGGTGGTGCGATCGGGTTCTTGCCAGCTCACGCGACGCCGAGCGAACGGCGGAGCGCGCCAATGCGCTCAGTGCGGCGGGCTTGCTTGCCTACCGCCAGGATGACTTCGCAGCCGCTCGCGCACTGCTCGAGGAAAGCCTCGCGATAAGTCGGCAACTGGGCGACCGCAAGAGCATCGGCGTTGCGGCCGGCAACCTGGGGATGGTGGCATTGGACGAGGGTAATCTTGTCGCTGCTCGCGCGCTGCACGAGGAGAGCCTCGCGATTGCGCGGGAGCTCGGCAACCGCAATGGCGTGCTCGCCTCGCTAGGCAATCTGGGGATCGTCAGCTACGAGCTGGGCGATTTTGCCGCTGCCCGAACGCAGTTCGAGGAGATCCTCGCGATCTCGCGGGAACTTGGTGATGGCCAGACCACGGCGATTGCACTGCACAGGCTGGGAACGGTAGAAGACGCGCAGGGAGGCTACCGTGCCGCCGAGGCGCTCTACAGGGAAAGTCTGACGATTCTGCATGGTCTGGGCCTCCGAGGGCGGATTCCTTATTCGCTGCAAGAGTTGGCGATGGTGGCCGCCGCTCTCGGCAATCCCCTCCGCGCCGCGCGCCTCTGGGGTGCCGAAGAGCGCCTGCGGGAAGAAATCGGTCCTGCTCGATCCGCAAGGCCGGAGACCGACCCGCAAATGCGCGATGCCCGCGCCGCGGCCGGCGATGGCGCCGCCTTCGACCGTGCTTGGCAGGAAGGTCGCGCTATGCCGCTCGAGCAGGCGATTGAGTTCGCAATATCTTCAGGTCACGCCTGATACACGACGATCCTACTTTCCGGCGCGCTCCTCGTGCGCCACGCGAAAGCCGAGCGCCGCCAGCTCGGCGCGCACGTGCGTATCGTCGAGTAATGCGCGGAACGCGCGAACTGCCGGACGCTCGAGCCGGCTGGTGGGAACGATGAAGTCATACTGCTCTTCCTGCAATGGGATGAAGCCCAGCCCGTACCGCGCTGCCACGGTATCTATCGCAACGCCCCAGTCCGCGCGCCCCTGTGCCACGGACACGGCGACCGCATTGTGGGACTTTGTCTGCGTGCCGTGACCCGGAGGACGACGTTCGCCCAGCAGTCTGTCGATGAGTACTCGCGTGCCGCTGCCCGCGTTGCGGTTGACCATCACGCAATCCGCGTCCTGCTGCACGCCCGCGACGACTTCGTCCAGCGGCTTGCCTTCGAAGCGTGCATCGTTGCGGCGATGAACGATTCCCTGCATTCGGCCATATCCGCGAACCAGCGATAACGTACCGGTCAGCAACGGCCGGTTGTACTCGCCCGTCGCGGCATCCATGAGGTGAACCCCGGCAATGTCGCACTCCTCGCGCTTCGCGGCGGCCAAACCGCCCATGCTTCCAACGTACAGCGATTTCACGCGGAAGCCATTGCGGATCAGCCTTCCGATCAGAAGGTCGATGCCCACGCAGTGACTGCCGATGATGACGAGGTCGGCGGGCTCCAGACCCTGACCCAGCAACTGCACCGACACCGCACTTCCTGAATCCAGGATCTCCGTATGCTGATCGATGGTGATGAAGCCGTCCGCGCCGCTGAACGTGGTCACGGATCCTGAACCTTTCCCCATTGGATAGGCCGCGAGCCCTTGCTGTCCCTGCACCAGGCCGACCAGCAGGTATTCGGTTCGCCCGCGTTCGGAATTCACCCGCATCGGCAGCGTGGCGGCGACGGTTTGACGTCGTTCTGCCGGCAGCCCCGCGTAGGCGCGCAGGACCGGCGCCACGAATTCGTGAAACGTGAAAATGGCCGACGTGGGAAATCCCGGCAGGACGACCACGGGCTTGCCTTCCGTGACCGCGAGGCAGATTGGCTTGCCCGGCTTGAGCGCCACGCCGTGGGCTACCACGCCGGGATTGCGCAGCCCGTGGACGGCGCGGTAGGAAAGATCGCCGGCCCCTTTTGACGTGCCTCCCGAGAATACGACCATGTCCGACTGCAGTCCCTGCACGAGCGCGCGGGCCAATGCCACTTCGTCGTCGGCAATGACGCCCAGATGCACGGGCATGCCCCCTAACTCCTCGACCGCCGCGCCGATGATCGCGGCATTGGAATCGTAGACGGCGCCGGAACGCAACAGGTCGCCGGGTGCGACGATCTCGTTGCCTGTGGAGAAGATGGCCACGCGCGGCTGCCTGAACACACTGATTGTGGCGAGGCCGAGCGCAGCCAGCACGCCGATTTCGCGCGACGTCAGTTGCTGTCCGGCACGCAGCACCGTTTCGCCTCGCGCGATGTCCGTGCCGGCGTAACTCACGTTTTCACCGGCCGTGAGCGGGCGCCCGATATGCACGCGCTGGCCGGAGTCCGATTCGACCAACTCGGAATGCTCCACCATGAGTACCGCATCGGCGCCCCGCGGCAACATGCCGCCGGTAGCAATCGGCGTCGCGAATCCGCTGATCACGTCGATGCCCGGCACGACGCCCGGCGCGAGAACTTCCGCGTTGGTGCGAGCGCTGCGCGGCGTTTCCTCCATGGCCCCGAACGTGTCGTGTGCCTGCACTGCGAATCCGTCGACATTGGAACGATCGAAGCCGGGCACATCCACTCCGGCTACGACATCGTCGGCCAGCACGCGGCGCAACGCTTGCGTGAGCGGCACGATCTCCCTGCCCAGGGGTGCCAGCCGCAGATGCTCGCGGAATCGTGCGGTGGCCTCGTCACGCGTGACGACGTTGAGGAACTGGGTCTGGCCGGAATTCGCTTCCGCGCGGTTGCCGGGAGGGGGATCAAGTTTGGACATGTAACGCCGGGTCTATTCGTACAGGAACACGGTGACTTCGCTGCCGGGGCCGTAGCCTTCGCTTTCGGCGGGCACGAGCACGAAACCATCGGCGCGCGTCGTCGACGAGAGAATCGAGGCGCCGCTGAGCGCAATGGGTTCTACCTTGCCGTCCACCAGCCGCACGCGGCAATAGTCGACCCGACCCACGGCGGAAGCGATCTTGCGCGCGACAATGCATTGCCGTATGCGATGCGGCCAATCGGGCGGTCGCCCACCGCGCAGGCGAATTGCGCGGCCGGCGAAGAAATCGTATGCGCACAGGCACGCCACGGGATTGCCGGGCAACAGGAAGACAAGAGTTTCTCCGATGCGTCCCAAGCCCGCGGGACTCGAAGGCCGCATCGCCACGCCATGTACGGCCAGTTCTCCCAGCTCGGCCAGCAGCTGCGGCGCATAGTCCTCGCGTCCGACGCTGGAACCGCCGGAAACGAGGATCACGTCGGCGCCGGGAACGAGCAGCGCTTCGCGAATCTGGTCGGGAAAGTCGCCGAGCCGGCACGTGGCTTCGAGCACGCCGCCGTCGCGTTCGACGAGACCGCGCAGCATGTATGAATTCGCGTCGTAAACCTCATACTTGTCTTTCGGCGCGCCTGGTGTCCTCACCTCGTTGCCGGTGACCAGGATGCGCACGCGTGGCTGCCTGACCACAGTCAGTTTGGCCAATCCCAGCGACGCGATGAGCCCGACATCCTGCGCGCGCAGTCGCCTGCCCATGCTCAACGCCGGCGCGCCTTCGCGGATGTCCTCACCGGTGTGTCCAACGTATTGACCCGGCGCGACAGGTCGCGTGATCACGATCTTCCCGTCGCTTTCCTGCGCATATTCGGCGGGAACCACTGCATCGACACCGTCGGGCATCGGCGCCCCCGTCATGATGCGCAGCGCCGCATCGGCCGGAATGGCGCCTTCGAACGGCTGCCCGGGCATCGCTTGTCCGTGAACGGTAAAGCTGATCGGATTGTATTCGCCCGCCCCCGCGGTCGCCGCTCCACGCAGCGCGTAGCCATCCATGGCGGCGCGATCGAATCCGGGAACGTTCAACGGTGCAATGACGTCGCCCGCGAGCGTGCGTCCAACTGCTTCTTCCAGCGCGATGCTCTCGGCAGGAAGCGCCGCGGCGTGTCCGTCGATCCACGCGAGCACGGCGGGGACTTCGCTGCGTTTCGCGAAGCCATGCATGCGCACGTCGTGCGCCAGAGGAACGTTGTCGGACATCATTCGATTTTAGGGCATTCGTGGCGCGGCCAGAGCACTCGCCGGCAAATCGAGCCGCTGTCGGTATTTGAAGCGGGGTTGCGATGGACGCAAATCCCGCAACCGCTATATTTAGCGATATATTACCGAACGGGCTTTCAGAAGGGATTCTCATGGGTTCGCTGCCCCGGTGGCTGCCGGTCTTACTGGTTTTGGTATGGGCATCTTCGGTTGCGGCGGCCGACGCGACGATCTTTGCCGCGGCAAGCTTGAAGGAGGCGCTGGACGAGCAGTCGCGGCAATTCGAGGCGTCAAGCGGCAAAAAGGTGGTCATTTCCTACGGCGCGAGCAACGCGCTTGCCAAGCAGATCGAGGCCGGCGCCCCCGCCGACTTGTTCATCTCGGCTGACCTCGATTGGATGGATTACGTCGATCAGCGTCGACTGCTGGTGCCCGCCACCCGCGTCAACCTGCTACGCAATACGCTGGTGTTGATCGCGCCCGCCTCGAGCAAGGCGTCGCTGACGATCGGGCCGAATTTCGGCCTCGCGGCCGCGCTCGGTCAGGACAAGCTGGCGATGGCCAATCCCGACAGCGTGCCCGCCGGAAAGTACGGCAAGTCCGCATTGGAGAAACTTGGTGTGTGGTCGGCGGTGGAGAAGCAGGTCGCCCGCGCCGAAAACGTGCGCGCTGCGCTGGCTCTCGTGTCGCGAGGCGAGGCGCCATTCGGCATCGCGTATTCGACGGATGCGCTGTCCGACAAGGGCGTTCGCATCGTGGGCACCTTTCCGCCGGACAGCTATCCACCGATCGTTTATCCGGCGGCGCTGCTGGCAACCAGCAAGTCGCCCGCCGCAAAACCGTTGCTCGATCATCTGCGCTCTCCCGCGGCGCGAGCGACGTGGGATAAATTCGGCTTCGGAACGGTACATTAGCAATGTTCGGACTCAGCCCGGATGAAGTCGGCATTCTCGAGCTGAGTCTCCGGGTCGCTTTGGTCAGCGTCATCTGCAGCCTGCCGCTGGCGATCCTGGTGGCCTACGTTCTCGCCCGCTATTCCTTTCCGGGAAAGACTCTGGTCGACGCCATCGTTCATTTGCCGTTGGTGTTACCGCCGGTCGTCGTGGGTTTCGCGTTGCTCGTCCTGTTCGGCAAGCGCGGCCCGATCGGCAGCTGGCTCGATGAATGGCTTGGCATCGTGTTCGCGTTTCGCTGGACTGGCGCTGCGCTCGCGTCCGCGCTGATGGGATTCCCGCTGATGGTCCGCGCGATCCGGCTGTCGCTGGAAGCAGTCGACCAGCGGCTCGAGGTGGCGGCGCGGACGCTTGGCGGCTCCCGAGCCTGGGTGTTCGCGTCCATCACACTGCCGCTCGCGCTTCCCGGGATCATCACCGGCACATTGCTGTCGTTCGCGCGAGGTTTGGGCGAGTTCGGCGCCACCATCACGTTCGTGTCGAACATTCCCGGCGAAACGCAGACGTTGCCTCTGGCGATCTACACGTACACGCAGGTGCCTGGCGGCGATGCGCAGGCGTTGCGGCTGTCCGTTGTCGCGGTCATCCTGTCGATTATTGCGCTGGTGACCTCCGAATGGCTTACTCGCCGCTCCGAACGGATGCAGGGCAATGATCGACGTTGATGTCGAACAGCAGCTCGGCGCATTTCGCCTCGATGTGAAATTCGCGGTCGAGGCCCCGATCGTCGGCCTTTTCGGCCGGTCGGGTGCAGGCAAGACCAGCGTGATCAATGCTATCGCCGGAATCACGACGCCGTCACGTGGCCGCATACGGATCAACGAGATAGCGCTATTCGACGCCGCACAGGGCATCAACGTGCCGCCAGAACGGCGTCGAATCGGCTATGTGTTCCAGGACGCGCTGCTGTTTCCGCACATGGACGTGGAAGCGAACCTGCTCTATGGACAGAAGCTCCGCGCTTCCAATGACCGCCCCATCGACGACAAGCGGGTTGTGGAACTGCTGGGGCTTGGCGCGTTGCTGCGGCGCAAGCCCAGGATGCTTTCGGGCGGAGAGAAGCAACGCGTCGCCATCGGGCGCGCTCTGCTCGCCCAGCCGCGCATCCTGCTTCTCGATGAGCCGCTGGCGGCGCTCGACGTTGCGCGCAAGGCCGAGATCCTCGACTACATCGAACGCCTGCGCGACGAGCTCAGCATTCCGATCATCTATGTCAGCCACTCGGTGGCGGAAATCTCCCGCCTGGCCGACACCGTGGTGCTGCTGGCGGAAGGCGAGTGCCTCGCCGTCGGCGATGTCGACGACGTGATGGGGCGGCTCGACCTCCGGCCCGCAACCGGTCGCTACGAAGCGGGATCGCTGATCGAAACTCGGGTCGCCGCGCACGACGTCGACGACCAGTTGACCACGCTCGCCTTCGACGGCGGGGAGTTGATCGTTCCGTATCTCGACGCAGCAGTCGGGAGTCGCGTGCGTGCGCGCATTCGGGCCCGCGATGTCTCGTTGGCCGCCGAGAGGCCCGCCAGGGTCAGCATCCTCAACATCCTGGCGGGAAGAGTCGCAACGATGGACGTGACGGACGGACCGGTCGCCGACGTCCAGCTCGCTGTGGGCAGCGCGATCCTCAACGCGAGAATCACGCGCCGTTCGTTCCGGCACATGGGCATCCATGTCGGGCAGCATGTCTATGCGCTGGTCAAGTCGGTTTCTTTCGAACAACGGGACGCGGGCGACGCGTAGCGAATCTCCATGAAAGCCGGTGTCCGGTTTCACATTCGCGATCGCGGCAGCGAGACCGAGCTGGCGATCGGGCCGGGAAAGATCGCTTTGCTGGAGGCGATCGCACGGACGGGGTCGATTACGTCGGCGGCAAAACAACTCGGCATGTCATATCGCCGCGCCTGGCTCCTGGTCGACGCGACGAATCGCTGCCTGGTCCGTCCGGCGGTGGCCACCGTTGCCGGAGGCGACAAGGGCGGCGGCACGGTCCTGACGCCATTGGGTATCGAACTGGTGCGCCTCTATCGCGCGCTGGAGCGCGAGACGGAAACGGCGGTCAGCCGCAAGTTCAAATCGATGCTGCGCACGCTGCCCGCCGGCGATCGCCGTACGCCGTCATGACGGTACGACCGGGCCGGTCCCGGCGCGCTGCGCGCCGCCCGCAAGCGACCAAAGTCGCGCGGCGTCGGCACGGGCCGGTTTGCTAAGATAGGAGCCCTTCATCCATGCCGATTTAGCGCGCCTGCCAAGCGCGCGGAGCGGCGCATTGGCACCGTCCATGTTCGCGTTCTTCGAATCCAGGGTGAGACCCACCGAGCTGCCGCATTCCTCGCCGCCGGTCGGGCTGCTCGCGTTCTATTGGCACTTCGTACGGCAGACCAAGGGACTGTACGCCGCGATGTTTGCGACGGGCCTCGCCGTGGCGCTGATCGACACGTCGATTCCGGTGTTCATCGGCAAACTGGTGACGTTGATGCAGGCGAGCGATCGTGCCGCCGCGTTCAGCGCCGCCATGCCCGTGCTGGTGGGCATGGCGCTGGTCGTTTTGATCGGCCGCCCGTTGACGCTGCTTGCCGACAGTTTGATGCGCAACAATGCCGTCGTGCCGGGAGTCACCAGCCTGATCCGGTGGCAGAGTCATTGGCACGTCGTGCGCCAGAGTTGGCCTTTCTTCCAGAACGATTTCGCCGGACGCATCGCCAACCGCGTGATGCAGACGAGCAACGCGCTGCGCGAGTCCGTCGTTTCGAGCATTCGGGCTATCTGGTACATTGTGATCTACGGCGTCAGCGCGCTCGTCCTCATGGCCTTCGCGGACCCGCGACTGGCAATTCCTACGGTGTTGTGGTTCGCCGGCTATATCTTCTTCCTGCGCCACTTCGTGCCGCGGATGCGCGACCTCGCGCGGACCAGCTCGGAACTGCGCTCGCTGGTGATGGGCCGTGTCGTCGACAGCTATACCAACATACTCACGGTCAAGCTGTTCGCCCGCGCGCGCGACGAGGACGCGTATGTACGCGAAGTGATCGACGATCACACCATGGCGATCGGCGCCCACATGCGGCTGATCACGCGTTTCATGTTCGTGCTGTCGACGATGAATGCGCTGCTGCTGGTGGGCACGGCCGGCATCGGGATCACGCTCTGGGGGCAGGGCTACGTCAGCGCCGGCGTGGTCGCGACCGCACTTCCTTTGGCCTGGCAGATTGCGAACGTGGCCGGCTGGGTGAGCTGGGAAGTGACCGGCATCTTCGAGAACATCGGAGTCGTGCAGGAGGGCATGGACACGATCGCCGTACCGCACACGCTGGTCGACCGGCCCGACGCGCGCGAACTCGAGGTTCCCCATGGCGAGATCCGCTTCGAGCGCCTGACCTTCACCTATGGCAGGACCGACGGCAAGGTCGTGCTGGACAACCTGAACCTGGTCGTCCGGCCCGGCGAGCGCGTCGGGCTGGTGGGACGCTCGGGGGCGGGCAAATCCACGCTCGTCAACCTGCTGCTGCGTTTTCACGAAATCGAGCGCGGCAGCATCCGCATCGACGGCCAGGACGTGAGTCACGTGACGCAGGAGAGCCTGCGCGCGGCGATTGGGATGGTCACGCAGGACACGTCGCTGTTGCATCGCTCGATTGCCGCCAATATCGGCTATGGGCGGCCATCGGCGACTGCCGCCGAAATCGAGTCCGCCGCGCGCAAGGCGCACGCGCACGAGTTCATCCTCGACCTGCAGGACTGGCGCCACCGCACTGGATACGACGCGCACGTCGGCGAGCGCGGCGTGAAGCTGTCGGGCGGGCAGCGCCAACGCATCGCCATCGCGCGCGTGATCCTGAAGAACGCGCCCATCCTGGTGCTGGATGAAGCGACGTCGGCACTGGACAGCGAAGTCGAGCTCGCCATCCAGGACCAACTGCTCGGACTCATGGAAGGCAAGACCGTCATCGCCATCGCGCACCGACTGTCGACCATCGCGCGCATGAATCGTCTCATCGTGCTCGAACAGGGAAGTATCGTCGAGCAGGGAACCCACGACGAGCTGCTGCGCCTCGATGGCCACTACGCAAAGCTGTGGCGCCATCAGTCGGGTGGCTTCCTGCCGGACGACATTCCAGAGGAGCAGGCGACCCCGGCGAGCGTGACATGAAGGTTGCCGTCTTCAGCGCCAAGCGTTACGACCGCGAGCTGCTGGCTGCGGCGAACGCCGAGTCGGGCCACGAGTTCCGTTTCTACGACGACCTCCTCGAGCCGTCGACGGTGGTCCTGGCGGCCGGCTGCGGCGCCGTATGCGTATTCGTCAACGACGTGCTCGACGCACCGGTGCTAGCCGCGCTGGCGGCCGGCGGTACCGGATTGGTTGCGATGCGCTGCACCGGCTTCAACAACGTCGACCTGAAGGCGGCGGCGACGCACGGCATCAAGGTCGTCCGCGTCACCGACTACTCGCCGTACTCGGTCGCCGAGCACGCCGTCGCGCTGATCCTGGCGCTGCGGCGCAAGATCCACCGCGCCTACAACCGTACGCGCGATGGCAACTTCGAACTCGACGGACTGCTGGGCGCCGATCTGCACGGGTGCACGGTGGGCGTCGTCGGCACCGGCAGGATCGGTCGGGTGTTCGCCCGGATCATGAGCGGCTTCGGCTGCGATCTGATCGGCTACGACAAGTTCCCCAGTCCCGACTTCGAAGCGCTGAGTGGCCGCTATGTGCCGCTGCGGGAACTTGCCGCGCGCTCGGACATCGTGTCGCTGCATTGTCCGCTGACGCGCGACACGCACTATCTGGTCGATGCGAGCGCGCTCGCGCTGGCGAAGCCGGGGGCGATTTTGATCAATACCAGCCGCGGCGGTCTCGTCGACACTGAGGCCGCGATAGCGGCGCTCAAGTCCGGACAGCTAGGTGCGCTCGGCATCGATGTCTACGAGCAGGAGACCGACCTTTTTTTCCAGGACAGATCGAGCTCGATCATTTCCGACGACGTAATCCAGCGGCTGGTATCGTTTCCGAACGTGATAGTCACCGGGCACCAGGCTTTTTTCACGCGGGAAGCGATCGGCACAATCTGCGCGACAACCATTGCCAGCATCTCGGACTACGCGGCAGGTCGGCCGCTCGCGCACGAGGTTCACGCTGGAGGCTGAACGTCACGGCCCGTCACAATGCACGCGTCACCAGCGTGAAGTTGCGGTCTGAAGTTGCGGTCCTCTGAGGGTACGTCCATGATACTAGCCGAGGGCCCAAGCCCTTGCAGCCGGAGTCCTCGGCGACCACATGCGACTCCTTGGATGAATGACGCAGACGTTGCACGTGCTTATCAATGGAGAAGACTATGGGAATGAGTTTGCAAATGCGCGCACTGTTTTTCTTGGCGGGCTGGGCGTTGACCTTGGCATGCACCAGCGTTCGCGCCCAGGAAATTCCGCTGGTCACTGGTGCCTTATGGACGGCATCGACCGAGCAGGTGAAAAAGGCGTATCTCGTGGGCATCGCCAATACCATCCAGGTGGAGACGGCTTATGCAGCGGCGAACCCCCCGTCCGACGGCCAGAGCATCGTGCCGCGCGCGGCGAGAGGTATGAGGGGGCAGACGCTCGACGGCGTGCGCGAGGCGCTCGACAAGTGGTATGCCGCCAATCCCGACAAGCTGCAGCGGCCGGTCATCGAAACGATCTGGTTCGAGATGGTCGTTCCCGGCCTGGCCAAGAACAAATAGCGGAGACTAAACATGAAAAAACTTGCAATGATTGCGGCCATCACGGCTGGAGCGATTGTGATCGGCTGCACGAACATGTCCGCGCAGCAACAGGGCACCCTGAGTGGCGCGGCCATCGGAGCTGCCGCCGGCGCGGGTATCGCCGCGATTGCCGGAGGGAGCGGCTGGACTGGCGCTGCCATTGGCGGTGTGGTCGGCGGCGTTGCCGGCAACATAAGGGGCAGCAAGCAATAGTTGTCCTGCTCCCGCGTGACGTGAACCGTCGCACCGGCTCTGCCGGAAATTATGTGCGGTGGCGAACGGACGGGCACCTGGAACGGGTCGAAACTGGGAAGTGATTGCGAAGTGCGCTTCGGCCGCGCCGCGAGGATGGCGCGGCGGCGTTTATTCTGGCCGGCGAATGATCAATCCTGCCCAGAGCTAGAACCATCGTCATCACGACAACGCAAGGAACGCAAAGATGAATGCGAATGAATCGGTGACAAGCGCCGCGGGCGCTTCAGTTACAGCTGACAAGTTGATAGCGGATCTTCGAATCCTGGTGATCGACGTCGAGCAACTTCTCAAGCTCACCGCCAGCCAGACGGGCGAGCGCGTAGCGCAGGTCCGCGCGAAGGCCGAGGAATCGTTGCAGGTGGCAAAGGTCCGCATTGCCGAGCTGCAGGCCGAGGCCGTGGCGAAAGCGCGGGCGGCCGGCCAGGCAACCGATGCCTACGTCCGAGCCAACCCTTGGGAGGCCGTGGCGATGGGCGCCTTCGCGGGACTGGTGCTTGGCCTGCTGCTCAGTCGTGGCTCGAGCGGCGAATAGCGGGGGCCGGTCCGCGCTTGGAACGACGCTACTTGACCAGCACCACGGGTTGCTTCGCGGTCGCGAGAACGCGCTGCGCCACCGAACCCAGCAACAGGTCGGCAATTGCGCTGCGGCCCTTCGCCCCCATGACGATGAGATCGAACTTGCCCTCGTTCGCGCAGGCGACGATCTCCTGCGCGACGCGTCCGGTGCGAATGATCATGTTGTGCTTGACGCCGGCGGCATCGAGCAGCTTTCGCGCCGGCTTCAGCTCCTTTTCGCTCAGTTCGCGCAGATAGTCCGCCACCTTCGCGCTGCCGACGAACGACTTTGCGGAACGCAGGCCGATATCGTCGTGAACGCTGATGAGTGTGATGGGATTGGCCGCCGAACGGAGGAGGCGGACGAACTTGGCTGCGTACTCGACGGCGTGAAGCGCATGCTTCGAACCGTCGGTCGCGACAAGAATCTTCATGGTCTGACCCGATTGTGTTTGACTTTGGAGCCCGCCAGTTTAGTGCCAAAGGCCGAATTTCGTGAGGCCGGCGGCGGAAAACGCTTGATCTGGCTCAATCCGGGGGCCGCGAGGCCCGATTTCGCGCGTGCGCGTTGCGCAACCGCCTGAAGGAATGTGCTTTAATTTCGCCATGCGTCGAACTTCGCGCCGTTGGGTGGCCGCCATGACCCTGCTCGGAATTCTCGGGATGCAGTGGGCATTGGCCGCGCATGCGTGCGCGTTGGCGCTAGACCCGGCCGGCAGGCTGATGCCGGACGCGGCTGCGCAGCCGGTCTCGAGCCATTGCGCGACAATGGCTGCGAAGGTCAGTCCGCAGCATCCTGGGCTGTGCCTCGAGCACTGCACCCGGGGCAAAGAGGTCACCGGATCCGTTGCCACGACAGATGCGCCGGCAACCGTGCCTGTCGCCGCTCTCGCGGTTGAACCTGCCGCGTTCGTGCAAATTGTGAACAGTTGGTCGTCTCCGCAGCTGCAGCACCGCAACAATTCTCCACCGCCATTGCTCCTGAGCTCGCGGCTCAGGATCTAGCCCTCTCCGTTGCATCGCGCGCGTCCCGAGGACTGCGCGCTATGTTTGCTTTGCCCATCGGCAACGGAGGTCCATGTGTTTGCATTCATCCACTTCAGGTCGTCTCGGCTCGCCTCGCGGTGCACGTGGCGAATCGCAGCCGTAGCCGCACTCTGCCTGGCCGCGGCGGGAGCGCACGCGAACGGCGCATTGTCGTTCGCGGAGGCGCTGTCACTCGCCGAAGCACGGTCGTCGGCGTTGACCGGCGCCGATTATGCAGCCCAGGCGTCAAGGGAAATGGCCGTGGCAGCGGCGCAGTTACCCGATCCAGTCGCGACGATGGGCATCAATAACCTTCCGGTCAACGGCCCGGATGCGTGGAGCCTGACGCGCGATTTCATGACGATGGCGAGCGTCGGCGTGATGCAGGAATTCACGCGCAAGGACAAACGCGAGGCGCGCGCCGAACGCTTCCGGCGGGAAGCCGACAAGGCGGTCGCGGAACGAGCCGCGGGTGTGGCCACGCTGCAACGCAACGCGGCAACGGCTTGGCTCGACCGCTATTACGCGGAGGCCATGCTCTCGGTGGTTGGCGAACAGAGCCGGCAGGCGCGCGCCGAGATTGAAGGTGCCGAGGGCGCGTATCGTGCTGGCCGCGCCAATCTGGCCGACATCCTGGCCGCGCGCAGCGCACTGGTGATGCTCGATGATCGCGCAAGCGAATTCGGGCGCAAGGTGCGCGCAGCGCGCATCGCGTTGGCGCGCTGGGTGGGCGATCGCGCTGACGCGCCGCTGGCGGATCGGCCCGCGATCGATTCCCTCGCGATCGACACGAAGGCGCTCGACACGGAACTCCTGCATCACCCGGAATTAGCCATGCTCACTCGGCAAGAAGATCTGGCAGCGGCTGAAGTTCGGGTGGCGCAAGCCAATCGCGAGCCCGACTGGAGCGTCGCGCTGATGTACCAGCAGCGCGGCTCCGCGTACTCGAACATGGTTTCGCTCAACGTGTCGGTGCCGCTGCAATGGGACCAGGCGAACCGCCAGGATCGCGAGGTCGCGGCGAAACTCGCGCTGCTGGACCAGGCGCGCGCCGAGCGCGAAGACCGCGTTCGCATGCATGCCGCGGAGGTCCGCCAGATGATCGCCGAATGGGAAAACGGGCGCGAGCGTCAGGCGCGGTACGAACGCGAACTGCTGCCGCTGGCAGCGCAGAGAACCGAAGCCACGCTGGCTGCCTATCGCGGCGCGAAATCGAGCCTGATGGACGTCCTGCAGGCGCGACGTGGCGAGATCGACGTGCGGGTGGCAGCGCTGCAAATCGAAATGGAAACCGCCCGTCTATGGGCGCAACTGAACTTCCTGTATCCCGAGCGCGGTGCCGCGTTCCATGGTGCCCCTCCGCATGCCAAGGATTCCCCATGAACTTGAACAGACTTGCCGTCGCGACTGCGGTCGCGATGGCCATCGGTGCCGGCGGCTACGGACTCTATCGGCTCGGGCTCGACCGGGGCATGCAGTCGAGCGTCGTAAATCACGCGGCAACGTCCGGGACGCCGGCGGCGGTCGCCACTGACGCTGCGACGGGCAGAAAAGTTCTCTACTGGCACGATCCCATGGTGCCGGGCAAGAAATTCGACAAGCCCGGAAAGTCGCCCTTCATGGATATGGACCTCGTACCGGTGTATGCCGAGGCGGGCGCCGACGAAGGGAACGTCGCAATCAGTGCGCGCATGCAGCAGAATCTCGGCGTGCGCACCGCGGCCGTCACGCGGAATGCGCTTGCGGCGACCGTGGAAGCGGTGGGAACGGTCGCGTACAACGACCGTGACGTCGTTGTCGTCCAGGCCCGCAACGGAGGGTTCATCGAGCGCCTGTTCGTGCGGGCGCCGTTGGACCCGGTAAGACAGGGCCAGCCGCTCGCGGAACTGTACGTTCCGGACTGGGTCGCGGCACAGGAGGAATACCTGTCCGTCGCGCGCATGGCGGGCGCAGGTACGCTCATCGATGGTGCGCGCCAGCGCATGCGCCTGGTCGGCATGAGCGACGCGCAGATTCTGTCAGTGGCAACCAGCGGCAAGGTGCAGGCGCGATTCACGCTGACGGCGCCAATCGGCGGCGTGGTGGCCGAACTTGGCGCGCGGGACGGCATGACGGTCGCGGCCGGCACGCCGCTGTTTCGCATCAATGGTCTCTCGACGGTCTGGGTCAATGCGGAGGTGCCGGAGAGTCTGGCCGCGCAGGTGCGGCCGGGAAGCGCAGTGGAGGCGCGCGCGCCGGCGCTGGCCGGGACGACTTTCATAGGCAAGGTCACCGCCATCCTCCCCGAGGTCAATCCCGCCACGCGCACGCTGAAGGTGCGCGTTGAACTCGCCAATCCAACGGGTGCCCTCATCCCCGGCATGTTCGCCAACGTGACGTTCAAGCCCGCGTCGCGTATGGAGATCCTCCAGGTTCCGAGCGAAGCCGTGATCAGCACCGGTAAGCGCAATGTCGTGATCGTCGCCCAAGGCGAAGGCAAGTTCGCGCCGGTCGACGTGGAGATCGGCATGGAATCCAACGGGCAGACGGAAATCCGCAAGGGGCTCGAGGCCGGACAACAAGTCGTGATCTCCGGGCAGTTCCTGATCGACTCGGAGGCGAGCCTGAAAGGCGTGGCTTCGCGCATGGGCGCGGCGCCGGCGCCTGCCATTGAGCACGACCACAGCAAGATGGAAAAGGCTAAGCCGTGATTGCCCGGCTCATCCGCTGGTCGATCGTCAACCGTTTCCTGGTGCTACTGGCGACGCTCATGCTCACGGCGTGGGGACTGTGGGCGATGTCGAGAACGCCGCTCGATGCCATTCCCGACCTGTCCGACGTGCAGGTGATCATCCGCACGACCTTGCCCGGCCAGGCGCCGCAGATCGTCGAGAACCAGGTGACCTATCCGCTGGCCACGACGATGCTGTCGGTTCCCGGCGCCAAAGCGGTGCGCGGCTTTTCGACGTTTGGAGACTCGTTCGTCTACATCCTGTTCGAGGACGGCACCGATCAATACTGGGCGCGCTCACGCGTGCTCGAATACCTGAACCAGGTGCAGTCGCGCTTGCCGGCCGCGGCCAAGACGGTGCTCGGGCCCGACGCGACGGGCGTGGGCTGGGTCTACGAATATGCTCTGGTCGATCGCAGCGGAAAGATGGACCTGTCGCAACTGCGCGCGTTGCAGGACTGGTTCCTGAAATACGAGCTCAAGTCGGTTACCAATGTCGCGGAGGTAGCGAGCGTCGGCGGCATGGTTCGGCAGTACCAGATCGTGCTCGATCCCGAACGTCTGCGCGCGTTCAACATCCCGCATGCCAAAGTCATCGAGGCGGTGCAAAAGGCCAATCAGGAAACGGGCGGGTCAGTCCTCGAGCTCGGCGAGGCCGAGTACATGGTTCGCGCGTCGGGCTACCTGCGATCGCTCGACGATTTCCGCAAGATTCCGTTGACGACCACCGAAGCCGGCGTCGCGGTGCGCCTGTCCGATGTGGCGCGCGTGCAGGTGGGTCCGGAGATGCGCCGGGGCATCGCCGAACTCGACGGCGAAGGCGAAGTCGCAGGCGGCATCATTGTCATGCGCTCGGGGAAGAACGCGCTGGCGACCATTGACGCGGTCAAGGCCAAGCTCGAAAGCCTGAAGGCCAGCCTTCCTCCCGGCGTGGAAATCGTCACGACCTACGACCGGTCCAGCCTCATCAAGCGCGCCGTCGCCAATCTTGGCCAGAAGCTGGTCGAGGAGTTCATCGTCGTCGCGCTGGTGTGCCTACTGTTTCTGTTCCACGTCCGCTCGTCGCTCGTCGCAATCGTGTCGCTGCCGCTGGGCATCCTGACGGCATTCGTCGTCATGTACTACCAGGGCGTCAACGCCAACATCATGTCGCTGGGAGGCATCGCGATCGCCATCGGCGCGATGGTCGATGCTGCCGTCGTGATGATCGAGAACGCGCACAAGCACATCGAGGCGTGGAATTCGGAGCATCCCGGCGAGAAACTGGCGGGCGCTGAGCATTGGCGCGTGATCGGCGACGCCGCAGCGCAGGTCGGGCCGGCGCTGTTCTTTTCGTTGCTGATCATCACGCTGTCATTCGTGCCGGTGTTCACGCTCGAAGCGCAGGAAGGGCGGATGTTCTCGCCGCTGGCGTTCACCAAGACCTATGCGATGGCTGCCGCGGCCGGGCTTGCCGTCACGCTCGTGCCTGTGCTCATGGGCTACCTCATCCGCGGGCGCATTCCTGAGGAGCGGAAGAATCCGATCATCCGCGTCCTCATTGCGCTGTACCGCCCGCTGCTGGAAGGCGCGTTGCGCGCGCCGAAGACGGTACTGGCGGTGGCGGTGCTCGTCGCCGTGGCGACGGTCTGGCCAGCCAGCCGGCTTGGCGGCGAGTTCATGCCGCCGCTCGATGAGGGCGATCTCCTGTACATGCCGTCGGCGCTGCCGGGCATCTCGTCGGGCAAGGCCAGCGAACTTCTGCAGCAGACGGACCGGATGATCAGGACGATCCCCGAGGTCGCGCGCGTCTTCGGCAAGGCCGGGCGTGCGGAGACCGCGACCGATCCGGCGCCGCTGGAAATGTTCGAGACGACGATCCAGTTCAAGCCGAAGGAAGAGTGGCGGCCCGGCATGACGACCGAGAAGCTGATCCAGGAACTCGACCGGATCGTCAAGGTGCCGGGCCTTTCCAACATCTGGGTGCCGCCGATCCGCAACCGCATCGATATGCTGGCCACCGGAATCAAGAGCCCGGTCGGCGTGAAGGTTGCGGGGACGAGCCTCGCGGAGATCGACCGCATAACAGCCGAAATCGAGCGCGCGGTGAAGCCGGTGGCGGGCGTGACATCGGTGTTCGCGGAGCGCCTGACCGGCGGCCGCTACATCGACGTGGACATCGATCGGGACGTCGCATCGCGCTATGGAATGAATGTATCGGACGTGCAGAGCATCGTCGGCGCGGCGATCGGTGGCGACAACGTCGGGGAAACCGTCGAGGGATTGCAGCGCTTTCCGATCAACGTCCGGTATCCGCGCGAGGTGCGCGACTCGGTCGAGAAATTGCGCAACCTGCCTGTCCTCACCGAACGCGGCGCGCAGATTCGGCTGGGCGACGTGGCGGCCATCCGCGTAACTGACGGTCCGCCGATGCTGAAAAGCGAGAACGCGCGGCTTTCCGGGTGGGTCTACGTCGACATCCACGGCCGCGACCTGCGTTCCGCCGTTCGCGACATGCAGCAGGCAGTGCAGAAGGACGTGAAGCTTCCGGCTGGCTACTCGGTGGCGTGGTCCGGCCAGTTCGAGTTCCTCGAGCGGGCGATGGCGCGGCTCGAGATCGTGGTGCCGGCGACGCTCGTGATCATCTTCGTCCTGCTCTACCTCACGTTCCGCCGCGTGGCGGAAGCCGCGCTCATCATGGCCACGCTGCCATTCTCGCTGGTCGGCGGGTTCTGGCTCATGTATGTGCTGGACTACAACATGTCGATTGCCTCCGCGGTGGGCTTCATTGCGCTGGCCGGCGTGGCGGCCGAATTCGGCGTCGTGATGCTGCTCTACCTGGGCCAGGCCTGGGACGCGCGGCTCGCGCGCGGAGAACCCGCGTCGGCTGCGACGCTCGACGACGCCATCGAGGACGGCGCCGTCCAGCGCGTTCGTCCGAAGGCGATGACGGTTGCCGTGATTCTCGCCGGCCTGATACCGATCATGCTGAGCAGCGGGACCGGCGCCGAGGTCATCCAGCGCATTGCCGCGCCGATGATCGGCGGCATGATCACCGCGCCGCTGTTGTCGATGCTGGTGGTGCCGGCGGCTTACCTGCTGATCCAGCGGCGGCGGCTGGCGATGCAGCCGCGAGCGCGCTGAGTCCGCCGGCCTTTCAGTTGGCTGCCACCAAGCTGCATTCCATGCCTGCGGCCAGTCCTGTTTTCGCCGGAAACCTGCCCGGATCGAATTTGGTCGCGCCCGTCGCCGCGGCATATTTGTTCAACGCGTTGAGGACGGTGGAATAGTCCTTTTGCGGATCGGTCCTGGCACCCGGATTTTCGGGCCCAGCCAGCGCTGCGAGGTACTCGTCGCGTGCTTCGAGGAGCACCTTCAATGCATCGTCCGGCCAGCGCGCGAGCGTCATGCTCGCACTCACCGGCTTGCCGTCGACCAGACGGCGCGTGCCATCCAGGTTTCTTTGATCGACGCCCTTGTTGAAATCCAGGATCGCTTTCATTTTCGCGCACTCGACCGACTCCGCGGCATTGAAGGATTCCCTGACCGAATCCTTGGCCGCTCTCAGCACGGCTGCCTTCTGCGCGGCGTTCAGGCCGTTCCAAACGCCTTTATCGATGTGCATCCATGACAGCAGGAAAGGCTGATGCCATGACGGATGGTGCGCATAGCGCGCACCGATCTGGCCGATGTTCTGCGAGCAATTGGATGTGGTTCCTGCCGGAATCGGAAATGCGATTGCCGGACTGCAATCCAGGTTGCCGGCGTCCGGATTGCCGAGAGGATTGGCGGACGTTGCCTCCTTCACGGGGAAGAAATCGACAAGGTCGTCGTAGGGATTCACATACTCGAACCCCTGGATCGTCCTTCGCTGCATGGGCATCAGGACGGATTGGCCTCCCACGGGCGGATAGAACGTGAGCGTCTTCGCAGGGATGACGCCTCGCTTCACCAGCAGGTCGCATGCGCGGTCCACGATGTCCTGCGGCGGCGCAAGGTAGCGAATTCTCCAGCCCGACGTGCAAAGGCCGGCCAGGCCAATACCATTGCCTTGACCCAGGCAGTCGGCATCACCCGCAACACAATCCGGCTTGCCGATCGCCTTGGGAAAATAACCCGAGCCCTGCATCGTGCTTCCGACCACGGGAAAGACGATCTGCGTTCCACCCCGGCTGTCCAGAATCGACTGCGCCAGTTCAAGACCATTGCCCGTGAATCCGTCGATCTTTGCGGCGTAGACGAATTCAAGCATCTGCCCGAAATTCATCCCGAACGGAACCGAGTTGTAGATAAAGCCCCACGTGGGCTCCGAAAAGACCGGATTGGGCGTCGCGTTCGCGTTGGCAAACTGCACGCCTGCCCGCAGCGCGCTTACCGTACGCGCGGTGCCCGGGCTGCGCTGGAAGATCACCTTCTGCCCGGCGGGCAACGCGTCCGGACCCTTGTCGTCGGTGTAGTCCATGACTTTCTCGATGAAGATCCTCATGGCGCCATAGCCGGGATTGGCAGGATCCGTCGACGTGCCCGCCCCGCGTCCGATCGTCGGGGAGTCGCTGTATTCGTTGTACGGTATGGTCACATCGGCAAACGCGCCTGGGCAGAGAGCGACGCCGCATGTGACGATGGCCGCGGTGCGCAGAACGGTACTTGCCCTCATGCTTGTCCCCTTCGCAAAGTGGCGTGGATGGCGCGCTCAAGTCTACCGCGTCGCCAAGAGACTGCAATGCGCCATTGGCGACGCGGAAACGCGGGTCTGTGCCAAGCTTTACGGCACGAGCACCGCCGCGCCGTCGATACGTCCGGCGCGCAGGTCGAGCAGCGCACGGTTGGCCTGATCGAGCGAATAGCACGTGGTCTGCGTGACGATGCCGATCCGGGGCGCCAGCGCCAGGAAATCAACGCCGTCCTGCCGCGTCAGGTTGGCGACGGACACCAGCTGGCGTTCTTCCCATAGAAGGTTGTAGGGGAAGCCCGGGATGTCGCTCATGTGAATGCCGGCGCAAACCACGCGGCCGCCCTTTCGTACGGCCTTCAGCGCACGCGGCACGAGACCGCCGACGGGAGCAAAGATGATGGCGGCATCGAGAGGCTCGGGTGGCATCTCGTCGGATCCGCCCGCCCAACGTGCGCCGAGCCGACGCGCGAACGCCTGCGATGTTCCGTCTTCCGGCCGCGTGAAGGCAAACACCGATCGCCCCTGCCACCTCGCCACCTGCGCCACGATGTGCGCCGATGCGCCAAAACCATAAAGTCCCAGGCGCGGTGCGTCGCCCGCGATCACCAGCGAACGCCAGCCGATGAGGCCGGCGCAAAGCAACGGTGCAAGTTCCGCGTCGCTGCCATCTTCTCCCAACGGGAACGCATAGCGCGCGTCAGCGATCGTGGCCGTCGCGTAACCGCCGTCGCGTGTGTACCCGGTGAACAACGGCCGATCGCACAGGTTTTCCCGATGCCCGAAACAATAGGGACAAACGCCACACGTGCGGGCAAGCCACGGAATTCCGACACGCTCGCCGATGCGCAGCGTGTCGACGCCGGACCCGAGCGCATCGATGCGCCCGACGATTTCGTGGCCGGGAATGATGGGCAACTTCGCATCCGGCAACTCGCCGTCGACCACATGCAGGTCGGTGCGGCACACACCGCAGGCGCCAACCGTGATCCGGATTTCTCCCGGTCCCGGCAAGCGATCGGGCAGCTCCGTCCATTCCAAGGCGGTGCCAGGTTCTCGCAGGACCATCGCGTGCATGGCGTCCTCTTGCGGTCGTCGTCAGCGTCGCCGGCCCGGCCGACGGGAATCTCGGCTACTATTTCGCATTCCGCGCCCGTAGCTCATTTGGATAGAGCACCGGCCTTCTAAGCCGGGGGTAACAGGTTCGAATCCTGTCGGGCGTACCACTGCAATATATCGCCGATTGCCGTAGCGGCGCGGCATTGGAACTTCGCCACGATGCCCGATCCCCGTTCCACGCTGCCTGCCGCCACGGCAGCCGACCCTTCACCTGACGCATTACGGCAAATCCCCGGAACGATCGAGCGCGGCGCGGCGGATATTGCGCAACTGCCGCTGTTCGAGCACCTGTCCGCGGTCATGCCGGCCGCCGATCTCTTCTTCGGCGGCGCGATGCTGGTGTTCATCATCCTGGTGCACGCGGCCGGCGTGCGATCGGTAACCAGCCACGTCGCAACGCGCTCGGCGTCGATCATGCTGCGCCCGACGCTGTGGCGGGCCGACCTGCTGATGGGTAGTATCGTGTTCCTGCTGCTGGCGCTGCACGTCGCGGAAATGATGATCTGGGCCGCGGCGCTGGTGTATTCGAACCTTGTCTCGGATTGGCGAACCGCGGGCTTTTTCGCGGGCAACACGTACACGACGGTGGGTTACGGCGACTTCGTCCTTCCCAACGGGTGGCGGATGCTGGCGCCGATCATTGCGATGTCCGGGCTGTTCACCTTCGGCTGGTCCGGCAGCGTGCTCGTCGACTTCGTGCAGCGGATAAACAAGATCCGGGATGCCGCGGGTGCCAACAAGGCTCGCCACACGGATAAGCGCTAGTTCTTCGCAGCGCGCATGTTTGCGACCATGGCGGGCGTCACGTTGGGCTGCGCGGCGTTGCCCCAACTCGTGCGGATGTAATTGGCGATGTCCGCGACTTGGCTGTCGGTCAACTGGTCCTTGAACGACGGCATCGGTATGAATCCACCCCGGGCCGGAATGCCGGCGTCGACGACCTTGAGAATGTTGGCGGGATCGCTCGCGACGACGACGCCATTGCCTGCAAGTGGCGGGAACACACCGGGCAGGCCGCGGCCGAGAGCCTGGTGACAACCCCCGCAGTTGTCCATGTAGAGTGTGGCGCCGCGCGCGCGCGTGGGGTCGGTGGCCTTGCGTCCGGTGCGCAGGCGCGACTCCGGAGGAATGGACTTGAGATACTCCGCCATCGCCTTGAGATCGACGTCGGTCAGGTGACTGAGACTGTTGCGGATGACTTCGGCCATCGGACCCAGCGTCGTCGTCCGGCCACGGTAAACGCCGGTCTTGAGATAGGTCGCGATTTCGTCGGCCGACCAGCTGCCCAAACCCGTAGCGATGTCGGACGTCAGGTCGAGCGCGAACCAGCCGTCGATCACCGCGCCGTTGAAGTCCTTGCTCTTCTCGATGCCGCCCAGCAGGTTGCGCGGTGAATGGCAATCGCTGCAGTGCCCTAGACCCTCGACTAAGTAGGCGCCGCGGTTCCACGCACCCGTCCTGGCCGGGTCCGGCCGGTACACGCCTTCGCTGAAGTAGAGCTCGCGCCACCCGGCCATCGACCACCGCTGGTCGAAAGGAAAGTACAGATGATTGACTGATACGCTATTGCGGACGGGCTTCACCGTACGCAGGTACTCGTAGATAGCGTCGACGTCGTCGCGCGTAACCCGGGTATAGAAGTCATAGGGCATGGTCGGGTACATGTCCTGGCCGCGCTTGTTCACGCCATCGTGCAGCGCGCGGTAGAAGTCGGCGCTCGACCAACGGCCGATACCCGTCTCGGGGTCGGGCGTTATGTTGGGCGCCAGCATGTAGCCGAAAGGCGTGTCGAGCCGCAACCCGCCGGCGAACGGCGCCCCGCCATTCGCGGTGTGACAGGAGACGCAGTCGCCGGCGCGCGCCAGATATTCGCCGCGTTGCGCGGCCGTCTGCTGCGCAACGACCGGCCCCGCGGTGGCCAGGGCGTGAATCAGCGATGCGACAATTGCGCTCCAGCGCAGGTATGTAGCTGCAGGCGTCGCTCGGGACACGATCGATCTCCTCTGATACCGTGAAGTCTACAGCGGATGGCGCGCCGAGCGAATTGGCAGTCGGCGGTGCATCGTCCGGACCGGCGGACATTGCCGGCCCGCGCTGTTAACCTAGCGAATCCCTTCGATTTTTTCCAGGCCCTCATGGCGACGGAACCCGACTGCACGCCCTTTCCTCCGACTCCAGACGCCGGCGCTGCCGAGGCCATGCGCGCCACGATCCTCGGTAAGCTCATGTACATGGTCGGCAAGGATCCGGCCAGCGCGCGCGATCACGACTGGTTCATGGCCACGGCGCTTGCCGTGCGTGACCGTATCGTTGACCGCTGGCTGAGCGCGCAGCGCCCGAGGCATCGCGCGCGCGACAAGCAGGTCCATTATTTTTCACTGGAATTCCTGATCGGCCGTCTGTTGACCGACGCGATGTCGAACCTTGGCATCACGGCTACCGTACGCGATGCACTCGAGCTGCAGGGTCTGGACCTGGACCGACTGTGCAAACTCGAGCCAGACGCGGCACTGGGCAATGGCGGCCTCGGCCGTCTCGCTGCGTGCTTCATGGAGAGCATGGCGTCGCTGGCGATTCCGGCCTACGGCTATGGCATCCGGTACGACCATGGCATCTTCCGCCAGGTCGTCCAGGATGGCTGGCAGCATGAATTGCCGGAGGAATGGCTGTCGTTCGGGAATCCCTGGGAGTTCGAGCGGCCCGACATCGCGTACACGGTGGACTTCGGCGGCACCGTCGAGCAATTTGTCCACCGGGACGGAACGCCGGGACATGTCTGGCACCCGGAAGAATCGGTGACGGCGGTCGCGTACGACACGCCCATTACGGGCTGGCGGGGTCGGCACGTGAATACGCTGCGGCTGTGGTCCGCGCGCGCCGCGGATCCGATCTCCCTGGAGGATTTCAACCGTGGCGATCATGTCGGCGCATTGGCCGACCGGGTCCGACTCGAGGCAATTTCCCGTGTCCTCTATCCCAGCGACGACACGCCGGCGGGACAGGACTTGCGGCTTCGCCAGGAATTCTTTTTCGCCTCGGCATCGCTGCAGGACCTGGTGCGGCGGCACATGCAACAGCACGGCGAGTTGGCGACGCTGGCCGACCACGCGGCGATCCAGCTCAACGATACGCATCCGGCCATCGCGGTGCCGGAATTAATGCGCCTGCTCGTCGACCTCCACGGCATGCCCTGGGATCACGCGTGGTCGATCACGACGTCACTCTTCAATTACACCAACCATACTCTGCTGCCGGAGGCGCTCGAGACGTGGCCGGTGCGGCTGCTCGAGCAGAAGCTCCCTCGGCACATGCAGATCATCTTCGAGATCAATGCGCGCCACCTCGCGGCGCGGCGCGCGGAGGGTCGCGACGCGGCCGATTTCCTGAACTCGGTCTCGCTGGTTGGAGAGAACCACGAGCGACACGTCCGCATGGGCCATCTCGCCTTCCTGGGCTCGCACCGCGTCAACGGTGTATCGGCGCTGCACACCGACCTCATGCGCCGCACGGTGTTCCGCGACCTCCACGCGTTGTATCCCGACCGCATCGTCAACAAGACCAACGGCATCACGTTCCGGCGCTGGCTGCAGCAGGCCAATCCAGGTCTCACGCGTCTCATCGTCGATAGGGTCGGGCCGCGGGTGCTGGACGACGCTGACGCCCTCGAAGCGTTCGCCCCAATGGCGCAGGACGCGTGGGTGCGCGAGCGCTTCGCGGCCGTGCGCCGTGCGAACAAGGCCAGGCTGGCTCGGCTGGTGGCGGAGCGCATGGGCGTAAGCCTCGATCCCGACGCGCTGTTCGACGTCCACATCAAGCGGATACACGAATACAAGCGGCAGCTGCTCAACATCATCGAGACGGTCGCGCGATATGAGGCGATGCGAGACGATCCGGCGCGAAGCTACGTACCGCGGGTCAAGATTTTCGCGGGCAAGGCGGCTGCCGGGTATCGACAGGCGAAGCTCATCATCAAGCTCATCAACGACGTTGCGAAAGTGATCAACGCCGATCCGGCTGCGCACGATCTGCTCAAGGTCGTCTTCCTGCCCAACTACAACGTGAGCCTCGCCGAGGCGATCATCCCGGCTGCGGACCTGTCGCAACAGATCTCCACAGCGGGAATGGAAGCCTCCGGCACCGGGAACATGAAGCTGGCGCTCAACGGGGCGTTGACGATCGGCACGCTCGACGGCGCAAATATCGAAATTCTCGAACGCGTAGGCGCCGCCAACTTCTTCCTGTTCGGCATGACCGCCAGCGATGTCGTAGAGCGACGCCGTGAAGGCGCGGGGACGACCGCCGCGATAGCCGCGTCTCCGGCACTCGCCAAAGCGCTGGAATCGATCCGAGCGGGCGCGTATTCGCCGGACGACCCGGGCCGCTATCGCGACATGGTGGATGGCGTCCTCCATCACGACTATTTCATGGTCACCGCCGATTTCGAGGACTATCGGTCCGCCCAGGATAACGTCGAGGCGCTCTGGCGCGATTCCGCCGGCTGGTGGAGCGCTGCCATGCTCAATACGTCGCGCGTCGGCTGGTTCTCCTCTGACCGGGCGATCCGCGAGTACGCGGGCGAAATCTGGAACGTGCTGCCGGGGGCCTCATTAACTTGACCCCGACCACGACAAGTGCGGACACGGTCGCGGCCATTGTCGAGGGCCGGCACGGCGATCCTTTCGCCGTACTGGGCATGCACGAGTCCGACGGCCGCTGGCTGCTTCGCGCGTTCGTTCCCGGCGCCGACGAAGTCGTTGCGACGACACGTGATGGGCAGGATCTCGTTCGGCTCGATCGCCGGGGCGCCGCGGGCTTCTTCGAAGGCTTCGTGCCGCGCCGGACCGGCTACCTGCTGCGCGCTTCCAACCGCGGGACCACATGGTGGGTCGACGACCCGTATGCCTATGGTCCCGTGCTGGGTGCGCTGGACGACTGGCTGCTCGGGCAGGGATCGGATACGCGGTTGTATGACCACCTCGGCGCCCATTCGATCCTGCACGAGGGCGTGGCGGGCATCCACTTCGCCGTATGGGCGCCCAACGCGAAACGCGTGTCCGTCGTCGGAGATTTCAACGGGTGGGACGGCCGCCGGCACGCAATGCGCAAGCGCGTCGACACGGGCGTATGGGAAATATTCGTTCCGGGACTGGCCGAAAATACGCTCTACAAGTATGAAATCGTCGGCGCGGGAGGTCAGCTGCTGCCGCTCAAGGCCGATCCGGTAGGCTTCGGCGCGGAACTGCGTCCTTCGACGGCTTCGGTGGTGCGCGATACGACCCGATTCCCGTGGACCGACGGCGCCTGGATGTCGCTTCGCGCGCTTCGCGACGCGCGCCGCGCCCCGATGGCGATCCACGAGGTGCATCTCGGTTCGTGGCGGCGCGGCGTAAACGGACGCTGGCTTGACTATGACGAATTGGCGGAAACGCTGATTCCCTATGCCACCGGGCTCGGATTCACGCATCTCGAACTGACACCGATCAGCGAATATCCGTACGACCCGTCGTGGGGATATCAGCCCATCGGGCTTTTCTGTCCTACGTCGCGTTTTGGCGAGCCGGCGGCATTCGCGCGCTTCGTCGATCGCTGCCACCAGGCGGGACTCGGCGTGATTCTCGATTGGGTTCCCGCGCATTTTCCAACCGACGCGCATGGCCTTGCCCACTTCGACGGAACGGCGCTCTACGAACATGCGGATCCGCGCTCCGGGCTGCATCCGGATTGGAATACCGCGATCTTCGACTTCGGGCGGCCGGAGGTGGTCAACTACCTGATCGCCAATGCGCTGTTCTGGCTCGATCGCTATCACGTGGACGGACTGCGGGTGGATGCGGTCGCGTCGATGCTGTATCTCGACTATTCGCGCGAGGAAGGCCAATGGCTGCCGAACCGGCACGGAGGCAACGAGAATCTCGAGGCTGTTGCGTTCCTGCGCAAGCTGAACGAGACCGTCTACGCGCAATATCCCGGCGTCATCATGGTGGCCGAGGAGTCGACGTCGTGGCCGCTGGTTTCCGCGCCGACCCACGCGGACGGGCTTGGATTCGGCTTCAAGTGGAACATGGGCTGGATGCATGACACGCTCGCTTATCTGAGGGAGGCGTCGGTACACCGGCGCTGGCACCACAACACGATCACGTTCGGCTTGACCTATGCGTTCGCGGAGAATTTCGTGCTGCCGCTGTCGCACGATGAAGTCGTGCACGGCAAGGGTTCGCTGCTGACCCGGATGCCCGGCGATTCCTGGCAGCAATTCGCGACGCTGCGGGCGTACTATGGCTTCATGTGGGCCTATCCCGGCAAGAAGCATTTGTTCATGGGACAGGAATTCGGGCAGCGCCGTGAATGGAATTTCGAGTCGGGTCTCGACTGGGACCTGCTGGATGCGCCCGCGCATCGCGGAGTGCAAGCGGTGGTGCGCGATTGCAATGCCGCCTACGGCAAGTATCCGGCAATGCACGACCAGGATTGCAATGCCGCCGGATTCCGGTGGATCGTCGTCGACGATTCGCGCCATTCGGTATTCGCCTGGCTGCGCATCTCCGATGCCGGCGCGCCGCCGATCGCGGTGGTCGCGAACTTCACGGAAGCTTCCCACTCCGGCTATGTCATCGGCCTTCCTCTCGCCGGACGATGGCGGGAGATTCTCAACACGGACTCCGTCCACTACGGCGGATCGAACCAGGGCAATGCGGGTTGCATTCTCGCGCGCGCCGGAGAGAGCCACGGTTTCCCCTATTCCGCCGCGATCGCCGTGCCGCCCCTCGCCACTGTCTGGTTCGTCCACGAGGGCGTTTGACCGGAGCCTGTCGGAGGAATATAGATGGACACTGGCAACGAAAAGGTGACGTACTCGACGCCGCTCGCGCGCTCGACGATGGCCTATGTGCTGGCCGGGGGCCGTGGCAGCCGCCTGTTCGAATTGACCAGCATACGCGCCAAGCCTGCCGTCCATTTCGGGGGGAAGGCGCGCATCATCGATTTTGCGCTTTCGAACGCGCTCAATTCGGGCATCCGGCGCATCGCGGTGGCGACGCAGTACAAGGCGCACAGCCTGATCCGGCACCTGCAACGCGGCTGGAATTTCCTGCAGCCGATGCGCAACGAAAGTTTCGACATCCTTCCGGCGAGCCAACGCGTCGCCGAGAACCAGTGGTATGCCGGGACCGCCGATGCGGTGTACCAGAACATCGACATCATCGACAGCTACGCGCCCGAGTACATCATCGTGCTGGCCGGCGATCACATCTACAAGATGGACTATGAGCGGATGCTGATCCAGCACGTCAACGAAGGCGCGGACGTGACGGTTGGTTGCATCGAGGTTCCGGTTAGCGGCGCGACAGAGCTGGGCGTCATGCACATCGACGATGCCAACCGCATCAAGGCGTTCGTCGAGAAGCCGGCCCACCCGCCGGAAATGCCGAATCGTCCGGGCATCGCCCTCGCCAGCATGGGCATCTACGTGTTTCGGAGGGACTTCCTCAATGACCAGTTGCGACGCGACGCGGCGGACCCCGGTTCGAGCCACGACTTCGGCCGGGACATAATTCCCTACATTGTCGAGCATGGCGTCGCGGTCGCGCACCACTTCGTGCAGTCCTGCGTCCGCTCGCATTCGGAAACCGAGTCCTACTGGCGCGATGTGGGAACGCTCGACGCTTATTTCGACGCCAACATCGACTTGACCGACACGGTGCCGGATCTCGACGTCTACGATCGAAATTGGCCGATCTGGACCTACGGCAAGATCACACCCCCCGCGAAATTCGTGCACAACGTCGACGGCCGGCGCGGCTACGCAGTTTCGTCTCTCGTGTCCGGAGGCTGCATCGTGTCCGGCTCGGAGCTGCTCAATTCCCTGCTCTGCGACAGCGTCCACGTGCACTCCTATGGCGCGATCGACCACGGGATCGTTCTGCCCGGCGTCGACGTCGGCCGTGGGGCGCGGTTGCGCAATGTGATCATTGACAGTGGTGTGCGGATACCGGAGGGGCTTTGCGTCGGCGAGGATCCAGTGGCCGACGCTGCGCGCTTCCGTCGCACCGACCGGGGCGTGTGCCTGATCACCCAGCCGATGATCGACCGACTTCCGCAATGAGGAGCAGCGCGAATCTGCGCGTCCTGTCGGTCACGTCCGAAGTCTTTCCGCTGGTAAAGACCGGCGGCCTGGCCGATGTCGCGGGGGCGCTGCCGCCTGCCCTCGCGGCCGAGGGCATCGCGATGCGGACGCTGGTGCCGGGCTATCCCGGCGTGGTCGAAGCACTGCGAAACCCCGCGATCGTCCACTCGTTCGGGGCCATGCATGGCGGCCCTGCGCGGCTGCTCGCGGCGAACGTCGCCGGCCTCGATCTGTTCGTCCTCGACGCCCCCCATCTGTACGCGCGGCCCGGTGGTCCTTACGTCGGCGCGGACGGCCGCGAATGGCCGGACAATGCGCAGCGCTTTGCAGCGCTTGGCGCCGCGGCAGCCGCGATCGGTCGCGGCGCCGTGGGTACATTCCTGCCTGACGTCGTCCACGCGCATGACTGGCAGGCCGGATTGGCGCCGGCTTATCTGCACTACGGCGCTCTGCCGCGGCCGCGAACGGTCATGACTGTGCACAACCTGGCATTTCAGGGGCAGTTTCCGGCATCGCTGCTCGCCACCCTCGGTCTCCCGCCGCACGCATATGCGCTGGATGGCGTCGAATATTTCGGCACCATCAGCTATCTCAAGGCAGGGTTGGCGCTTGCCGACCGGATCACGACGGTGTCGCCGAATTATGCCGCGGAAATTCGCACGCCCGAATTCGGGATGGGACTCGATGGACTGCTGCGGCACCGTTCAGCGGTCTTGACCGGCATTCTCAATGGCATCGATACGGACCGATGGAATCCCGCGACCGATCCGCACCTGCCAGCCCGCTTCGACGCGAAGCGCCTCGGGTTGCGTGCCGAGAACAAGGCTGCGCTGCAGAAACGCATGAGTCTGGCAATCGATCCTGCGGCGCCGCTCTTCGGTGTCGTCGGACGCCTGACCTGGCAGAAAGGAATGGACCTGCTGCATGGTGCGTTGCCGCGGCTCATTGAACTGGGTGCGCAGTTCGTGCTGGTGGGCTCGGGTGACGGCGCCATCGAGGCCGCGTTCAACGCAGCCTCCCGGCAGGCTCCGCGGCGTGTCGCCGCATACGTCGGCTATGACGAATTGCTCGCGCACCTTGTCCAGGGTGGCGCCGATGCGCTGGTAGTGCCGTCGCGCTTCGAGCCGTGCGGCCTCACTCAGCAGTGCGCGTTGCGCTACGGCACGATTCCCGTGGTCTCGCGCGTTGGGGGCTTAAGCGACACGGTCGTCGATGCCACCGAGATGGCGCTCGCGGCAGGGGGCGGAACCGGCGTCATGTTCGCGCCCGTGACGCAGGATGCGCTGGCGTTGGCTCTGGAGCGTACGGTGCGTCTATGGCGACAGCGCGCGACATGGCATCGGATGCAGTTGCATGCGATGGCGGTCGACGTGGGGTGGAGCCGACCGGCGAAGCACTATGCCAGGATGTACCGCGACCTCGTCGCGGCCCGCCCGCACTAGGGTCAGGTTTTACCCATGCGCCGTATCGATTCAGGTTGCCCCGAACCGCTTGGCGTTACGCTCGTTCCCGGGGGCGTCAACGTCGCCGTATTTTCGGCGCACGCGGCGGCGGTCGAACTGTGTCTCTTCGACGCGTCTGGCGGCACGGAGCAGCAGCGTGTCGCGCTGCCGGAGCGGAACGGCGACGTATTCCATGGTTTCGTCGCGGACGTCGCGCCAGGGCAGCGTTACGGACTGCGAGCATCCGGGCCTTACGATCCGGGTCACGGACATCGCTTCAATCCGGCGAAACTGCTGGTCGATCCATATGCGCGAGCGCTCGACCGGCCCTTCGCACTGCATCCGTCGCTGTTCGGTGAACGGCCGGATGGCGCGCGCGACGACACCGATAGCGCGCATCATGTGCCGAAAGCCATCGTGCTGCCGGAGTGTGCCGAAGCACGCGCAACGCGGCCACGCGTGCCGCTGTCCCGCGCCATCGTCTACGAACTCCATGTGCGGGGATTCACGCGAATCAACCCGGCGATTCCGGAGGCATTGCGCGGAACCTGCGCGGGACTCGCCCATCCGGCCGCCCTCGCGCATCTCGTTCGCCTGGGAGTAACCACCGTCGAGTTGATGCCGGTCGCGGCGGGGATCGACGACTGGCATCTGGGTCCGCTCGGCCTCACCAACTACTGGGGCTACAACCCGATCGCGCCGATGGTCCCCGACATGCGCCTCGCGCCCGGCGGGATGGCCGAACTTGCGGACTGCGTGGCCACGTTGCACCAGGCGGGCATCGAGGTGCTGCTCGACATCGTGCTTAACCATACCGGCGAGGGCGACCAGCGTGGACCCACGCTCAGCCTGCGCGGCCTCGACAATGCCACTTACTACCGCGCCGATGTCCGGCGAGCCGGACGCTACGCCGACGATACCGGCTGCGGCAATACACTGGCGCTTGACCGGATGCCAACGATGCGGCTCGCGCTCGACGTGCTGCGCCACTACGCGACGGTTGCGGGTATCGACGGCTTCCGTCTCGACCTGGCCGCCACGCTCGGCCGCACGGGACAGGGCTTCGACGCTGCTGCTCCCTTGCTTGCGGCCATCGCCCAGGATCCCGTGCTGCGCGCGCTGAAGTTTGTCGCAGAACCGTGGGATCTGGGCGACGGCGGCTATCGCCTGGGGGAGTTCCCCGCAAACTGGGGCGAGTGGAACGACAGCTACCGCGACACGGTACGCCGATTCTGGCGTGGAGATGCCGGCATGGCGGGCGAACTTGCGACGCGCATTGCGGGTTCGTCCGACGTCTTCGCCCCGCGCCGGCGACTGCCGACATGCTCGGTCAATTTTGTTGCCGCCCACGACGGCTTTACGCTCCGGGATCTGGTCTCCTTCGAACGCAAGCACAACGAAGCCAACGGCGAGATGAATCGCGATGGCACTGACCGCGATTTGTCCTGGAATCACGGCGTCGAGGGCGCGTCGCGCGACCCGGTGATCGAGGAGCGCCGCCATCGCGACGTGCGCAGCCTGCTTGCCACGCTCTTCGTTTCGCGCGGTACGCCGATGCTCGCGATGGGCGATGAAGCAGGCCGCACGCAGAACGGCAACAACAACGCCTACGCTCAGGACAACGCGACAACATGGCTCGACTGGCCGGCGATGGATAGCGACCTCGTGTCGTTCGTCGCCACACTGACCGCGCTGCGGCAAGCCCACCCCGCCCTCCATGATGACCGGTGGCTTCGTGGCGGGCCGGTCGACGCGAGCGGCATCCCCGACGTGGAATGGCGGCATTCCGACGGGCGCGCCATGAGCGGTCCCGATTGGGCCAATCCGGAGGGACGCGTCGTTGTGGCCGCACTGTACCGTCCGGCCAGCGAAGGTGCCGCGGCGGATTACGTAGCGATCGCACTGAACGCAAGCGATGGCGAGGTGGCCATTCGCTGGCCCGATCCTCGCGACGGATTCCGCTGGCGGCGAACGATCGACACCGCGCGACCGGCCGGCGCTCACGACAGCTGCAGCACCGGCGAAAACGACATGATCGCAGCGCGTTCCGTTGTCGTTCTGGTGGAACAGCCCGTTTCGGAACCGCGCCGCGGGAGCCCAGGGATCGAACCGGAGGTGCTCGATCGCCTGGCCCGTGCAGCGGGCATCGCACCGGAATGGAACGACGTGCAGGGGCAAAAACACGCGGTCGGTGACGACACGCGTCGCGCGCTGCTGGCGGCCATGGGACTTGAAGCGACGACCACCGGACAAGCACGGGCACGTCTTGCCGAACTCGCGGCGCGCCGCGAGCGCCGGGCTCTGCCACGAACGCTGGTCGTCATGGAGGGCACCGAAGCGCGCGTTCCGATCGCCGTGGACGACCGGAAGCGCGCGCGGCACGGCGTGCTGCACGTGCATGATGAACAGGGCGCCGAGCGCGGTGTTCCGTTCAACGTCGACGATCTGCCCGGGGACTCGATCGTTGCCTGCGACGGCGGCATTGTTTCGCGTCACTCCGTCACGCTGCCGATGCTTGCCGCCGGGATCTACACGGTAGTCCGCGATAACCCATGCCGTTCGGCCTGCCGGCTCGTCGTCGCGCCGCGCGCCTGTTTCCTTCCCGTCGCCTTGCGCAACGGCGGACGCCGCTTCGGACTCGCCGCGCACCTGTACGCGCTTCGCCGGCGGCGCGACCAGGGCATCGGGGATTTCACGACGTTGCGCGAGGCGGGCGCCGCCACGGCCGCGGCCGGAGGCGCTATCCTCGCGCTCAATCCGCTGCATGCGCTGTTCACCGACCGCACCCGGGCGAGTCCGTACCACCCCTCCGATCGGCGTTTCCTTGACCCGATCTACATCGACGTCGAGAATGTTCCGGACTTCGAAGCGTCTTCGGAAGCGCGGCGGCTCCTGGAGCTGCATGCGCAAACCATCCAGAGTCTCTCCGAACGATCCACTGTCGACTACGTCGGCGTTTGGCGGGCCAAACTCGCCGTGCTCGCGTTGTGCTTTCGGACCTTCGAACGGCGTGGCCGCGACGATGGGCTCGCGCGGGAATTTGAGCGGTTTGTGAACGCCGGTGGCGCGGAACTGATGCGGTTCGCGACGTTTCAGTCGATTGCCGACGTACATAATGGTCCATGGATCAACTGGCCCTCGGCATTGCGCCGGCCAGACGGTGACGGCGTGTCGGAATTTGCGCGGAACAACGCCAGCGGCGTGCGCTTTGCGCTGTACTTGCAATGGCTCGCCGACCGGCAACTGGGCAACGCCGCGGAGGCCTTGCGCGGCTGCGGCCTGGCATTCGGCCTGTGCCGGGATCTGGCTGTCGGCGCCGCGCCGGACGGAGCGGAAGCATGGGCGACTCAAGCGAGCCTTGCGCACGGCGTTTCCATTGGCGCGCCGCCGGATCCATTCGCGGCCTTGGGCCAGGTCTGGAACCTGCCCCCACCCCTGCCGGAGGCGCAAGCCGAGGACGGTTACGAGGCATTTCGCGCACTGATCCATGCCAACGTGCGGCACGCCGGCGCGTTGCGCATCGACCACGTCATGGGACTGGCGCGACTCTTCTGGGTGCCGGACGGCGCATCGGGCGCGGAGGGCGCCTACGTCCGCTATCCCCTGGACGATCTGCTGGGCGTGCTCGCGCTGGAAAGCCATCGCGCGCGCTGCACCATCATCGGGGAAGACCTCGGCACGGTTCCCGAAGGATTTCGCGAGCGCCTTGGCGCCGCGGACGTACTTTCCTACCAGCCTCTATGGTTCCAGCGCGACGGCGCGGTGTTTCGCCCGCCTTCACGATACTCGGCCAAAGCTGTTGCTTGCGTCTCGACGCACGACCTGCCCACGTTCGCCGGATGGTGGAACGGAGCAGACATCGCTGAAAGGCGCGCGCTGCGCATGGTGGACGATCACGCGGCGCAGAGGGCGGTCGACGAACGCCGGCAGGACAAGGAGGAACTGGCAACTGCGGCGCGCGCCGAAGGGCTTCCAGCCTTCGCAAGCCTGGATGCCTCGGGCCCGCACGTTGCGCCCGTTATGCGTGACGTGCATCGCTTTGTCGGCGCAACGCCTGCAATGCTCGTTCTGGTGCAGACCGATGATCTGGCCGCCGAGACGGTCGCGCAGAACCTCCCGGGCACCGATCGCGAGCGCCCCAACTGGCGAAGAAAGGTCGGCGTCATCGCCTCCGATCTCTGGCACACGGACATTGGCCTGGCCGCGGCGGCAGACTTCGCCCCTGCTCGCGGACGGAAGGACGACGACGGCAGCATCTAGACTTTGCCAAACTGTGGCACCGCAACTTCACCTCCCGGGAGGCGTACGATTGAGTGTCCCGCCCATGAATGGCGCTTTCTGTCCATTGCCGAAAGCGGGCCTGAGGGCAACCCGTCGCATCGGAGGCAACATGATCGGGAAATCCGTTGGTTCGATTGTCAGCGGCAAGCAGATTCAGGAACTGATCGCGGTACCTTCCACAGCAACGGTGTCGGAGGCGGTGTCCAGGATGAGCGAAAAGGAAGTCGGTGCGATCCTGATCAGTGGTTCGCAGGACACCGTCGACGGGATCTTCACCGAGCGGGACTTGATGACGCGAGTCGTAAACGCCGGCCTGGATGCCACGACCGCCAAAATTGGAACGGTCATGAGTTCGCAGGTTCGGCGGGTTGAAGGGTGGACCAGTGTCGAGGATGCGTTGAGCATGATGGTGGTTCACGGCTATCGACACCTGTTAGTCGAGGACGAAGGCAAAATCAAGGGGATCGTGTCCATCCGCGATCTCATGGCTTCGATGGTGATCCCTGATACGCCAATGGCGCACGAGGGGCGTGCACAGGTAACGCGCGGCCTGGCGGAGGCAGCTCTAAGAGTCGCGGCGAGCGCGAAACCGGGAGCAGGCGCTAAGCCGTAGGTGAACCCCGAGTTAAGACTTTGATGCAGCCGTGCGCGCCAGCGCGCGGATCAGCTCGCCGAGCGACCAGGCCTGGAACGGACAGCCGCGCGGCGTGTGTGGCAGGTCTCCGTCGGCGATTTCGCTGACGTGGCCCAGGCCCGCGACGTTCAGGTGATCGAGCAATGGCGCGAGAAAGCGGCGCCTTGCCTCCGCGCGATGCGCGTCATCGCCGCCGTTCACATTCAGCCACGCGTCGATGAAAGGGCCGACGAGCCAGGGCCAGACCGTACCTTGATGGTAGGCGCCATCGCGCGAAGGGACCCCGCCCTCATAGCGCGGGCAGTAGGCCGGGTCGCTTCGCGCCAGCGTGCGCAGGCCCAGCGGCGTCACGAGGTCCCGCTCGACGACCGCCACGACTCCCGCTGCGATCTCGCCGTCGATGATTGCATGCGGAAGGCCGCCCACGGCGAGGATCTGGTTGGGGCGCATGCTGCCGTCGACGTCGCCGCGCACGTGATCGACGTCGACGACATCGTAGAGACACCCGGTGGCGGCATTCGGGAAGCGCGTGGCAAACGCCGCCTGCGCGCGGTCGGCCATTGCTGCATGGCGTCCCCCGACGCAGCGCAAAGCATTGATCCACAGCGCCTCGATTTCCACCGGCTTGCCGATCCGGGGCGTGATCACGTGGCCATCGACGCGCGCGTCCATCCATGTAAGCTGCACGCCCGGCACGCCGCACGCGAGCAGGCCGTCGTCGTCCATCCGGATGCCGAATCGCGTCCCCGCCGCGTAGCCGTCGAGGATCGCCGCCGCGGCGGCAAGCAGCCGCGCGCGCACGGATGCGTCGGGCTTTGCCACGGCGAGAAATTCGTGAGCCACGATCACGAACCACAACGACGCGTCCACGGAATTGAACTCTGGTGCGCCGCCGTGTTCGGGAAAGCGATTGGGCAGCATGCCGTGCGACACGGTGCTCGCCCACGTCAGCAGGATCGCTCCGGCAACATCGTGGCGTCCGCGCGTGAGCAGCAGGCCACGCATCGCGATGAATGTATCGCGGCCCCAGTCGGCGAACCAGGGAAAGCCGGCGATGATCGTGTTGCCCAGGCTGCCGCGGACGACGAACGACTCGGCAGCGCGATCCAGCGGTGCCAGCAACCGACGCCGTCCCGTCTCCCGTTCGCGTACTCGCGCCGCCGCCGTTGCGGCATCCGCGGCCAAGTGGTCCCCCGCGCGCAGCACCACGACCGCATCGCGCAGTGACAGGTCGAAGTGGAGCTCGCCGGGCGCGCCCAGGTCCTCGTTGTGGTCCAGTCCACGCGCCGCTTCCTCTTGGTAATCGAAATTTCGATACCACGCGGGTTCGTGCACGTAGCTGCCGTTGGTGAGCGCCGTGACCGCCGGCAATGCCGCGTAGGGATGCCACACGACGTTGCCGCCGACGTTGCGAGCGGCGAAGGCGAACGCGTCGTTCTCGTGCATGAGCGCGTGGTAGTCGCGGCCTGACAGCAGCGGACGCACGCGAAGATGCACGCCTGGCGTGCCGCCGGCGAGCCGCCACGCGAGCAGCACGCTGCCGTCCTGGCGGTCGACGATCAGCTCGTGAGTGATCTCTATCCCGGCCGAACCGCGAAATGTCCAGCGCGGCCACGGCTCGTGCGTGAACGCGGTCAGGAAGTCGATTCCGCGCGGGTGCACGACGTCGGGTCCGTAGCGTTGCGTGCTCAACGGGAAGGTGCCCGAGGGCGCATCCACCCACGCTTCGAATCCATTGACGAGGACCACGCGATCGGAAGGCGGCGTGCGCGCCACCAGCAACAATGCGTGATAGCGGCGCGTGCGAAACATCCCGACGGTGCCGGATGCGTAACCTCCGGCACCGTCGCTTTCAAGCCATTCGTCCTGCAGCGAAGCGGGACTCACGGCTTGTGCTTTGCCGCGCCGAGCCTATCGTCGCTCGTCAGTCCCGGGGGCTTGTTCTGCAGCGCATATTCGGCGTACTGGTGGATCAGCTTGGCGACCACGCCCGTCCAGCCGGTCTGGTGGCTGGCGCCCAAGCCTTCACCGGTGTCGCCGTGGAAGTATTCGTAAAACGAGATGAGGTCCATCCAGTGCGGGTCGGTCTGGAACTTGGTGCGATTACCGTTCACTGGCCGTCGGCCGGCATCGTCCTGCAGGAAGAGTTCAATCAGCCGGTAGGATAGATCGGTGGTTACTTCCCACAGCGTGGCCTCGTTGCCCGATCCCGCGGGCAGCTCCACCTTGAACTGGTCGCCAAGATAGTAGTGGTGTTTCTGCAGCGATTCGATCAAAAGGAAATTCAGCGGGAACCACACGGGACCGCGCCAGTTGGAGTTGCCGCCGAACAATCCCGACGTGGACTCGGCGGGCGCATAGTCGAGCGCAAAGTGCTGTCCATTGATATCGAGCATGAACGGATTCGCGGCGTGGTGCTTCGACACCGAGCGCACGCCGTTCGGACTCAGCAATCCTTGCTCGTCCAGCACCTTGGTGAGGATGCGCCGCAGCTTGGCTGAGTCGACTATCCCTAACCGAACGCGGTCTTCGATACCCAGGTGCAGCGGGTCCGCGATGCCGGTCAGCAGGTCCGGCCGGTACATGCTGAACCAGCGCAGCCGCTCGCCGAAGTCCGGAAACGCCTCGAGGCTTCGCCGGTCGCTGACGCCGATGGCGAATATGGGAATCAGTCCCGCGATCGACTGGACGTCGATGCGAAAGCAACGACCGTCAGGAAATTTCAGCACGTCGTAGTAGTAACCGTCCTTGTCGTCCCACAAGCCGTCCTGACGGCCGCCCATTTGGTTGACCGCTGCGCCGATGTACACGAAGTGCTCGAAGAACTTGGTGGCGATGTCCTCGTAAACGTCGTCTTCCTTGGCCAGTTCCAGCGCGATACCGAGCAGGTTCAGGCAGTACATCGCCATCCAGCTCGTGCCGTCCGCCTGCTCGAGTTGCCCGCCCGTGGGCAATCCGGACGTCCGGTCGAACGCGCTGATGTTGTCGAGGCCGAGGAACCCGCCTTCGAAGATGTTGTTGCCTTCGGCGTCCTTGCGATTGACCCACCACGTGAAGTTGAGCAGCAGTTTCTGGAACACCTTCTCCAGGAATTTGCGGTCGCCGCGCCCGTACATCTTCTGCTCGATCTGATAGACGCGGATGGCCGCCCATGCGTGCACCGGCGGGTTCACGTCGCTGAACGCCCACTCGTAGGCGGGGATCTGGCCGTTGGGATGCATGTACCACTCGCGCATCCGCAGCAGCAGCTG
>Ga0207701_10000202_pt1 | contig 59551 bp, 55 predicted proteins | sample KBSSwiSSwithPhiX_FD_184294 | JGI IMG/M metagenome (GOLD analysis project Ga0207701, IMG submission 184294) | Switchgrass rhizosphere bulk soil microbial communities from Kellogg Biological Station, Michigan, USA, with PhiX - S5 (SPAdes) (version 2) | ecosystem: Environmental > Terrestrial >... | reverse complement strand
TGCTCGCGGACACGGTGTACCTCGGAGCCGCGGTGCCGGTTTTCGGCCCGATCACGCCCGGCAATCGGCGATGGTATGTGGAAGGGACGCCGCCTCCGGTGCACGATCCGGCCAGAGCCCGCACGCTCCTCGACCAACTGGATCTCAAGGATCGTGATGGCGACGGTCTGCGCGAAGCCGCCGATTCCACGCCGGTGCGATTTTCGATGCTGACCCAGGCCGGCCACGTGCGGGGCCGCACCGCCGAAGCGCTGCAGGCGCAGCTGAAGGCACTCGGAATCGGCGTCGACCTGGTCTCGCTCGATACGGCCGGCATCATCGGTCGCTTCAGCACGGGCGACTACGACAGCATCTATTTCGGCACGCAGGCCAGCAGCACCGACCCGGCGATGAACCTGGACTTTTGGTTGAGCCGCGGCGACTCGCACTTGTGGAACCCCGGTCAGCCGTTCCCCTCCACGGCATGGGAGCGACGCATCGACGATCTGATGACGCAGCAGGTGCACGCGCTTGAACCCGCGGCCCGCCGCAGCCTGCTACAGCAGGTCCAGGAGATTCTCGGCGACGAGTTGCCGATCATCTACTTCGTCGCGCCGCGGGTCAGCGTCGCGACCTCGCCCCGCGTCCTGAACCCGGCCCCGGTTGCGCTCTTGCCCCAGCTGCTTTGGAGCGCGGACACGATCGCCGCCGTGCCCGATGCGCCACCCCGGTGATTCGACGGCCGCGATCGACCGAAACTTCCGGCGTGTGGCGCGCCGCCCAGGGGCTGCTGTTCGTTCTGCTGGTATCCTCGGCCGCGTTCGTCCTGACGCGTCTCGCGCCCGGTGACGAGTTCGACGCGATCGGCGCCAATCACGCGTCTGCAGACGCGGAACGCCACCGGCTCGGCCTCGATCGGCCACTGGCCGTCCAGTACGGGGACTGGCTGTGGCGTGCGGTCCGCCTCGATCTGGGCACGTCCGTGAAATATCAGCGGCCAGTGGCGCCGCTCGTCGGGAGCCGCGCGGTCAACACGCTGATTCTGGGCGGCATCGCGCTGGCGCTCGCCACGGTGCTCGGCGTCGGCATCGGGACCCTGAGCGGCGCCCGCCGCGGCGGCGCCGCCGCAGCGTCAGGCGTCGCAGCCGCCTCGATCGTGCTGCTGTCGTGGCCGCCGCTGCTGACGTCGTACGGACTGCTGCTGCTTGCCGCGGTGACCGGTTGGCTGCCCGTCGGAGGCTTTCCGAGCGGGAGCGGATCGTCGCTGGTGCGCATCCTCCACGCGCCTCAGTACCTCGTCCTGCCGGTGCTGGCGTTGGTGCTGCCGCTGGCTGCCTCGCTCGAGCGGCTGCAGGCCGCCTCGATGCGTGACGCGCTGGCCCAGCCGTCGATCCGCGCCGCCAGAGCCCGGGGCCTCGGCGAAGACCGCCTGCTCTGGAAACACGCCTTCCGCCTGTCGCTCGCGCCGCTGCTGTCGGTCTACGGCGTAATAGGCGCGGCTGTGCTCAGCGGCTCCTTCGCCGTAGAAGTGGTGATGTCGTGGCCGGGCCTCGGCGCGCTGATGTACGAAGCCCTCACTGCGCGGGACCTGTACCTCGTGGCCGGCTGCGCGCTCGCCGTGGCCACGCTGCTCGCGGTGAGCGTGCTCGCGGCCGACCTGGCCCTGCGGCTGGTGGATCCGCGGCGGGAGCCGCTCTCCTGACGCGGCGCCGCGGATATCCGCTTGGCTGGGGGCTGCTCCTGACGGTCACCGGGCTCACGCTCGCCGCCCCCGTCCTGGCCCCCCACGATCCGGCCACCCAACATCCCGGCTTCATCCTCGCCCCACCGATGCGCCCGCGCCTGGTCGACGCGGCGGGTCACTGGCACACGCCCTTCGTCTATCCGCTGATCCTGACCGACAGGCTGGCGCGCAGCTACGCGCGGGACGAGACGCGACCGGCAACCATCGAGCTGTTCCGCGCCGGCCGAGCGGCGTCCGTCGAAACGGCGCTCTGGTTTCCGCTCGGCACCGATCTGCTTGGCCGCGACGTGTGGTCGCGCCTTCTCTACGGCGCACGATTGTCACTCGGCGTGGCCGGTCTCGCCACGGCTGGGGCCTTGATGCTCGGCATCCTGATCGGCGGGCTGGCCGGGATCTCCGGCCGCCTGGTCGACACCTTCCTGACCAGGACGGCCGACCTCGTCATCGCCCTTCCGGCAATCTACGTTGTCTTGAGCTTGCGGGCGGCGCTGCCCCTTGTGCTGAGCACGTCCGTCCTGTTCTGGATCATCACAGCGGTACTCGCACTCGCCGGCTGGCCGACAGTCGCCCGCGGCGTCCGCGGGATCGTCGTCGGCGAGCGCCGCCTCGAGTACGCAGAAGCTGCGAGGGCGATCGGTGTCGGGCGTACGCGATTACTGCTGCGCCATCTCCTGCCGGCGGCGGCCAGCTTCATCGCCGTCCAGGCCACCGTGCTGCTCCCGGCGTTCATCGTTGCAGAAGCGACGCTGTCGTATGTTGGGCTCGGATTTCCTTCGATTACGCCGAGTTGGGGCGTAATGCTCAAGGAAGCCGCAGAAGGGCGCCTGTTCATCGAGTCTCCCTGGTTGCTCACCCCGGCAATTGCAATTGCGATCACAGTCCTGTCAGTGAACCTCCTCAGCGCACGTACGATTTCTGCGTTTTCAGGCCTGGATAAGTCCCGTAAGTGACTAATTGGAAACAACTTGCGCGTTACACCAATCACGCGAACCAAGAGCGGTGCATTGAGTGTATATGTGCACTAACGGAACATTAATCATTAAGTCAATGTAAAATAACCTGTTATAGATAAAAGTACCGGTCATTTCGGCGTGCGCAGTCGCATTTCAGATCACTTCAGAGCGTCCGTCACCTGACGGTCCAATCCTCGCCTCAGAAGTAAGCCTTTCCGCATCAGCAATTTATAGTCTAATTGGCGCGCGAACACGGATCGTGGCCCTGCCCTTGCTCCCCGCTCGGCTGCGCTCTCTCGAAAAAAGACGATGTGGATTCGGGCCGACTACGACCGATAGTTACGCACACAGCAGAGCCCGACCGTTTTACCCACCGCCTCAATGGGCGGGTCACACGCACGAACAAGACGAGCCCCACTTTCGGAGAGCCGGAAGGTCATGGCAGGGAAGGATCCGATGAAGAGGATGACGAGAGTTGCGATGCGCCTGACGGCGCTGGTGATCTGTCTGGCGGCCGGCGTCGCCGGTTTGGCTGGCGCGGCGCCGCCGGATACGCGGCCCGCCCCTGCGGACAAGCTCGATCGCACCCTCCGGCGACGTGCCGACCTGAGTTCCGGCACGTCGCGGGTCATCGTGGTCATGAAGGCGGGCGCGGAACCGACCGATGGCAAGCGCTTCGGCGGCGTTCTGCGCGGCCGGCTCGACCTGGTCGGCGGCTCGGTGCTGGATCTGCCGAATGCCCAGCTCGCCGCGCTGGCGGCCCGGGCCGATGTCGAGAGCATCCACGACGACCGGCGCGTCTTCGCGCATCTGAATCGCGTCGCGGTGACGGTCGGCGGTCGCGACGTCCAGGCGAACATGGGGCTCGACGGCGCAGGCATCGGCGTCGCGGTCATCGACTCGGGGGTCACGCGCTGGCACGACGACCTCACCGATCTCACGACGTCGGGCCGGCTGCGCGGGCGTGACGGGCAGCGGGTCGCCGCCTTCGTCGATTTCGTGAACGGGGCACCTGAGGCTTACGACGACAACGGGCACGGCACGCATGTCGCCGGGATCATCGCCGGCAACGGCTACGACACCGGCGGTCTCCGCGCCGGGATGGCCCCCGCCGCGCAGCTCGTCAGCCTCAAGGTGCTCGACGCCGACGGGCAGGGCACGATCAGCTCGGTCATCGCGGCGTTCCAGTGGGCCATCATGAACCGTCGCGCCCACAACATTCGTGTCATCAACCTCTCCGTCGGTGCGGCCGTCACCGAATCGTTCAATTCCGACCCGCTGACGCTGGCCGCGAAGCGCGCGGTCGACGCCGGCATCGTGGTCGTCGCCGCCGCCGGCAACTTCGGCCGCAACGATCGCGGCGAAACGCAGTACGGCGGCATCACTGCTCCGGGCAATGCGCCGTGGGTGCTCACCGTCGGCGCGTCCAACATCGCCGGCACGGTCGAACGCGGCGACGACACGGTCGCCCCCTACAGCTCACGCGGTCCCTCAGCGGTGGATTTCCAGGCCAAGCCGGACCTCGTGGCCCCGGGCACCGGCGTGGTCTCGTTGAGCGATCCGGCGAGCCGGCTCTACTCGACGCGCGCCAGCAATCTCGTGGACGGCAGCGTCGCCACCAGCTACAAGCCCTATCTCACGCTGTCTGGCACCAGCATGGCCGCGCCGGTCGTCAGCGGCACGGTCGCGCTGATGCTGCAGGCGAATCCGGCGCTGACCCCGAACCTGGTGAAAGCCATCCTGCAGTACACCGCCGAGTCCTACGATTACGACCCGCTGACGCAGGGCGCCGGCTTTCTCAATGCAAAGGGCGCGGTACAGCTGTCGGCCTTCTTCCGCTCGGCGCGGCGGGGCGAGAGCTATCCCTCATCCGCCGCCTGGAGCAAGCAGATTATCTGGGGCAATCAGCGTCTGATCGGCGGGGCGCTCGACCCCCGCGGCTCCGCCTGGGCCGCCAACATCGTCTGGGGCACGGCCTCGACCATGAGTGGGCAGAACATCGTGTGGGGCACGTTGTGCACCGCCGCGGACTGCGACGGGCAGACCTGGGCATCCAACATCGTCTGGGGCACGAACATCGTGTGGGGAACGACGGCGGTGGAGGCGACGACGGAGAGTGGCCCCGCAACAGGTGCGGTGACGGACCTCGCGCCTGATGCGACGCCGGCCGGCCTGGTGCAGTGGGGACCCATTGCCCAAAACATCGTGTGGGGCACCGACTGCGGCGGCGCCGACTGCGAGGGCGTGGTCTGGGGGGCGCCGCGGGATTCCGGCACGGTCAGCGGCCAGAACATCGTCTGGGGCACCAACATCGTGTGGGGCACGAACATCGTCTGGGGCACCAATATCGTGTGGGGCACCAACATCGTGTGGGGCACCAACATCGTGTGGGGCACCAATATCGTCTGGGGGACCGGTGCGGTGGACGAGACGATGTTCGACGCTGCCGACGTTCCGCCAGTGAACTACAACGGAGCGGTCTTCGAGAATCTGTTCGGGACCGCCGCGCGGCCGGTGCAGAGCACGGACGGGGGGCAGTGATGGAGCAGCAGACGGTCGGGAACGGCGCGCCGATCGCGCCCGGCGTCCAGGCGCTGATGGCGCGTCCATTCGAAAGCGCGTCGATCGATTGGCGGCATGGCTTGCCGGTTCTCCGCGGGTCAGTGGTGACCTTGCGTGAGCCGCGGCTGTCGGACGCCGCGGCACTGTGGTCGATGCTCGCGAGTACCGAGGTCTCGCGCTTCATGGCCACACCCCCGTCGTCTGTCGAGGGGTTCGAGCGGTTCATCGGCTGGACGATCGCGGAGCGTGCGGCCGGCAACTACGCCTGCTTCGTCGTCGTGCCCCATGGGAGAGAGCAGCCGATCGGACTGTTCCAGCTCCGCCGGCTGGATGCGTCGTTCGAGACCGCCGAGTGGGGCTTCGCGCTCGGCTCCGACTTCTGGAGCAGCGGCGCCTACGCCGACGCCGCCGAGATGGTGATCGAGTTCGCCTTCGCCGCCGTCGGCGCGCACCGCCTTGAAGCCCGCACCGCAGTGGCCAACGGCCGCGGCAGCGGGGCGCTGCGGAAGATGGGTGCGACTCGCGAGGCGATCCTCGAGGGGAGCCTCGAAAAGGATGGCCAGCGTCTCGATCAGGTGTTGTGGACGATCCAGGATCTCGACTGGCGCCGCGCCCACCGCGTCCCGCTCGACGTCGTTTTGCACTGACCGGTCGACAGAGCTGCGCGGCGAGTCCGCCCGGACAACGGGCGGCGGGGCCGCTCGGCGCGTCATCGCCTCGCGTCGGAGCGGTCCGGCCGGACGCCGGGAGAAAAGCCGTCCGATGAGCCGTGCTTCCATTGACAACGCGGGACAACGACCGCTACCCTCCGGTCGACACACGTCCCCGACCTTCTGTCATGGAGCTGCACGTCCAATGATTCCGGAACGCCTCCTTCTCGGGCCCGGCCCGAGCCCCGTTTCCGCGCGCGTCATGCGCGCGATGGCCAACCCCGTGCTCAGCCATCTGGATCCCGAGATGATGCGGATCCTCGATGAGGTGCGCGGCAAGCTGGGCCGCATTTTCGCGGCGGGTGAGGGAGCGTTCACGTTCGCTGTCTCGGGCACCGGCACCTCGGGAATGGAGGCGGCGGTTGCCAATGTCACCGCGCCAGGCGCGAAAGTCCTGGTGGTCGTGACCGGATACTTCGGCGCGCGGCTGGCGGAGATCTTCAGCCGATACGGCGCCGAGGTGGCGCGGGTGGATGTCGAGTGGGGGCGCGCCTGCGATCCCCAGGCAGTCGAGACGGCGCTCGCCAGCCGGCCCGCCGACATCGTCGCGATGGTGCAGGCGGAGACGTCGACCGGTGTCTTGAACCCGGTGGCCGACGTGATGCGCATCGCCCGCGCGCACGGCGCGTTGACGGTGGTGGACGCGGTGACCTCCCTGGGCGGGATGCCAGTCGAGACCGGGCCGCGCGAAATCGACATCTGTTACAGCTGTTCGCAGAAAGGATTGGGGGCGCCGTCCGGGCTCGCCCCGATCGCCTTCTCGTCGCGCGCCCGCGGCGCGCGGGTGGCGTCCCGCAGCTTCTATCTGGATCTATCCCTGCTCGAGGACTACTGGCTCCAGCGCAAGTATCACCACACGCTTTCAGCGCCGTTGATGTATGCGCTGGACGAGGCGCTGTCGGCAATAGAGGAGGAGGGACTCGAGGCGCGGTACGCCCGGCATCAGCGCCACCACGAGGCGCTCGCGGCGGGGCTCGAGGCGATCGGACTGTCGCTGCTGCCGCCGCAAGGCGAGCGGCTGTGGACGCTGAACACGGTCCGTGTCCCGGACGGTGTGGACGAGGGCGCGGTGCGCCAGCAGCTGCTGCGCGATTTCAACATGGAGATCGGCGCCGGGCTCGGCCCCCTGGCCGGCAAAATCTGGCGTGTCGGCATTATGGGCGCCGGCTCGACGTTGACCAACGTGCTGCTGTTCCTGACCGCGCTGGAGCGCGTGCTCGGTCAGGCAGGGTACCGGAAGGCCGGTCCCGGAGGCGCTGCGGCGGCCGCCGAAGCGGCGATCGCCCGCTGACGCCCAGGGCGCGCCGGGGGCGAGCAAAGCCACGGCTCAACATCGCGGGTCGCGTGGTGCTGAGCGTGATGGCGTTCGGCTTCGGCGCCGCCGCCTACACCTGGCTCACCCTGCCCGATGTCCGCCCGCTGAGGACCAGGAACCCCCCGACGACCGCGTTCATCGAGCTGCGGGCCCGCCAGGCTGCGGCAAAGGGCGAAACGCCGCGACGGGTGCAGCGCTGGGTGCCGTACAGCCGCATCTCTTCCAACCTGACGCGCGCCGTGCTGGTCGCCGAGGATGCCACGTTCTGGCAGCACGACGGCGTGGACTACACGCAACTGCGCGACGCCGTAGAGGTCAGTCTGGAGCGCCTGGAGTTCGTGCGCGGCGCGAGCACGATCACCCAGCAGCTGGCGAAGAACCTCTATCTCTCGCCCGATCGCGATCCGGTGCGCAAGGTCCGTGAGGTGCTGATTGCAAGACGGCTCGAGGCGGAGCTCTCGAAACAGCGGATCCTCGAGCTGTACCTCAACGTGATCGAGTGGGGCGACGGAATCTACGGCGCGGAGGCCGCGGCGCGGCAATACTTCCGCACCTCGGCGTCTGCGCTCACGCCGCAGGAAGCCTCGCTGCTCGCGGCCGGCATCATCAATCCGCGCTACTTCGATATCGGGCACCCTTCGACGCGGCTGCGCCGGCGGCAGCAGATGATTCTGGGCCGTCTCGGACTGGCCCGACCGCCGCAGGCTCCGGACGAGAAGGCCGCGCCGGCCGACGCCGTGCCCGAGTTGCCCGGTATCCCGGCGGCGCCGCCCGACGCACTGCCTGGTGAGATCGTCCCTCCACCTGCACCTGAAGGCGGCCGCGCGGGCAGTGAGCGGAACGTGCGCACGCCGGCGACTTCTGTAAGTACAACGGCGACTTCTGTAAGTACAAATATCTCGGCAATTAGTTCATTCGGCTCACCTTGACACTGACGACACTTGTCCCTATATTCGGCTCACGCTACATCACAGCTCCCCATTGATAGTGGCGAGGACGCGTGCCTGCGGCTCGTTGCCTCCGGCCGACGTGTGTCGATGATCAATTACACCGAGCACCTGTCGCTGTTGATGGAGGATGTCGTTCGGCGAACGCCGGCGTTGTCGTGCGTGCGCGTCGAGGATCTGCTCGTGTTCGGCCGGTTCGGGCGAGCCGACGCGGAAGGAGCGTTCGCAACCTGCCATTGCCTGACCCTGCCGACGAGTGAGCCCGGATATTTCTACTGGCGCGATCGGATGACCGGCGAGCTGACGCGCCAGTCGGAATGGTTCATCACGAAGTCGCCGCGGGTGACGATTGGGGCGCGCCGGATCAAGTACCTGATCTCGTTTGTGGTGCCGCGCTTCTGTAACCAGACGCTGCGGCATTCACGCAAAGCGCTCTTCTATCCCGGCGCGCCGGACTGGGTCGGCAAGCTGGACACCATCGTCCACGAGCTGTATCACATCGATCCCGAGCAGGCCGGGCTGCGCCGCGTGAAGTGCGCTGATGGCTCCGAATCCGAACGTGCACATGGTCCCAATTTTTATCAAGAGGTGGCGCGGATGGTCGCGGCATACCTGGCCTCGCGTCCGGACCCTGCGCTGCTCCGTTTTCTCGCCGACGACTTCAACGCACTGACCGCTCGCCACGGCGGCGTCGTCGCGACCACGTTCCGGAACTTTCCCTCGTTTCCGCAACGCTACATGGAACGATTCGAGATGCCGGCAACTGAACCGCTGGTGCGCATCGAACGGCTCAAGCCCGCCTCCCAGCCCGAGCTCTACACCGAAGACGACCTGCACATCCGCGAGTTCACGGAACAGAGCACTCGTCGTCTGACCCGCAAGGGCCAGCATCGCGCGGCCTGAGAGCTCGTCCATCTGTAGCCGGCTCAGGTGAGCCGCCGCGCGCCCACGTAACGGCTCGCCCAGTACGGCGCGGACAGGCGCTCCGTGCGCACGACGCCATGCGAGCTCGGGGCATGCACGAACAAGTCGGTGCCCACCACCATGCCGACGTGTGAGGCCGGACTGCTCCCGGTATGGAAGAAGACAAGGTCTCCGGGTCTCAACGCGTCGGGCCTGACCCTGGCTCCGGTATGGAACTGCGAGGCCACGGTGCGCGGCACGGCGATCCCTTGGCGCGAGAACACGTACCAGACGAAGCCGCTGCAGTCGAAACCGCCCGGGTCACTGCCGCCGTCGCGATAGCGCACCCCTTGAAGCTGGAGGGCGTCTGCGACCAATGCTCTGTTGGCAGCCGCGAGTGCGCTTCCATTGGCCACGCCTGGAGATTTGACCCCTGTGGTACGAGGCGCCGGGAACGGCCTCGGCACTGCTCCGGAAGAGGCGCACGCCCCGGCAGCGAGGCACCCCAGCAGCACGACGAGCGAAGGGGAACGCACGGGCATGTACGTCACGAGTATCGGCCGGGCGCCGGCCAGCCGCCAAGCCGGTGTTTGGCTGTGGTCCTAAGCCGCTGCAAACACGCATTTTACGCGCCAGATCCGTTGACAGTCCGGGCGGCGATCGGGCAAAATAACTCAGCTTATGGAGCAGACCCTTCTGCTCAACGCGACGTACGAGCCCCTCAAGGTCGTCCACTGGCAGAAAGCGATGACGCTTTGGTGCCAGGGGAAGGTGGAGGTGATCTCCGTCCACGACCGCGAGGTGAGATCTGTCTCGTTCCGGTTCAAGCTGCCCTCGGTCATCCGCCTGCTTCGCTATATCAAGATCAAACGCAATATCGACTACGTGCCGTTCTCGCGTGCCAATATCTACGCGCGGGACGACCATTCCTGCCAGTATTGCGGCCAGGTCTTTCCCACAGCGGACTTGACGTTCGACCATGTCGTGCCGGTCGCCCAGGGCGGCCGAAAGGATTGGGAAAACATCGTCACCTGCTGTATCAGCTGTAACCGTCGCAAAGGCGGGCGGACCCCGGCGGAGGCGGGGATGCACCTGAAGCGGGTGCCGAAGCGCCCCGACAAGGCGCCCGCGATTCGCATCACCGTCGGCCTCAAGAACGCGCCCGACAGCTGGCGCGACTACTTCTACTGGAACATGGAGCTCGACGAGAGCTGACGCGGTCCGGCGCGCCCCCGTGCGCCGTTCCTTCCTATTCCCCGCCTCCTCGGCGACAATTCACGGCCAATTGATGGACCTACTGCACGCCACCCGGATCACCGCGGTGCATCCGCTCTGGGCAATCGAGGGAGGGCGCGTGACGGTGCTCGGCGAGCACTTCGCGATCGACCCTCGTCCGCCTGCGGTCACCATCGGCGGCGTGAGCGCCCACGTCGCCTCCGCCTCCTCTCGCAGCCTGACGACGACGATGCCGGCGGGGCTGGAGGGGGGGCATACGCCAATCAGGGTGGAAGGGGTGGAGGGTGAGACGGCGTTCATCGAGGTCGGCGTCCCGCTCGCTACGGGCCTGCACCAGGTCGACAACCCGGCCTTCGACGCGGCGGGCAATCTCTATGTGACCTTCAGCGGGTCGCGCGGGCAGCAGCCGCCCGTGTCGGTCTACAAGGTCGGCGTGGACGGCGCGCGGGTGCCATTCGTGAGCGATTTATCGAACGCCACATCGCTCGCCTTTGATCGTCACGGCCGGCTTCACGTGTCCAGCCGCTTCGAGGGCAGCGTGCACCGGGTCGACGCGAACGGTCATTCCGAAGTGATCGCCACCGATCTCGGCGTAGCCTGCGGCATCGCCTTCGGCAAGAACGACGAGCTGTTCGTCGGCGATCGATCGGGCTCGATCCTTCGTGTGATCGGCGATCGCGCCGAGATCCTCGCCTCGCTGCCACCGAGCGTGGCCGCATTTCATCTCGCGTTCGGTCCGGACGATCATCTCTACGTCGCGGCCCCGACGATCTCGTCGTCGGACACCTTGTATCGCGTTTCGCCGGCTGGCGACGTGGAGCGGATCGGCCCGTCCTTTGGACGCCCGCAAGGACTCGCCTTCGACGCCGACGGTCGCCTCTACGTCGTCGACGCGCTGGCCGGGAACTCGGGTGTGTTTCGCATCGATCTTGCGCGGCCGGCTGAGGCCGAGCCGCTGCTGCTTGGCGGCGGGCTGATCGGGCTCGCGTTTGCCCCCGCCGGCGGGTTGGTCGTCGCGTCCGCGGAGACGGTGTATCGATTCGACGTCCCGTTGCGGGGGCTGCCCCGCGCGTAGGCGAGGGCTTCACCGCTTGCTTTCGCACGGCACGCGCGGATAGGCTGACGCACACTCCGAGATGCACCAGCTGTTCACGCGCAAACCGATCGCCGACCTGCAGGGCGGCGAGCACGGCCTCCGGAGAGTTCTGGGCGCCGGCGACCTGATAATGCTGGCGATCGGCGCGGTGATTGGCGCCGGGATCTTCGGCGCCATCGGCACCGCCGCGGCCGGCCAGATCGGCCCATCCGGCGAAGTGATTCGACTCGGCGCCGGTCCGGCGCTGGTGCTTTCCTTCGTGCTGCTCGGAATGGCCTGCGCGCTCGCCGCGTTGTGCTACGCCGAACTGGCCTCGATGATTCCGCAGGCGGGCAGCGCCTACGCCTATTCGTATGCGACGCTCGGCGAACTGGTCGCCTGGATCATCGGCTGGGACCTGATCCTCGAGTACGCCGTCGGCAACGTCGCCGTGGCGATCTCGTGGGGCGACTACTTCAACACGCTGCTGCGCGGGTTCAATCTGACGATCCCGGTGTGGCTCACGACGGGTTACCGAACGGCGCTCCTCAGCTCGGACCCCGCGGTGCACGGTCTGTTGCAGTCGGCGCCGCATATCGCCGGCATCCCGATCCTGGTCCACCTGCCGGCCTTCGGGATCGTGATGCTGATCACCTGGCTGCTGCTGCGCGGCGCGCGCGAGAGCGTGTCGGCGAACAACATCATGGTGGTGATCAAGCTGCTGGCACTGGGGCTGTTCATCGCCGTCGGCCTGACCCACCTCAATGGCGCGAACTATCACCCGTTCGCGCCGAACGGGTTCACCGGGATCCATCAGGGCGCAGCCATCGTGTTCTTCGCGTACATCGGGTTCGACGCGATCTCGACGGCAGCGGAGGAAACGAAGAACCCGCAGCGGAATCTGCCGATTGGCATCCTGGGCGGGCTGGCGATCTGCACGTTGATCTATGTCGTCGTCGGCGCCGTGCTGACCGGCATGGTGCCGTACCAGCAGCTCGGGGTGGCGGATCCGCTGGCGCGCGCGCTCCAGCTCGCCGGGTTCCAGACCGTCGGCTGGATCGTCGCCCTGGGCGCAGCCGTCTCGATGTCTGCGGTGCTGCTCGTGTTCCAGTACGGGCAGCCGCGGATCTTCTTTGCCATGGCTCGTGACGGGCTGCTGCCGCAGTGGGCGGCGAAGCTTCACCCGAGAACCAAGGTGCCGTACGTCACGACGCTCTTCACGGGAATCTTCGTCGCGCTCTGGTCGCTGATCGGCGACGCGGGCGAGACCTACGATCTGACCAACATCGGGACCCTCTTCGCCTTCATGCTGGTCAGCATCGGGGTGCTGGTTCTGCGTTACAAGGATCCCGACCGGCCACGTCCGTTCCGCGTGCCGTTCGTGTGGCCCGTCTGCCTCGGGTCAGCGGCCGGGTGCCTGTTCATCATGCAGGGGCTGCCGCGCGCGGCCTGGGAGCGGTTCGGGATCTGGCTCCTGCTGGGGCTGGCGCTCTACTTCCTCTACGGGTTCAAGCACTCCAGGCTGCGAAACGGCGTGATAAACTAACAGTTTTGGAAGTCGCAGGATTTCCCGACTGTTACTCATGTCGCACGACTGGATCACGGTCCGCGGCGCTCGCGTCCACAACCTCAAGAACGTCGACGTCGATCTCCCGCGCAACCAGCTCATCGTTCTGACCGGGCTCTCCGGTTCCGGCAAGTCGTCGCTGGCGTTTGACACGATCTACGCCGAAGGTCAGCGCCGCTACGTCGAGTCGCTGTCGTCGTACGCCCGGCAGTTCCTCGAGCAGATGGAGAAGCCGGACGTCGATCTCATCGACGGCCTGTCGCCGGCGATCGCGATCGAGCAGAAAACGACCGGCTCGAATCCGCGTTCGACGGTCGGCACGGTCACCGAGATCTACGACTACCTCCGGCTGCTGTTTGCCAACATCGGCGTGCCCCATTGCCATCTGTGCGGGCGCGAGATCGCGTCGCAATCGCTCGAGCGCATCATCGACATGGTGATGCTGTCGCCGAACGACGAGCGCGTGAACGTCCTGGCTCCGATCGTCCGCGGCCGCAAAGGCGAGTTCAAGAAGGAGCTGGCGGCGCTGCGGGCGCGCGGCTTCACCAAGGTGCGGGTGGACGGGCAGGCGCGCTCGCTCGACGAGGAGATCAAGCTCGATCGGCGGCGCAACCACACCATTGACGTCGTGGTCGATCGGTTGATTCTCAAGCCGGGTATCGAGCGACGCCTCGCCGAATCGATCGAGATCGCCCTCCAGCTCGCCGACGACATCGTCGTCATCAACACCTACGACGGCGGCGATCGGCTGTTCTCGCGGCGGCTCGCCTGCACCTACTGTGGCGTGAGCATGCCGGAGATGACGCCGCGGGCGTTCTCGTTCAACTCTCCGCATGGCGCCTGCACAGAGTGTCAGGGGCTGGGTGCCGTGTACGACTTCGATCCGGCGCGGCTCGTGCCGGACGAGTCGCTGTCGCTTGACGGCGGCGCGATTGCGCCGTGGGCCAAGGGCGATCGCAAGCTGGTGCGCGAGGCGCTCAGTACCCTGAGCAAGACGTTCGGCATCGATCTCTCGCTGCCGTTTCGCCGCTTACCGCGCAAGCTCCGCGATCTCCTGTTCTTCGGCGCCGCCGGCGCCGGCTCCCGGCGCGCGGAGGGCGAGGCCGCAGACGCCAAGGCGAAGAAGACCCGCAAGGTCGACGATCCGTTCGGCGCCAACTTCGAAGGACTGATCCCCAACTTCCGGCGGCGCTACGAGGCCGGCACGTGGCTCGAACAGGAGGAGCTTGAGCCGTACCGCGCGCTTCGCCCCTGCCCGACCTGCCAGGGGCACCGTTTGAAGCCGCAGAGCCGCTCGGTGCGCGTCAAGGGCCGCACGATTTCCGAGTATGTCGACCTGCCGATCTCCGAGGCGGTGCAGGTGTTCGACGGCCTGGAGCTCACCGACCGCGAGAATCTGATCGCCGCCCGCATCCTCCGCGAGATCCGCGATCGGCTCCACTTCCTGGACGACGTCGGCGTCGGGTATCTGACGCTGGGGCGCAGCGCGGCGACATTGTCGGGCGGTGAGGGGCAGCGCATTCGTCTGGCAACCCAGATCGGCTCGAACCTGACGGGCGTACTCTACGTCCTCGACGAGCCGTCGATCGGCCTGCATCAACGCGACAACCGCGCGCTCCTCTCAACGCTGGCCCGGTTGCGGGATCTCGGCAACACCGTGGTGGTCGTCGAGCACGACGAGGAAACGATCCGCAGCGCCGACTATGTCGTCGACCTCGGGTTGGGTGCGGGCGAACACGGCGGCACGGTGATCTTCCAGGGCACGCCGGCGCAGCTCCTGGCTGACGGCGCCGGCTCGCTGACCGGCGCCTATCTGCGCGGCGAGCGGACCATCGGCACGCCATCCGCGCGGCGCACGCCCTCACGCGGCGCGATCGTCGTCAAAGGCGCGCGCGAGAACAACCTGAAGGACATCACCGTCTCGCTGCCGCTCGGGGTGCTGACGACGGTGACCGGGGTGAGCGGGTCGGGGAAGTCGACGCTGGTGAACGAGATCGTGTACCGGGCGCTCGCGCGTGAGTTGTACCGGGCCGCCGACGAACCGGGCGCCCACACCGCGATCGAAGGAATCGATCAACTCGACAAGGTGATCCAGATCGATCAGTCGCCGATCGGCCGGACGCCGCGCTCGAACCCGGCCACCTACACCGGGCTCTTCACGTTCATCCGTGATCTGTTCGCGATGCTGCCCGACGCCAAGGCGCGCGGATTCCGGCCTGGCCGGTTCTCGTTCAACGTCAAAGGCGGTCGCTGCGAGGCGTGCCAGGGAGACGGGGTGATCGCAATCGAGATGCACTTCCTGCCCAACGTCTACGTGACCTGCGAACAGTGCAAGGGCCGGCGCTACAACCGCGAGACGCTGGACGTGAAGTACCGCGGCAAGTCGATTGCCGACGTGCTGGATCTGACCGTCGATCAGGCGCTGCCGCTGCTCGAGAACTTCCCGCCCATCGCCAACAAGCTGCGGACGCTGCAGGACGTCGGGCTGGGGTACATAGAGCTCGGACAGTCGGCGACCACCCTCAGCGGCGGCGAAGCGCAGCGTGTAAAACTGTCGAAGGAGCTGTCGCGGCGTGGTACGGGGCGGACGCTCTACATCCTCGACGAGCCGACCACCGGCCTGCATTTCGAAGATACCCACAAGCTGTTGGACGTCCTCAACAAGCTGGTCGACCAGGGCAACACCGTGGTCATCATCGAGCACAACCTGGATGTCATCAAATCGGCCGACCACGTGATCGACCTCGGGCCTGAGGGCGGCGAAGGCGGCGGCCGCATCGTCGCCCAGGGCACTCCTGAAGTCGTCGCGCGGAGCCGAGAATCGTTTACGGGCCGCTTTCTCGCAGGCATCCTGGGGTCAACCCCGACCCAGGCAGCATCGTGAATCGAGCGGCCACGACGCGGTTCGACGCCGCACTGTGGTAATTCAGACACAAAGACCCGTGCAGTCCTGTGGCTGGCCAGCCACATTACGCCAACTGGTCGCGGCCGAGCCGGGTCACATTCGCGTCGGGAACACGTTCTGTATCAGTAAGTTAAGTGGGTCATCCGGGGGCCAGCCGTTATGGCAGCGGCTTTGCTCAGCTGAGTGCGGCCCGCACATTGACTGACGTTATGAACGCCCAGCGCACCCTTCGCCGCTCCGTCTCCTGTACCGGAATCGGCCTTCACTCCGGGAACAAGGTCACGCTGTCGCTCAAGCCGGCGCCGGCCGACTTCGGCATCCGGTTCCAGCGGGCTGACCTGAACGGGTTGGAGATTCCCGCGACGGTGACGCATTTGGGCGGAATTCAGTATCAAACCGGCCTGACGCGCGAAGCGGTGTCGGTCGAAACCGTCGAACACCTGCTGGCCGCGCTCGCCGCCCTCGGGATCGACAACGCCATCGTCGAGCTCAATCACCCCGAAGTGCCGATCATGGACGGCAGCGCCGCGCCGTGGGTGTACTTGATCCTGAACGAGGCGGGCGTCAAACGTTTGACAGCACCGCGCCGCTTCCTGAAGGTGCTCCGGCCGATTTCTTTGAGCCACGGCGACAAGCGGATCGCGCTCTACCCGTCGGACCACTTCAAGGTCACCTACAGCATCAGCTTCGACCATCCGCTCCTGCGTCACCAGTCGCGCACGATGCGGATCACCGAGGAGACCTTCGTCGAGGACATCGCGCCGGCGCGGACGTTCGGGTTCCTGAAGGAAGTCGAGATGCTGCGCCAGCGCGGCCTGGCGCTCGGCGGCTCGCTCGACAACGCCATCGTGCTCGGCGAAACCGGCCCGCTGAACCCGCTGCGCTTCGAGGACGAGTTCGTCCGCCACAAGATTCTGGACGTGATTGGCGACTTGTCGCTGGTCGGCTACCCGGTGGTCGGTCACCTGGTGGCGCACCGCGGCGGGCACGCGCTCCACACCGCCTTTGCCGCCAAGATCCTGGAAGAAGCGGACGCCTGGCGGCTGGTCGAAGCACCGGCCGAACCCGCCGTCAGCGTCTCGGCGCACGCCTCGGCCGGCGCCGCTTCCGCCCGCCTCGCCAACTGAGCTCGCTCCGGGCCGCACGAAGCGGGGTGCTCCGCCCTGGAACCCGCACCTATCGAACCTTCGAACCCCTCGAACCTTCGAACTCCTCGAACCTTCGAACCCACGAACCTAGATCACGACCAACGTCTTGACCGTCGTCGGTGAGCCGCAGGCCTCGAACCAGTCGATCCCTTCGCTGACCATGTCGAACTTGAGCAGGTAGCGCCCCGGCTCGGCCGGCGCGGTAATCGTGATCGGCACCTGCACCGAGGCGCCGGGCGGGAGCGTTGCGGGCAGCCACGCGCGCTCGAAGTCGCGGTTCACGAGCGCACCATCGGGCCGGCACAACTGTGCCCCGAGCCGCACCAGCCGGCGGCCGTAGCTCGCCTGCGCGGCGAACGGGCGCGTCGAGCGATTGGTGATCGTGGTGGTCAGCGGAACGGGGCGTCCGGGGCGCGCGATCGCCGGAAGGCCGCCGGGCAGCGGACCCTTGACCCGGATCTCCGCGCGCGGGGTCGCACCGGGAATGGCATTACCGAGGTTGTTGTCGTCCCAGATCTCGTGGCGCAGCGTGGCATGCGCCGGGCTGCCGGTCGCGAAGCGGCGCGAGAACATGTCCTCGGGATGATCCGTCAGCTCCCAGCACAAGCGATCGACCCCCATCTCCGCCGCCATCGTCCGGGCCAGTGACATCTCGTCGTCGCTGTCGTTGTGCGAGAACAGGATGTAGCGCCAGTTGATGAACGGCACGTCCCGTCCGGCGCGGTGCTTCTCGGCGACCGCGGCGCGCAGGTTCCCGATCGCCTTGGCGAAGTTGCCGCGGCGGCGGTACTTCGCATAGCTGTCGGCCGTCGCCCCGTCGATCGAGAAGGTGACCTCGTCTATCCCCGAGTGCACCAGGCGGCGGACCGCGTCCTCGGTGAATGCGAGGCCGTTGGTGCTGGTGTAGAGATAGACGTGCGGGTACCGGGACTTGATGTACTCGCACATCTCGACCGCGCGCTTGTGGAGGAACGCCTCACCGTAGTTGAAGAAGTCGATGCGCGCCAGCGACGGCGCGGCTTCGTCGACCACCCGCGTGAAGAGGTCGAAATCGAGCATCCCGGCCTGACGCGTGCGGGTGATGCCGGTCTCCGGAGCGCAGCAGGCTTGAGCGCACGAGATATTGCACGCCGCCGTGCACTCGATGTAGAGACGCGAGGGTAGTGGTGCGACGTCGAGCGGCCGCACAACCGGCGGCTCGTCGTCTCGGAGCGGCAGCTTGAGCGCGCAATCGCCGCAGAAGTCCGATCCGCCGGCATTGAGGTCGCGGCGGAGCGCCGACGCCCGATCGCCGGTCCAGATCGCCGACACCGTCTCGCTGCGCGTGTCGCCCAGCACGCGCTTGGCGTAGGGATCGCTGCAGCCGCAGACCATTCGGCCGTCGCACAGCAGAACCATGATGTTCCACGGCCAGCTGCAGCGATACCGGGTGGCGAGGTAGTTCAGGGACACGGGAACTCGGTGGCGGACAGCCCGATCGCAGTCGGGCTACGCTTTTTTCGACAGCCGCTTCATGTAGGCGCCGAGCCGCTCGTTCTCGTACGACACGAAGTTGAGGAACAGGCTCTCGGACAAGTACTGGCGCCGCTCGTCGTCCGTGAGCTGATCGATGACGTGCTGAATCTCGCGAATGGTGTCCTCAAACGTCCGTTCGAGGTCGCGCTTGGCGGTCATCTCCCGGTACAGCGTCTCGAGGACGGTCAGGAGATCGCCATCGAGCGGCAGCGCGGCGCCGGTGGTCAACGTGATCGTGCGCATGCGTCTAGGCCCCGAAGCTTTTGACGGCGCTGGGCTCGTCCGGGTGTACCTCGATGAAGTTCTGCGCGCCGGTCATGGTCAACATGGTTTCGACCCGCTTCTGGACCCCGGCCAGCTTGAGCGCGCCGCCCGCCGCGTTGGCCTGACGGTAGAGATCCATCAGGCAGCCAATCGTCGCGCTGTCGACGTACCCGACCGACGAGAGATCGACCAGCAGCTTCTTCTCGCCGGCGGCGATGAGCTGCGTCACGGTCGACGAGAACTCCGAGAGGAGCGGATACATCAGGCGCGACTCGCCGACGCGGACGACCGCGATGCCGTTGGCCTGTTCGGTGGTCAGATTCATTCAGCAACTCCGGAACGCCGGGTCCTCGCGCGCGCGGGTGCTCCGCGCCTGCGCCGGGGAGACGGCTGCTTGTCCTGCAGGCGCCGCAGCTGGTGCGCCAGCTCGATGCGCCCGCGATTGATGCGCGACTTGACCGTCCCTTCGGGCAGGCCGAGCCGATCGGCGATCTCCTGGTACGACAGCTCCTGCAGATCGCGCAGCACGACGGCGGTCCGCAGGGTCAGCGGCAGCTTCTGGAGCGCCTGCCGCAGCAGCCCGCGCAGGTCCTGGTGCTCGGCCGCGTGATAGGGCCCCCGATCGGCGGACGCCGGCTGGAGATCGGTCGTGTCGACCTCCCGGGCGATCGTCTGTCGCTCCTTCCGCACGCTTCGATAGTGATCGATGCACAGATTGCGGCTGATGCTGATGATCCAGGTCTGGAAATTGGCGCGCCGATCGAAGCTCGCCAGCGCCTTGAAGATCTTGAGGAAGATGTCCTGGGTCAGATCCTCGGCCTCGTCGTGCTTGCCGACGAACTTGTACGCGACGTTGAACACCTTCCGCCAGTTCTGGCGGACGATCAGGTCCCAGGCCGCCTGATCGCCGGCCAGACACTGCTCGATCAAGCTGTCGGGCGTCAGCGGCTGCGCGGCGGGCGAGTCAACGGACATGCATTTTCAGCGTCTGGCAGATGGGGCGGGACTCCGGAATCATAGCAGATGCGCGTTCTCCGTACTGTATGGACCCCACCGCCAGAGTCGGCGATAAAAGTCAGCGTACCCGCGGTTTTTGCCGAGCCCGCGCTGTTGGTCCATTCCATCGCAAACGGTGCGTAAGTGCTGCCAGCGCACAACTTCATCGGACCTGACGACCTTGCGCCGGGAATGGCTCAACCAATGCACGTTCAGGACCCGGAGAGAACCATGCCCGCCCCACGTGTGACAAAAATCCTGGGTTGTCTGGTCGTTTCGACGGCCCTGTTTACCGCAACGCCGGTTCATGCCGCCGTCATCCCGCTGACCGCGGCGGACCTTGCGGGCGTCGCCCCCATCACCTTCGCCGGCATCCCCGACAACACCGTCGTCAATGGCCTGTCGCTCGGCGGCGTGACGTTCAACTACCTGGTGGGCTCGATCCCGTCGACGGCGGCGATCATTGACGGCGGTCCGGGCACCACGAACAACGTGCTGCCGCCGAACATCGTCAATTTGAGCGGCAATGCCGGCGCTGTCCTCCGATTGAGCTTCAACGCGCCCCGAGTGCAGCTGGGATACGGATTCGCCCTGTTGACAACGGGTGCGGTCCCCGCTGCCACGACCGTGTCGCTGTTCGATGCGTCCGGCCTGCTGGTCGGCTCTCTGAGCGGCGCCGGTGCATCGGATCCAATCTTTGCGGGCGGCTTTCTCGGACTGCAGAGCACGATCCCTTTCGTGCGCGCCGACTTGACGTTCAGCACCGCTGGCGCCGCCTTCGCCGCCGATAACATCCGGGTCGGGGCCGCGATCCCTGAGCCCGCGAGCATCGTGCTGCTGGGAATGGGTGTGTTGTCGGCCTGCATCCGCCGGCGTCGACACCCCTAGCCACGACTTTCCCCGGCGCTTCGGCCGTCCTACGGTCGTCGGTGTCGGCCCTGACGCCGACGAACTCGGGACACTAGCATCTGACCAGAATCCCCAGCCTGACCGCGGCGCGCCTCTCGCTGCGATATGCCTGGCCTCCAAGCCCTACGCTCAGTGTCGGGTGTGAGAGCGTCTTGGCCCAGTCCGGTGCGCGGTGACCGGATCAGCAGCGCACGCAGCGTGAGCACATCGAAGATGTGCCGGACCAACGCCGCGCCGGATGCCCGGTTCGAGGAATATGTCAGCGAATCTCTGACTCGGGCGCTGGCGCCTGATCGTTCCGCGTTGTACAATGCCGGCTCATCCAACGTGACCGGCTTTCACCGACTCGATGGCACGCTCGCGTGCGACGGCGTGCCGCTGCCGGTGATCGCCGCATCCGTGGGCACGCCCCTCTACATCTACAGCGCCGCGACGATCGCCAGCCGCTATCACGCGGTTGACGCCGCCTTCGCCGCCCATCCCCACGCGATTCACTACGCGTTGAAGGCGAACTCGACGCTGGCTATCGCGCGCCTGTTGCGCGGGCTCGGCAGCAACGCCGACGCCAACTCCGGCGGCGAGATTGAGGTCGCGCTGCGGGCCGGCTTCACGCCACCGCAGATCGTCTTCACCGGTGTCGGCAAGACGATCACCGAGCTGGAGCAGGCGATTGCGCTCGGAGTCAGCACCATCAACGCCGAGTCTGACGGCGAGCTCGATCGGATTGACGCCATCGGGCGAGCCCGTGGGACGCGCGTCCGGGTTGCGTTGCGGGTCAATCCCGACATCGATGCGCGCAGTCATCAGCACATCTCCACCGGCCTGAAGACCACGAAGTTCGGGATCGCGCTCGACGAGGTGCGATCGATCGCGCGCAAGGCGGCGGCACATTCCGGGCTGGAGCTGGTCGGGCTGCACAGCCACGTCGGCTCGCAGATCACCGACCTGACGCCGCTGACCCGTGCGGCCGAAGCGCTCGTCAGACTGTCGCGCGAGTTGCAAGACGACGGGATCACGATCGAGCACCTTGATCTTGGAGGAGGCCTGGGCATCTCTTACGACGGCACGCCGGCGCCGACGGCCAGCGACTACGCCGCAGCGCTCCTCCCGGCGGTCAAGGACTCCGGACTCTCGATCATCCTCGAGCCCGGCCGCAGCATCGTCGGGCCCGCGGCGGTGCTGGTCTCCTCTGTGGTCGACGTGAAAGAGCGCCCGGGCGGGATGCTGTTCGTGATCCTCGACGCGGGGATGACCGAGCTGATTCGGCCGATGCTCTACAACGCGTTCCACCGTATCGAACCGGTGGTCGCGTCCGGGCAGCCGGATGTCGTCGCCGACGTCGTCGGCCCGCTCTGCGAGACGAGCGACACCCTGGGCCGCGATCGTCGATTCCCGCGGCCGACGGCCGGCGACCTGTTCGCGGTCCTCGACGCCGGCGCATACGGAGCAGTCATGGCCTCGAACTACAACCGGCGGACGATGCCGCCGGAAGTAATGGTCGAGGACGGCCGTCATACCGTCATCCGGCGACGGCAGACGATCGACGATCTGATCGCGCTCGAAGCCTGACCAGCCGCGGGACGGGTTGACGATGCCCCGCTGGGGTATGCTACCGGCGCGCGCCGCCGTCCCATACACCATGGCTGTCGACCTGCGTCCCCTCACCCTCGGCGAGCTCCTGGACCGCTCATTCAGCCTCTATCGCGCCCACCTGCCGAAGTTCGTGGTGCTGATGCTGCCCTTTGCGTTCGTGAATGCGCTGCTGTCAGTCGTGCTGACGGTCATCCGCACGGCAGCGAGCTCCGGCGGCGCAGCGCCCGAAATCATGACCGGTGTGGCCGTTCCCCTGGCGCTCATGCCGGTGCTCTTCGTCACCCTCCTCATCGTGCAGGTGATTGGATTCGCCGTGGTGACCTCGTCTGCGTCGTCCGCCTACGTCGGCGAACCAGCCACGGTGCGGACGGTGATCGAGACTGTTCGCCCGGAGCTGGGCAGCGTCATTTGGCTCGCTGTGCTGGTCGGGATGCGGTTGGGAGCCCTGTTCGGTGTGGGAATGTTGGGTGTCTTCGGATTCATCGCGCTGGCCCGCGCTACCATCGGCTCTCTCGGTGTGATCGGTCCGGCGTTGGGCGGGGCGGCCGCGCTCGGTCTGCTGGCCCTCACGATGATCGCCGTCACCTTCGTGGCGCTTCGCTACTCCCTCGCGATTGCGGCGTGGGTCAACGAGTCGCTGAAAGCGTCCGAGGCGCTGGCGCGAAGCGTCGTCCTGGTTGAAGGCCAGATGGGCCGGGCGTTCGTCATCGTGGTCTTCGGCGTGGTCATCTCGCAGATTGCCGGCCTGTTGTTGCAGGGGCCATTTCTCATCGCGATGATCGCCGCCGGTCCTGACACGGCGCTCGGCTACGGAGCGGCGATCGTCGGGGCGCTCGCCGCGTCGCTGGCGAGCGCGGTGGCCCAGCCGCTGACGACGGTGGCGCTCGTCGTCTTGTACTTCGACGCCCGCGCGCGTCATGAGGGCTACGACCTCGAGCTGATGATCGACGCGATCGATCCTGCCGGCCCGGCATCGGTGATTGCGGTGGCGGAGTGAGGCGTCGCGCCGCGGGCCTTCTGCTGCTCGCGACGCTGCTCTGCGTCCCCTGTGCGCGAGCGCAGAGTGTTGCTCCGGCGAGCGCTACGACGCTGGAACTCCAGACGTTCATCGCGAAGCTCGATGACATCGAGACGATCATCGACAGCTCGGCCCCGGTACGTGATGTCCTGGTCGCGATGCCGAGCGTGATTCGCGTCGAGCACGGTGATCAGCGCTTCGAGGTCTCGCTGGAACCGCTCGCAGCCTACCTGGCCTCGGACCCCTCGCAGGCGACCTACCATTTGCAAGTTGCGCGACGGCAGGTGCACGCGATCCGCGAGCAGGCGGCCGCTCTCCTTGCGGCGCCCGTCACTTCGGACAGCGCCGGCCTTCAGCCCCGGCTGCGATCGATCCTCGACCGGCGTGAGTACACGAGGCTCCGCGAGACCAGCTGGTGGGCTGCGCTGCGTCAACGGATCGGCGAATGGCTCATGTCCTGGTTCGACCGGCTGGGTGGGGATCGTCTCGACACCGGAATCCTCGGCACGGTGCTCGTGTGGAGCGTGCTGACAGCGGTGATCGTCGCCTTGGTGATCGTGTATCGCCGAACGGGCGCGCGCCCTGCGCACACCGCCTTGCGGGACGACGCCGCATTCACGACGGCGGCTCGCGCCTGGGGCCTTCGAGCGCTCGCGGCAGCCCGCGCGGGCAACGCCGCAGAAGCCGTTCGAGCCGGATACCAGGCCGCGATCGTTCAGTTTTCAGAGCGGGGCCTCTGGCGGCTGGACGACGCCAGGACGGCGCGTGAGTATCTGGATCTGCTCGGGCCCGGCGAGGCGATGCGGCCGACCTTCGCCGACATTGCCGCGCAGTTCGAGCGCGTGTTCTACGGCCACCGCTCCCTCAGCGCCGCCGACCTGGCGTGCTTTGTCCGCGATCTCGAGACCCTTGGATGCGTACCGGCCCAGCAACCCTCGATTTGAAGGTGATCGCCGGGAGCGTGACGCTGCTTCTGAGCCTGGCAGCGCTCACCGTGGCCGTGGTCCCGCCATCCGCACCGGGCGCCAGCGGCTCCAGCTTCGACGCGAGTCCTGACGGTACGAAGGCGGCCTTCGAGCTGCTCAGCGCAGCGGGCTGGCAGACCACGCGTTCAATCGAGCCGTTGACGGCACTACGTGCCAACCCGGCCAGAACGGTGCTGATCCTCGCGGATCCAGGGAGCCGGCCATCGGCGCAGGACCGCCTGGCCCTGGCGCGATTCATGGGTGCCGGCGGCATCGTCCTGGCCGCAGGGACATCCAGCATCGCGTTCCTGCCTGGAATGACCCCTCCAGAGAACGCGCTGTCAACGCGCAGTGCGCCGCTGGACTTCGTCCCTGCTGCGCCGACCGCGCTCGCGCGTGGCGTGCGTTCGGTGCGCATGCCGTTGCCGGTCCGAGCCGTGCACGCCAACCCGGCGACGTGGGTCACGGCGTTCGCGTCGGACGGGGACGCGGGCGTGATGATCAGTCGCGGCGGCGCCGCCGACTCGGTCTGGCTGGCGTCGGCGTATCCGCTCTCGAATGCCGGCATCGCCGAGGGTGGCCACCTGCAGCTGCTGCTGAACGTGCTCGGTCCACCAGGGCAGCGCGCGATCGTCTGGGACGAGCACTATCACGGGTTCGCCCGGACGTTCTGGTCCTACGTCGCGGGCACGCCGGTCGCCTGGGGATTGGCGCAGGCCGGCCTCATCGCGTTGCTCATATTGTTCACCGCGGCCCGGCGACTGGGACCGATCAGGCCACGTTACGTCATTCCACGCACGTCCCCGCTCGAGTTCGTCGAGACCATGGGGGGACTCTACGGACGTGCGCGTGCGGCCGGAGCCGCGGTCGCCACGGCACGATCGCATGCCCGGCGGCGGCTCGCCGCCGCGGCAGGCGTGTCGGCAGTGACCACCGACGAGGCGCTCGTCGGCGCCCTGCAGCGCCGTTTCGGCCTCGATGCGATGCAGACTCGATCGACGCTCGAGGAGAGTACGGGTTCGGTCACTGAAGGGGAGGCGTTGGGGCGCGTGGCTGCTCTGCAGCGACTCGTGCACCAGGTCACCGTACCGCAGCGTACCGCCGGCAGGCCGGTGGACGCAGGCGCGTCACGTTAGCGCGGAGAGAGAGCATGCCCGATTCATCCATGACCGGGGCGCTGGCGCCCGTCGCAGAGCAGGTGCGCCGCGATCTGGCCCGCACGATCGTCGGCCAGAGGCACGCGCTGGATCTGATGCTGGTTGCCGTGCTGTGCAACGGTCATGCGCTGATCGAAGGCGTTCCGGGCCTCGGCAAGACGCTCGCGGTGCGCACGCTGGCGCGCATCCTCCGCCTGCGCTTCCAGCGCGTGCAATGCACGCCGGATCTCATGCCGGCTGACATCATCGGCGCGAACGTCTACAACCTCTCGACGAGTGCGTTCACGCTCCACCACGGGCCGATCTTCGCGGACATCCTGGTCGTCGACGAGATCAACCGGATGCCGCCGCGCACGCAGGCGGCGCTGCTGGAAGCGATGGAAGAGCGGCAGGTCACGATCGACGGCGTCAGCCACCCTCTCTCCGGGCAGTTCGCTGTCTTCGCCACACAGAACCCGGTGGAGTTCGAAGGCACATATCCGCTGCCCGAAGCGGAGCTCGATCGCTTCCTGCTCAAGATTCGACTCGACTATCCCGACGCGGCCGCTCAGGAGGAAGAGGCCATCCTGCTCCGGCACCACACCGGGTTCGATCCGCGGCAGGTCGACGCGCTCGATGTCGAGGCGCTGGATGCCGGCCAGCTCGCCGCCGCGCGCCGGCAGGTCTCGGCCGTCACGGTCGAACCGGCGCTGCTCGCCTATGTCGCGGCGATCGCGCGACGGACGCGTGAATGGCCGTCCGTGTCGCTCGGGATCAGCCCGCGCGGCTCGGTGCATCTGCTGCACGTCGCCAAGGCGCTGGCGGCGCTGTCAGGGCGCGATTACCTGGTGCCGGACGATGTGAAGCGCGCGGCGCCGGCGGTGTTCAGGCATCGCCTGATCCTGGAAGCGGCAGCAGAGCTCGACGCGGTGACACCGGATCAGGTCGTGGCCGACGTCCTTGCGGCTGTCGACGTTCCGAAATGACCGAGACCCGGCTCGCGCCGCCGCGGCGCGCCGCCCAGGTGCGGCCCTTTGGCCGCCTCCCGTTCGCCTTCGGCGCGACCACTTTCTGGTTACTGGGGGCGGGACTGATCCTCCTGATTCCGGCATGGTTCGATCGACGCGCGCTCGCGGCGATGCTGGTGTGGGACATCGCCGTGCTGACGATGGCGATGCTCGAACTGCGCGAGCTGCCGGCTCCTTCAGACCTCGTGCTCGAACGCCGATGGGCGGGCGTCCTCTCACTTGGTGAGCCGTCGACCGTGACGATCGCGCTGACGCTTCGGTCGCGGCGATGGCTGGGACCCGTGGAGGTGGCCGACCATTCCTCGCCGACCATGCGCGAAGTTGTGGCCGTACTGGTGCTGACACCTGGTCAGACAGCAGAGGCGATCTATGAAGTGCGGCCGCGCGAGCGGGGCAATGTCGCCGCTGGTGTCGCGACGATCCGCTGGCAGGGCCCGCGGCGGCTGGCCGGGCGGCGCGGCATCGCCGCACTCGATCAGGTTGTCCGTGTCTATCCGGCTCGCGAGGAAGGACGCCGCGAGTCGTTGTATCTGATTCGCAGCCGTCAGATTGCGCTGGAGAAGCGCCGCGCGAAGCACTCGGGTGCCGGACGCGATTTCGAGAGCCTCCGCGACCACCAATCGGGTGACGAGACGCGCGACATCTGCTGGAGTGCCGCCGCGCGCCGCGGCCGCCTGGTGACCAAGGTCTATCAGCCGGAACGCAGCCAGGCCGTGTGGCTCCTTGTGGACGCCGGCCGGTTAGCGCGGGCCCGGACGGGCTCGCAGACCATGCTCGATCGTGCCGTCACCGGCGCGCTGACGCTCGCCCAGGTCGCGATCGCTGCCGGTGACAAGGTCGGTCTCATCGCCTACGGCCGCGGCATCCAGCACCGGCTGGCCCCGTCGCGCGGCGGCGCCCATCTCCGGCGATTGCTCGAGGCGCTCGCGGACGTGCAAGCGGAAGCAGTCGAGGCATCGCACGCCCGGGCGGCCGGCGAGCTGTTCCGCTTGCAGCGGCGTCGCGCGCTCGTGATCTGGCTCACCGAGATCGCCGAAACAGCCAGCACGCCTGAGGTCATCGAGCAGAGCGCGGCGATGCTCCCGCGGCACGTGGTCTTGTTTGCCGTCCCTCGCCACGTCGACCTGCTGTCCACCGCATCGGCGGTCCCCGAATCGCCTCAGGACATGTACCGGACGGTCGCCGCACAGGAAACGCTGGACCGCCGCGAGACGCTGCTGGCGGGCCTCCGTCGCAAGGGCGCCTTGGTACTCGAGGCGACGCCTGCGGAGTTGGGCGGGGGACTGGTCGATCGGTACCTCGAAGTGAAGGAGCGCGGCCTGTTCTAGTGCTGTGGCGCCGCGCCGGTGCCTGACGCGACACGCTACCAATCCGTCGGCGACGACTCGCCGGGAGACGCGCGTCCGCTCAGTAGGTACATCCCAAGCAGCGTCAGTATTCCCGCGCCGGTGACGAGTTTCAGGATCGGCGGCAGCGCGCCGGGAGAAATAAACCCTTCGATCAGCCCGGCGATCACGAGCAACGGAAATGCCGCGAGCATCAGCTGTGTCGCGGTGCCGGCAGCGACGGTCAGGGATTCCCGGCGGGGGAGCGGCCCTGGTAACACCAGCCCGCTGGCGAGCAGCAGGCCCGCGCCACCCGCGATGAAGATGGCCGGAAGCTCCAGGGCGCCGTGCGGGGCGACAAAGCTCCAGAGCGACAAGCCGAGCCCCGCCCGCTGACACGCGACTCCAACCACACCGATCATGATGCCGTTGAAGAGCATGAAATAGATCGGACCGATGATCGTCATGCCGGTCGCGAACGCGGCGAGGGCGACGCTCAGGTTGTTGGTCATGATGCCGGCAGACGCCAGCGGCTTCACCGCGAGGATCGAATGGGTCCACATCTCGCCGCGCGAGATCGTGTCGATCATCTCGCCGCCCAGCACGAACCGCGCAAAGCCGGGATCGGCCAGCGTCAGCACCGCACCGGCCAGGCCGCCGACGGCGAACAACGCCGCCGCCGCAGCACTGTAGCGCCACGTCCGGCGGAAGGTCGCCGGAATCGTGCGGATGATGAACGCGGCGAACGTCCCGGCCCGGGCACGGGGTGCGGCGTAAACGAGATTGTGAGCGGAGCCGAGCAGGCGGTTCAGATACACGCTGAGGTGCGCCGCATCCTGATGCTCACGGACGGTGGCAAGATCCGCCGCGGTCTGCCGATACAATAGCGCCAGCTCGCGCAGCTCGTCGTGTGTGAAGCCGCTGGTCCCGTGCCGCCCTTGCGTCACCAGGATTTCGAGCCGGTCCCAGAATGGCTGGCGCCTGTCGAGCCAGCGGGAGGAGAGCCCGGGTGTCGACACGCGAGCAGCTTACCATCGACACTCCTGAGCAGATTGCGCTCGAGTACCCGCTCGCCGGAGCAGGCAGCCGCTTCCTGGCGCTGGCGATCGATTCCCTGCTGCAGGCCGGCGCGTTCATCGCACTGAGCGCGGTCGCCCTCGCGCTCGTCGCGGTAAGTCGCACGGTCATGCCGGCGTTCGGCACGTGGCTGGTCGCGCTGATGATCCTGAGCGCGTTCGTGCTGTACTACGGATACTTCGCTCTGTTCGAGGCCTTGTGGGCTGGACAGACTCCCGGGAAGCGCGTGATCGGAATCCGCGTCATCGTCGCTGCCGGCCGGCCGCTCAGTGGCCTCGACGCGGTCCTGCGTAATGTGCTGCGCATCATCGACCAGCTGCCGGGGATGTATGCCGTCGGGCTGCTGGCGATCTTCCTGACCGAGCGCAACCAGCGGCTCGGGGATCTGGCCGCCGGGACGGTGGTGATTCACGATCGCCCGATCGCACGGCCGGTGGCTCCGCGGAGTCCGAGCGGGCGCCGCTACGGCGCGCGCCGGCTCACCGGCGAAGAGATCGCGGTCGTCGATGCGTATCTGGCGCGGCGATCCGCGCTCGATCCTGAAGTGCGGCTGCGAACCGGACGGCGGCTCGCGCTGGTGATCGGCACGCGGCTGGGCGTGACGATCAGTCACGACGACAACGAAGACGTGTTGCTGGAGGAGATTGCCGGTGAATATCGATCAGGGTGAGCGTGGATGACGCCTGGACTCCTGGTGGCGTTCGAGGGGCTGGATCAAAGCGGCAAGCAGACGCAGGCGGAAGCGCTGATGCGCCATTTCCGGGAGGCCGGTCAGCCCTGCCGGCTGCTGTCATTCCCGGACTATGCCACACCCATCGGCGCCGAGATCGGGCGGGGTCTGCACGGCGAGCGCGAGTACGGCGCCGACGTGATGCAGCTCCTCTACGTCGCCAATCGGCATGAGAAGAGGCCGGAGATCGTCAGCGCGCTGAACGACGGAGTGGCGATCGTCTGCGATCGCTACATCGCCTCGAGCATCGCCTACGGCGAGGCGCACGGGCTCGACGCGGCGTGGCTCGACGAGATCCAGCGCTTCCTGCCGCGGCCGGATCTGTGCCTCCTGCTCGACATCGCGCCCGAAACGGCTGCGGCCCGGAAAAAGACGGGACGCGATCGCTACGAGAGCGATCTGGCGCTGCTGTCGCGGGTGCGACAGAGCTACCACCGGCAGGCGGCGGCATCCAACCACTGGATAGTCCTCGATGCCGATCGTCCGCGCGAGGCCGTGCAGGCCGACGTCGTCACAGCACTCGGCTCGCGACTCGCGCGACGGTAAGTGCCCGCACCTCCCGCGCCCCGGCAGCGCGCAGCACCGTGGCGCATGCCTCCAGCGTCGCCCCGGTGGTCGCCACATCGTCTGTCAGCAGGATCGAACGGCCGCTCACGGAGGCGCGCCGGCGCAGTGCAAAGGCGTTCCGCACGTTAGCATGGCGTTGCGCGGCTGGAAGGTCGGTTTGTGACGGCGTGCGGCGTGTTCGCCTGAGCGCGTTGCGCCACGGCAGGCCCAGAGCCCGCGCCAACGCCTCGGCCTGATTGAAGCCGCGCTGCCGCCGGCGCCGCCAGTGCAGCGGCACCGGCACGACCATGTCGATCCCGTCGAAGATCTCGCCCGGCGCGTCCGCCATCAGCGCGCCGAGTGGTCGCGCCAGCGATTGGCGCCGGCCGTACTTGAACGCGTGCAGAATCGCGCGCAGAGAGCCGTCGTACGGTCCGACGGCACGCGCCGCGGTAATCGAGGACGGCCGTCGCAGGCACCGCGGGCACAAGGACGATCGGGCCTCCCGGGCGCGCCAGGTCGCGAGCGGATCGCCGCACTGCGCGCAGAAGGGTGGACGGTTGAAGACGACGGCGCGCCAGCAGAGGGCGCAGACGGGACCGAGCGTCGGCCGCTCGAGGGGTCGGGCGCAGGCCGCGCAGGATGGCGCGATCAGGATCGCGACAAGGCTGTCCGCGACGCGGCGGAGGAGCGTGGGCTCAGGCGGACTTGTCGCTCGCCTCGGGCTCGTCGCTGACGTCGATCCGTTCAGCATCGCCCCACAGCCGTTCGAGCGAGTAGAACTCGCGGGTCTGCGGCGAGAACACGTGGACGATGAACGAGAAGTAGTCCATCAGGATCCACTCCGCGCGGTCGTAGCCTTCCACGTGAGCCGGGCGGACCTTGGCGGCCTTGAGCGCCTCTTCGACGGCATCGGCGATCGCCTTGACCTGGCGCTGGTTGTGTCCTGAGCACAGCACGAAGAAGTCGGTGAACGCCGGCGTGTGACGGAGGTCGAGCACGACGACATCGACCGCCTTCTTGTCGAGTGCGGCGCGGACCGCCTTCGCCACTTCGCCGGTCAGTCGTTTCCTGCTGCTGGTGGTCGTTCGTCGTTCAGTTTTGGCCATGCAAGTGATCTGCCGCGGTGCGTGTGTAGGTTGACGATCCGCCGTCCCGATAAAGCGCGTGCTGACGGATATGCTGTTCGACGCCGCTACTGACCAGTCCGGCGATCGACATCGAGGTTCGAAGGCGTCGTCGAATGTCGGTCGACGACACGTCCGGCGTGTCCGCTGACACGAGGAAAATCCTCGTTCCGAAGCGTCCTGATCCGTCGATCGCTCCTGGTCGTGCCAGGCGCGGGGCCAGGGCCGGAATGCCCTCGATGAGCCGCGCCGTGTCGTAGCCTGGCCGGGACACCACCGCGAAGTTGGCCAGATCGAGCACCTGCGGATAGCGGTTCCAGGTCTCGATTTCTGCGAACGCGTCAGCGCCCAGAACAAAGAAAATCTGCGCTGCGCGCAGGCCCACGGCGTGGAAGCGATCCAGGGTGTCAGCCGTGTAGGACGTCCCCGGCGCGGTGAGCTCGACGTCGCTCGCTTCAAGGCCATCGATGCCGTTGACGGCGAGGGCAGTCATCGCGAAACGATGGAACGGGGACGCGGCAGGCTGGGTCGGGCGATGCGGCGGAACCCGTGACGGCACCAGCAGGGTGCGATCGAGACCGAGCGCGTGGCGTGCGGCACGCGCGGTCTCGACGTGCCCGACGTGCACGGGGTCGAGGGTGCCGCCGAGAATGCCAAGGCGGGCGCCAACGCTCATTCAGCGAACATCATTCAGTGTCGCGGTCTTGCCCGGCGGCCTCATCGTCGAGCGGCAGAGCGGAGGCGTCACGTTCGCGGGCGGCGACGACCTCGCGCCACACGGCCTCGAGGAGCGGGTCCAGCCCGTCACCAGTGGCCGCAGAGACAGCGTAAAGCGGAATGCCGCGTGTGCGCAAATAGGCCTCGAGCCGGGCGAGCCGGTCCGGCTCGTCCAGCGCGTCGATCTTGTTGGCCGCGACCAGCTGCGGTTTGTCGGCGAGGCGATCGCCGGCCGCGTCGCGGCCCGGGAACAGCTGCAGCTCGCGCCGGATCACCTCATAGTCCTCGATCGGGTCGCGGGCGGTCGTCGATGAAACGTCGACGAGATGAACCAGCACCTTTGTTCGTTCCAGATGGCTCAGGAACCGGTGCCCCAGGCCATGCCCTTCGTGCGCACCTTCGATGAGGCCGGGCACATCGGCAACGACGAACGACCGGTGCCCCGACAATCCCACGACCCCGAGGTTCGGAACCAGCGTGGTGAACGGGTAGTCGGCGATCTTGGGGCGCGCTGCCGAGATCCGCGAGATCATGGTCGACTTGCCGGCATTCGGAAACCCCACCAGCCCCACGTCGGCGAGCAGCTTGAGGTGGAGCCGCAGGTCCTTCTCTTCACCCGGAAGGCCCGGCTGGGTCTTGCGCGGCGCCCGGTTGGTCGACGTGGCGAACCGCGCGTTGCCCCATCCGCCGTTCCCGCCCTTGGCGATCACGACCTTCTCGCCGTCATCGGTCATGTCCGCGACCTGCACGAACTCACCATCGTCCCCTCGCTCGTACACGACCGTGCCGACGGGAACGTGCAAGGTCACATCCGGGCCGCTCTTGCCGGTCCGCAGCGAACCCTGGCCCTGCTGACCCTTGCCGGCCGCGAACAGCCGCTGGAACCGGAAGTTCAGCAGCGTATTCAGGTTGGCGCTGGCGACGATGAAGACCGAGCCGCCGCGGCCGCCGTCCCCGCCATCGGGACCCCCGCGAGGTATGAACTTCTCGCGCCGGAAGCTCATCGCTCCCGCGCCGCCGTGGCCGGCCTCTACGCGAACGTCGACTTCGTCGACAAAGGAGGACATATCAGGTGCAGAGGGGTCGTGCGGCGGAGGAGGGGCAGTCGGGCAGCACGCGAAGTGGAGGGCCGGCACCCGATGGTGCTGACCCCCGCATTACTGACGCGTTACTGCGGCGCGTCCGGCTGGACGGCTGCGAGCGGGTGCACGCTGATGACGCGCCCGCGGGCGCCGTGATCGCTGAACTTCACCGTGCCGTCGATCTTCGCGAACAGCGTGTCGTCCTTGCCCAGGCCCACGTTCACGCCGGGCCTGAAACGGCGGCCGCGTTGCCGCACCAGGATCGAGCCGCCGGTCACGATGTTGCCGTCGAACCGCTTGACGCCGAGGCGCTGCGAATTGCTGTCGCGCCCGTTGCGCGAGCTGCCTTGACCTTTTTTGTGAGCCATTAGACCAGAATCTCCTTCACGCGGATGAGCGTGTAGGTGCTGCGATGTCCCTTGGTGCGGCGCATGCCCTTACGGCGCTTCTTCTTGAAGACGCGGATCTTGGGGCCGCGCGACTCGCCGTCGACCACACCGACCACCCGGGCATTGGCGACGAACGGCGCGCCGGCGAGGACCTCGCCGCCATCCTTCTCGAGCAGCAGCACGCGGTCGATGCTGACTTCCTGACCCGGCTCGGCATTCACGCGATCAACGGTGACCACGGAGCCCGGCGTCACCTTGACCTGGCGCCCGCCGCTTTGAATCACTGCGAACACAGTCCACCCCTTCGCCGTCGGCCGTACACACGGCCCGCGCGATCGCGCCACCGGCAAAGTATTAAGACTACCACGGGAACGCGGTTGGAGTCGACGGGGACCAGGGTTCTAGGGTTCGGAGGGTTCGATGGGTTCGATGGTTCGACGGGTGTTGGTTCCGGAGCTCGCGAGGTTCGGCCGGTTCGGGCGGTTGTTCCGACACCGTCAGCGCTAGCCGGCCGTGCTACTTGAGGAGGATCCGGGAGCCGCGCACCTTTTGCGTGCTCAACGCGTTCAGGAAGCTCGGGATCAGCTTGTCCATCAACTCGAAGTACGACGACAGCGCCGGCGTGTTCTGCTGCGCGTTGTAGAGGACCTGTTCGTTGAAGGTCTCGGAGTAGAGCGTCGCGCCGGTGCGGCCGTCGATAAAGATGAACTTCGGCCGGAGGATGAATCCTTTGCGCTCCTGGAAGGTGCGGACGGGCACGACCCGGCGGCGGCCGAACTGGTCGTACTCCTCGCGCTCCGACATCACGAACCCCGAGGTCTGGGTCGGCGTGAAGAGCACGGTGCCGGTGACGATCAGCGGGTTCTGATATTCCTCGCCGAGCTTCTTCCAGAACGCGGTATTCGCGAAGATGGCCTGAAACTTCTCGAGATCCTTTTCGCTGCGGATCTTGGCGTCCGGGTCCGCTGCGGCCGGACGCTCCGGGAGCTGCGCCACGGGGGCGGGTTGCTGACCGTCGGCGGCGCCGCCGGACGACCCCGGAGCAGAGGGCTTCGGAGCAGGTGTTTCGCGGCCCGAGCCCTCGTTGGCGAGGGCGGCGAGGCCGAGGGCATCCGCCTCGATCACGCGCAGGTTGGACTTCGATCGGAGCTGGCTGCGGAGGAGCCGTACCGTCTCGAGGTTCGCGTCCACGTCTTCGGTGCCGCCGCCGATGAACCCGGCGACCAGCACGCGCGTGAACGGCGAGACATCCATCTTCGGCTGGATCGGGGTCTCGATCGGGATCTCGAAGAAGTTCGTGCAGGCGGCAGCGCCGCACAACACGGCCACGCCGAGCGCCACGCTAACGATCCGTGCGGCGTTTCGCGCGATCATTGATTTCTTTGAAGAGGTCGTAGTTCTGCCGGATCATCTGGTTCTTCGGATCGAGCTGCACGGCCTTTTCGTAAGCCTTCTGGGCTTCCGGGAAGTTGCCTTGCTGTTCGTAGGCGATCGCCAGGTTGTTCCACGCCGCGGCGTACGTGGGATCGATCTCGGTCGCCTTGATCCAGCGATAGGTCGCTTCTTTCCAGAGGCCGTTTTGCGCGACCTTGATGCCGAAGTCGACCTGTTCCTTCGCTTGCGAGCGCGCATCCGCTGCCACCGCCGAGGGTGCGAACGCCACGACCGCCGCCGCAACGATCATCGCTCGAAAAAACATGGCAGGTCCATCCACTATAGCGACCGTTCCGGTGTGCCGCAAGCGGTTTCGCGCCGAAGAACAGCAAGCCGCATGCCCGCCTCCTCGGCCGTGAACGGGCGCCGAACCCCCCGGATACCAGCGGTTTTCGTAAGGCCCGACCGCAGCCCGTAACCCGCCGACGTTCCCACTCCGGACAAACCCTCCTATAATCCGGACAGAGGTCGGGCCGCCCCAACTGCATCGCGCAGCCCGGGACAGGCCTGCCGTCCCATGGCCGCGCGGCGTGACGGGCTCATCATGACCCTGCCGCTTGCCGTCGCCGCCTCTCTCATTCCCGCCTCACGCACCCGCGTCGCCACGCTGTTCAAGGCACACCGGCACGAACCGGACGATCTGGCACTCCGCCTGGTGCTTGACGCCTGTGGTCTGCCGGACGGCACTGCCAACGCTGCCTGGGCCGCGGCCGACGCGCTCCTCGCCGCCGCCGCCCGCAGCGACATCCTCCCGATTCCGTGGTTCCACCCAGCCTACCCGGCCCTCCTCGACTGCATTCCCGACCCGCCGCCGGTGCTCTGGCTGCGCGGCGACCCGGACGTCCTCCGCAAGCCGGCGGTCGCCATCGTCGGATCCCGGGGCGCCACGGACTACGCCCGGCAGGTCGCGCGGCGGCTCGGTGCCGAGCTCGCCACCCAGGGGGTCGTCGTCACCAGCGGTCTGGCCCGAGGGGCGGACTCGGCGGCTCACAGCGGCGCTCTCGATGTGGCGGGGATCACCGTCGCGATCCTGGGCTGCGGCCCTGATCGCGTGTATCCGGCCGAGCACGCGTCTCTGGCACGCTCGATCACCCGTCAAGGGGCCGTGGTCAGCGAGCTCGGGCCCGGCTCACCGCCGCTACCCGAACACTTTCCGCTGCGGAACCGGATCATCAGCGGGCTCTCGCTGGCCGTGGTCGTGGTCGAGGCATCCGAGAAGAGCGGATCCCTGATCACGGCGCGCTATGCGGCCGAGCAGGGGCGCGATGTCATGGCCGTGCCGGGCAGCGTCCTGTCGGGGCGCAACCGCGGCTCGCACGGCCTGCTCAAGGACGGGGCCAAGATCGTCGAAACCGCCGAGGACATCCTCGACGGTCTCGGGTGGGTCACATCGCCGACGACTCCCACGCCAACGCCAGCACGCACGACCGACCCGGTGCTCGCGCGGATGGAGGAAGGGGAGCGCTACCGGCTCGACGATCTGATCGAGGCGACGGGGCTGACAGGATCGCGGCTCCTCACGCGCCTCACCGAGCTCGAGCTGCAGGGGAAGGTGATCAGCGCCGGCGGGCTTTTCGGGCGAGCTCCGGGAACGTGACAGCGGCAGCGCTTCTGTTAACGTAGGACGGTTCGGGATATCCGGCAACGAATCATGGCTCGACTTCACATCATCGGCGGCGGTCTCGCCGGGAGCGAAGCGGCGTGGCAGGCTGCGTCGGCGGGCGTGTCTGTCGTGCTGCACGAGATGCGTCCGGTCCGCGCGACCGACGTGCACAAGACCGATCAGCTCGCGGAGCTGGTCTGCAGCAACTCGTTCCGCGGCGACAAGCTGGATAACGCCGTCGGCGTGCTGAAGGAAGAAATGCGCCGGCTCGGATCGGTGGTGATGCGCGCCGCCGAGATGAGCCGGGTTCCGGCGGGCGCGGCGCTGGCGGTGGACCGGCAGCGCTTTTCCGGCGAGGTGACGCGCCTGGTCTCGGCCCACCCCCGTATTGCCGTCGTGCGCGAGGAGATTCCAGCCGTTCCGAGCGGGCTCGACGGTCCGGTCATCGTGGCGACCGGGCCACTCACCTCGCCGTCGCTCTCGGCCGACATCGCCTCCCTGATCGGCACCGGCCATCTCTATTTCTACGATGCGATCAGCCCGATAGTGCTCTCGGAGAGCATCGACAGGAGCAAGGTATTCCGGGCGTCGCGATGGGGCCGCAGCCTCCGCGGCAATGATTCGCCGGGTCCAGCACCAGCCGGCCCTGCCTGCGGGATGGACGACGGGGAAGGGGATTATCTGAACTGCCCGTTCACCGCCGAGGAGTATCAGGTCTTCTACGACGCGCTCATGAGCGCCGAGAAGGCTCCGCTGCACGAATTCGACGACGCGAAGTTCTTCGAGGGGTGTCTGCCAATCGAGGTGATGGCCGGCCGCGGAGTGGACACGTTGCGCTTCGGTCCGATGAAGCCGGTCGGCCTGCCGGATCCGCGCACGGGACGCGAGGCGTACGCCGTCGTGCAGCTCCGGCAGGACACGCTCGCGGGTGATCACTTCAGCCTGGTGGGGTTCCAGACACAAATGAAATGGGGCGAGCAGGCGCGGGTGCTGAAACTGATTCCGGGCCTGGAGAACGCCGAGTTCGTCCGATTCGGCATGATCCATCGCAACACCTACATCAACGGCCCCACAGTCCTGCGCGAGACCTGGCAGACGCGGACGCGCGACGAGTTGTTCTTCGCCGGGCAAATCTCCGGCGTCGAGGGATACGTGGAGTCAGCGGCCTCGGGGCTGATGGCCGGCCGCAACGCTGCGGCACTGATCGAAGGACGCGCCCTGCAGGTGCCGCCGAGGACGACGGCGCTCGGCGCGCTGGCGTTCTACGTGTCGCACGCCGATCCGAAGCACTACCAGCCGACGAACATCACCTTCGGCATCATGCCCGACCTGGACGAGGCGACGTTCCGGCGCATCCGCACTCCGGATGGACGTCGGCCGAGCCGCAAGGAAGCGCGCAAGATCGCGCACGGCGCTCGTGCGCTCGCGGATCTGGACGCCTGGATGCACGCCTGCGGCATTGTCGCCGCGCCGGTGGAACAGGCGGCGCTCGCCACGGATGCCGCTCGTGAATGACGACTCGATGAAGGAGCAGATCGAAGCCTTTCTCGAACACCTGCGACTCAACGACAACGCCTCGCTGCACACGGTGCGCGCCTACGAATCCGATCTCGCCCAGTTCGTCGCGTTCGTCGCCGCAGCCTCGGGACGTCGCCGGGCCGAACTGCTGCCGGCGGACTTCGACCACCAGCAGATCCGGGCGTTCCTCGGCGATCTACACAAGCGCGGCAACACGCGCTCGTCGGCGGCCCGCAAGCTCGCGGCGATTCGCGCGCTTGGCCGCTATCTTCGACGTGAAGGCGTCGTCGAGGGTGATCCTGCGGCCCTCGTCGGTACTCCGCGGCGAGAGCATCGCCTGCCGGCCCATCTCGGCGAATCGGAGATGTCGCAGCTGTTGGAGATGCCCGACGCGACCCAGCCGCTCGGCCGCCGCGACCGTGCCATCCTCGAGCTGTTCTACGCCTCGGGCCTGCGCCTCAGTGAGCTCGTCGGTCTCGACGTCGACGATGTGAATCTGAGTGGACGCGTGGTCCGCGTGCTGGGCAAGGGGCGCAAGGAGCGGATCGTTCCGTTCAACCGCTCGACCGAAGCGGCGCTCCGGGCCTGGCTGCAGGACTGGGGGACGATCATCGAGGCCGGCGCCGAACCCGCGCCGGCCGGCGGCGGGACTCGGGACTCGGGACTCGGGGCTCGAAAATCCGGTGCCTCGACGAAGGTTCCCGCCGTCGCCCTGCGGACGTTCGCTGCGAGAACCAGAACCTCCGGATCCCGGATCCCGGATCCCGGATCCCGAACCGCGAGCGCGCGGAAACGCGCGAACCCCCTCTTCCTGAACTATCAGGGCACGCGCCTGTCAACGCGCAGCGTCGACCGGCTGGTACGACGCTATGTCGCGGCCTGCAGCACGCGGTTCGGGATCAGCCCGCACGCGCTGCGCCACTCGTTCGCGACGCATCTGCTCGAACGCGGCGCGGATCTCAGGGCGATTCAGGAGCTCCTGGGGCATGCGCGTCTGAGCACCACGCAGCGGTACACGCACGTGAACGCGGCGCAGCTGCTCGAGACGTACCGGAAGGCGCATCCGAAGGCGTGACCCGCTGCGCGGGCGACGATGTCCCAGCTTCCAGCTTCCAGTTTCCAGCTGGACTCCAGAACCCCGTACCCTGGAACCTAGCTGGAAGCCGGAAGCCGGAAGCCGGAAGCTGGAAGCTGGGAGCTGCGTAGTACTTAGCTGGCCAGCGACTCGATCATCGGCCGCCGCCCGCGCGCGAAGTCGATGCCGAGCGTCTTGATCTTGTAGTTCATCACCCGCGGGCTGATCGCGAGCAGCTCCGCGGCGTCCTTCTGCACCCAGTTCGACATCCGCAGCGCCTCCACCAGCGCCTGGCGTTCGATCTCTTCGAGCGGGATGCCGGTCGGCGGGATCTTGACCACCGGTGCGGCGTCGCCCGAGGCCTGGGTCGTCGAGAGCTCACCCAGCCGCAGGTCCGAGCTGGTGACGAGCGGTCCTTCAGACATCAGCACCGCGCGCTCGATCGAGTTCTCCAGCTCACGGATGTTGCCGGGCCAGTTGTAGCGCATCAGCAGCTTCTGCGCGTCCGGCGAGAGGCCCATGACGTTCTTCTTCAACTCGCCGGCGAAGCGCTTGAGGAAGAACTTGGCCAGTTGCTCGATGTCGTCCTTGCGTTCGCGCAGCGGCGGCATGTCGATCGAGACGACGTTCAACCGGTAGTAGAGGTCTTCGCGGAACAGCCCCTGCGCGACCATCTGCGGCAGGTTGCGGTTGGTCGCGGTGATGACCCGGACGTCGACGCGCAGCGTACGCGTTCCACCGAGCCGCTCGAACTCGTGCTCCTGGAGCACGCGCAGGATCTTGGCCTGCGTGTTCGGGCTCATGTCGCCGACCTCGTCCAGGAACAGGGTCCCGCCGTCGGCCTGCTCGAAACGGCCGATGCGCTGCTTGTCCGCGCCGGTGAAGGCCCCCTTCTCGTGCCCGAACAGCTCGGACTCGAGCAGGTTCTCCTGGAGCGCCGCGCAGTTCACCTTCACGAAGTTTCGCCCGCAGCGCAGCGAGTTGTGGTGCGTCGCGCCGGCGATCAGTTCCTTGCCCGTGCCCGTTTCGCCGCGGATCAACACCGTCGTGTTGCTCTTCGCGACCTTCTTGACGATCGTCAGCACTGACTGCAGGGCGCCGCTGGCGCCGACGATGCGGTCGAAGTCGTAGATGTCCTGCTGGGTGTGGCGCAGGTATTCGATCTCGTGCTTGAGGCGGCGGTGCTCGAGGGCCTTCTCGACCTTCAGCTCCATCTCCTCGATCTCGAACGGCTTCTGCACGTAGTCGAAGGCGCCGATCTTCATCGCCTCGACTGCGGTGTGCACGGTGCCGAACGCGGTCATCAGGATGATCGCGGTGGACGGCTGGAGCTGACGCGCGGTCCGCAGCACGTCCATGCCGTCGCTGCCGCCCATCTTGAGGTCGCTCAGCACGACGTCGTACTGCCCCTCGTGGAGCTTCTCGATGGCCACGTTGCCGTTCGGAGCCTCGTCCACGTCGTGGTGCGCCTCGGACAGGGCGCGCACGATGCCGCGCCGCAGCGAGTCATGATCGTCAGCTACCAGTATCCGGCCCATCGCTCTTCCTCGTTTTCTATTGGACTTCCCGCCGCGCCGCCCGTGACCCCGCCTCGATCACTGAACCGCTGAACCCGTAGAACCCCGTCGAACCCGTCGAACCACGCACCCGTCGAACCCGTGGAACCATTCGAACCTGTAGAACCTTGTCTACCTCTTGAACAACTCGTGACTTCCCGTCACCGGCAGCGTCACCTTGAACGTCGTGCCGCCGCGCGCGCCCACCGCGACGTCGATGCGGCCGTCGTGCGCGTCGACGATCTTGCGGACGATCGCCAGGCCGAGCCCGGAACCCTGAGGCTTGGTGGTGAAGAACGGGCTGAAGATGCGATCGACCGTTTCGGGCGGAATCCCCGGACCGTTGTCGATGACCTCGACCTGCACGGATGGCCCGTTGACCGTGTCGGTGGTGCCGGGCACCTCTTCCTCGGGCAACGTGGTGGCCACGATCCGGACCGAGCCGCGGCCGTTCAGCGCCTCGTACGCATTGATCAGCAGGTTGGTGAAGATCTGCCGCAGCTGGTGAGGATCGCCCTGAATCGGCGGCAGGTCGTGGGGGATCGTCAAATCCACTTCCACTCCCCCGCGGGCGACACCCTCGGAGTGCGAGACCGCGTCGACGATGGCGCTGCCGAGCGAGACGTACTCGACCTGGAGCCGAATCGGCCGCACGAACTCGAGCACCTCGAGCACGATCGCGTTGGCCATCTTCGCCTCTTTGATGATGTCGGCGAGGATGGTCTGGGCATCCGGCGAGTCGGCCAGCTGGCGCTTGAGGAGGCCGGCCATGACCTCGATGCCGGCCAGCGGGTTCTTGACCTCGTGGGCGATCGCGGCCGCCATCTCGCCGAGCGCCGCCAACCGGTCGCGCAGCCGTTCGCGTTCCTCGAGCTGCTCGACCCGGGTCAGATCCTTGAAGAACAGGGTCGCGCCGCGGACCTTGCCGCTCGCATCACGGACCTGTGACAGGGTGTAGCCGATCACCTTGCCGGTGGACTTGAGACGCATCTCGGCGCGGTTCGGAAGGTGTGACAGCTCGAAGGCGCCGGCAATCATCCGGATCATGTCCGGCTGATCCCGCAGGACGGTCGTGTACGGACGGCCGATGTCCGTTGTCCGCGGCTTCAACCCGAGAATCCGGTAGGCCACGTGATTCATCACCGCGACGCTGCCGTCGGCGGTCACGGCGATGACGCCGTTGCGCAGATTCCAAACGAGATCGCGGTAAAAATCTTCCGGGGTGATGGGCTCAGAGCTGAGTGCAGGCGCCGCGGGCAGCGGAACACCGGCGCTCCGACGCACGGGCTTACGCGGGCGACGGACGGCCCCGGCGGGCTTCGATGTCGGCACGGCGTGGTCGGGAGGAGCCTTGGTCGGCTCCGGAGACGATATTGTAATCGCCTCGCTGTGTTCAGCCAAGCTGTTTCCCATCTTGAAGTTAGCGCCTCAGCCAGGGTCCGGAGGACCGGGCCCGGCGGCCCTCGCGCGGCGGTCGCGCGCTCACACGTCGGGTGCGCAGCCGGTTGCGCAAACGGCGTGCCCCGCGTGAAGAGGCGAAAGGACGTGGTTTTCGGCGAGTTCTGCGGATGAGCGGCGGTCGCGTTGGCCGGCCTGATTACAAAATCGACATCCGATTACGATTTCGTTTGCAGCGACTCCCACTGGTTCATCAGGTCGCCCACTTCCCACATCAGCGCCTGATGTTTGCTGATGACCGGTTGCGACGCTTCCCGATTGTCGTAGAAGCCGGGGGCGGACATCGTGGATTCCAGCTCCTTGATGGCCCGCTCCCGATCGGCGATCCGCGCTTCCAGCTCGTCGACGCGCTTGCGCTGGGCATCCGCGGCCTTCTTCATCCGGCGGGCCTCGGCTTCGTCACGCCGCCGGTCGTCGTAGGACTGTTGCGCGGACGCCTTGTCCGTCGCTGCCGGAGGGCTCGCCGGCCGGGCTGTCGCTGCCTGAGCGCTGTGCCGCCCGCGGCCATTCGAGCCGGCGCGAATCTGCGGCTGGGCGGCAGGTGAAGGCGTGGGGGCCGGCTTGGCCGCATTCGCACGGGGCGCGGCCGCGGCAGGCGCGGGCGCCTCTGCCTGGCGGCGGCTCCAGAGAAATTCTTCGTACGTTCCGGGGTAGATCAGCGCGTGCCCGTTGCCGATCTCGATCACCTTGGTCGCGAGCTTGTCGACGAAATAACGGTCATGCGACACGAAGATCAACGTGCCGCCGAAGTCCTCGAGCGCCTCCAGCAGGACATCCTTGGAATCGAGATCGAGATGATTGGTCGGCTCGTCGAGCAGAAGCGTGTTCGAGGGCCGCAGCAGCATGCGCGCGACCGCCAGCCGCGTCCGCTCGCCCCCCGACAACACCCGCACCGGCTTATCCACATCGTCGCCCGAGAAGAGGAACCCGCCGAGGATGTTGCGGATCGCCGGGACCATGTGCATCGGCGCGTCGCCGGCCAGTGTCTGGTAGACGTTGCGGGTCGGATCGAGGCGAGTCGCTTCGTCCTGCGCGAAGTACTGCATGACGACCTGGTGGCCTTCGGTCCTCGTGCCACCGTCCGGCGCCTCCACGCCGGAGAGCATCCGCATCAGCGTCGACTTGCCCACCCCATTCGGGCCGATCAGCGCGATGCGGTCGCCGCGCTCGATCAGGAGATTGGTCGGCTCGAACACCCGCTGGCTGCCGTACGACTTGGTGACGCCACGCAGATCGAGCACCGTGCGGCCGCTCTTCGCACACGCCGGAAACGTGAAGTGGACGCGCTTCCGCTCGGCCGGGATCTCGATCGGCACGACCTTGTCGAGCATCTTGATCCGGCTCTGGACCTGGGCCGCCTTGGTCGCCTGGTAGCGGAAGCGGTTGATGAACGCTTCCATCCGCGCGACCTCTTCGTCCTGGTCGTGCTTCTGCTGCCGCAGCCGCTCCATGCGTGCTTCGCGCTCACGCAGGTAATCGCTGTAGTTGCCCGTGTAGTCGGTCAGTTTGCGCAGGCCGATCTCGGTGATGCGGGTGACGACCGCATCGAGAAAGAAGCGGTCGTGCGACACGAGGATGACCGCGTGCGGGTATCCAGTCAGGTACTCCTCGAGCCAGTTGCGGGCATCGAGATCGAGGTGGTTGGTCGGCTCGTCGAGCAGCAGCAGCCCGGGGCGCCCCAGCAGCAGCTTGGCCAGCGCGATGCGCATCTGCCAGCCGCCGGAGAACGCTTCGCTCGGCTTGTCCAGGTCGGCCGCAGCGAAGCCGAGGCCGCGCAGGACGGTGGTGACCTTGAGGTCGATGCTGTAGCCTTCGCCGCGCCGGAACTCGTCCTGCAGGTCGCTGTAGCGCGTCAGCATCGACGCATGCTCCGACTCCGGCACCGCGTCGTCGGCGAGGCGGTCCTCGAGCGAGGCGATTTCGGCGCGCATGTCGAGCAGGCTCTTGAAGGCGAGCCCGGCCTCCTCGCGCAGCGTCCGACCGGTGTGCACCAGGCCGTCCTGGGGCAGATAGCCGATGGTCAGCCCCGAGGGCTTGACGACCAGGCCCCCATCCGGCTCGTCGAGGCCGGCGAGCATCTTGAGCAGGGTCGTCTTGCCAGCGCCGTTCGGACCGCTGAGGCCGACCCGCTCGCGGTCGTCGATTTGCCAGTTGACGGCCTCGAGGAGGACGCGGTCGCCAAACGACTTGCTGAGCGCGGAGAGCTGAATCATTGCGTGATGGGGCAGGCCTGAGCGACGCAGCAGGCCTCAACGACGGCCCGCGCATGATGCCTAAACCTGTAATTTTATCACGCCCGATCGCGGCCGCCGGGCCGCCGGCTATTCGCCGAGAGCGCGGGCGGCTACCGCCAGGACGCGGGGGACGCGGAACGGCTTGGTGAGATAGCCGGCGACGCCGAGGTTGGCCGCCTCGATCGCGCTTGCCTCTGACGAGAATCCGGTGATGATGATGATCGGGATGTCGGCCTTGAGCCGGCGTGCCTCGCGGATCACGGTCAGCCCGTCGGCCCCGGGCATCTTCAGATCCGTGATCAGCAGGTCGTAGGAGAGCACACGCAGGCGCTCCACCGCGGCGCGGCCGTCGATCACGAGGTCGACGTCGTACTCCGCGAGGGCGAGCGTTTTGGCCAGCAGGTCGCGCACGCTCGGCTCGTCGTCCGCCACCAGGACCCGCGGCCGCCCTACCGGAACGGCCGGCGTGCGCGCCGGCGCGATGGTCGCCCGCGGCACTTGCCGGGATCGCTGGCTCTCGAGCCAGGCATCGATATCGTGCTTACGGAAGCGCCACTGACGCCCCACCCGAACGGCGGGGATCTTCCCGGCCTTGATCAGCCGGTAGACCGTACGCAGGTTCACCTGGAGGTAGTCGAGGACCTCTTCCGTCGTCAGGAACCCTTCGTCGCGCCCATCGACCATCGCACCGGACTGTAACAGACTCAGAACGGTCAGGCATCCTCAGCGGGAGCGGCAGGCGGACCCGGCGCGCCCGCATCCCGCTCGGCCACCGGCAGCTCGATCGTGAACTGCGCCCCGCCATCGGGTGGGTTGGCGGCGAGCAGCGTTCCGCCATGGTCCTTGACGATGCCGTACGCGATCGTCAGGCCGAGACCAGTCCCCTTGTTCACGTCCTTGGTGGTGAAGAAGGGATCGAAGATCCGCGATAACACGGCGCCGTCGATCCCCGGCCCGCTGTCGCGGATCCGCGTGACGACCATCCGCCCGCCGGCGCCCAGCTCGGTGCTGATTTCGATCCGGCCCGAGGTCGCGGCATCGGCGATTGCGTGCTCCGCGTTCACCAGGATGTTCAGGATCGCCTGCTGGAGCATCAGGGCATCGCCGAGGACCGATGGCCGGCGATCGGGATGCCGGCGGATGACTTCGATATTGCGTTCGGCAAGACTGGCGCGACGGCCCGTGAGCACGCGGGAGATGAGGCCTTCGACGGTCAGCCGACGCTGAACCGTGCGCCGCACGCCGGAGAAGACGAGCAGGTTGCGCACGATCTTGGCCGCGCGATCCGCTTCGTGCAGGATGCGACGCAGGTCGGCCCGCTGGCCTGCGTCGGTCGAGGATCGCAGCAACAGCTCGACGTTGCCGAGGACGCCCTGCAGCGGGTTGTTGATCTCGTGGGCGACGCCGGCGACGAACTGGCCGAGCGCCGCAAGCTTCTCGGACTGGGCCAGCCTGGCTTGCAGGGCCTCACGTTCCGCTTCCAGACGCCGCGATTCCGTGACGTCGCGAGCGACGATCACGCGACCCATGTTCGTCATGTCGACGCTGGTCAAGGTCGTCACCGTGACGACCACGGTCCCGCCGAGCGGGCTGCCGGTGAACGTGCGGCAGCGGGCCCGTCCGGCGGCCGGCCCCGACACGGCCGGTTCCGCCGGCATTTCGGTGGGGCTGCCGATCCACGCCGCGATCTCGCTTCCGGCGATGGATGCCAGCGGCGCCCCGAACGGCTCACCATTCGCCGTCAGCCGGCGCGCGGCGTCGTTCATCTGGACGACCGCACTGTGCGGGTCGGTGACGATCACCAAATCGACCAGCGAGTCGAAGCAGTCGTGCAGCAGACGATGCTGGCGGACGACTTCGTCGAGCAGCTGAATGTTCTCGATCGTCCGCGACAGGTGCCGGGCGACATGGGACGCGAGGTCCAAGGTTTCGTCTGCCGTGAGCTCGCTCGGGGACGCGTTCTCCAGCACGATCGTGCCCAGGGCCCGGCGCCAGCCGCGCAGGGGGGCCACGATGAGGCCCGCGTGCGGGGTGGGGAGTTGCACGGGGCGTTCGAGCGACAGGCCGAGCGCCGGCGGCTCGGAGGTCTCGTCGGCGGCGATTCGGGTCGGCGTCACCGGCCGGTGGCCGGACCGGGCGGCCAGCCACAGCTCTCGCGCGCGGCGGTCGTGCAGCCAGATGGTGACCCGCGCCGCATCCGTGAGCGCCGCGGCTTCGTCCGCCATGGCAGCCAGGGCCTGAGGCATGGTTGTCCGCAACTCGGGCGGCCGCGCGAATGCGAGCCCGCAGGCCTCGAGCCGCTGCTGAAATCCGCGCGGAGTGGGCACCATGGAGGGCGGCGGCATCTAGGGTCCTGGAAACGGGATCGATCGCGCCGGGCGCGGTGCCCCGCAGCCTGATGAGGGGCCGCCGGGCACGGAGAATAGTGACACATGCGGTGGGAAGGCAGCCCGGCGGGAGAGAGGCTCCTGGTCTGGCGGCGGGCGGCGAGGCATTCTAAGATGGAGGGACCGAAAGGTAACCAAGGGCCGACTGCGTGACACTCGCCGGCGTCTAAACCACAGAACGGCAGCAGGGGAGCCCCGGAGCGCCCGCTCCACCCCGCCGGCCGCCCGCAACGCCCGTTGATCGAGCGATGACGACAGACGAGGAACTGGTCGCTCGCTCCAGAGCGGGTGACCTCGACAGCTTCAACCAGCTGGTCGTGCGCTGGGAACGGCCGATCTACGCGTTGGCGTACCGAGTCATCGGGCGGGAGGAAGAAGCTCGGGACGTCGCCCAGGAAACCTTCCTGCGGGCTTATCGGGCGCTCGGCGGCTTCAAAGGTCAGGCGAAGTTCTCGTCCTGGCTCTACCGCATCACCCTGAATCTCTGCCGGGACTGGATTCGCCGTGAGCGGCGGACCCCGGTATCGCAGGCGCCGGACGGGATCGACATCATCGAGCTGGCCGGCGAAACCGAGCCGTCCGAGTCGATCGAGGATCTCGTCTCGAGGCGGGAGCTTGGCCGGGCGGTGGCGAAAGCGATGGCACTGCTCCCCGAGGAGCAGCGGACCGCGATCATCCTGAAGGAGTACCACGGCCTGACCTTCCAGGAGATCGCGGACATGCTCGAGTGCCCTTTGAGCACGGTCAAGACGCGGCTGTATCAAGGGCTGACGGTGTTGCGGACGCAGCTGCGCGAACGCGGAGTCGAGCACGTGTTCGGGCACAGCACCGGCCGGCGGCTGCGGGCGGGCAATGGTTAGGTGCCCGGCGCGCGGCCGGCCCGATCGACGGCGTGGGTGTGACCTTCGAGGATGCGATGTGCGATAAGGAACTGCTGGTTGGATATCTCTACGACGACATGGCCCCTGGCGAACGCCGGGTCATGGACGCGCACCTGGTTACCTGCGAGGAGTGCCGGAGCGAGCTGAGCGGCCTCCGCGGCACTCGCACGACGTTGAGCACGTGGGCGCCGCCGACCCCGGATGTCGCCTTTCCCTTCGTGCGGCCGGCTGCCGCGCCGGTGACGCGCGTGCGCGCGTGGACTGTGTCCCCGGCGTGGGGGCTGGCGGCGGCCGCGCTCCTGGTGCTCTCGGTCGCGACCGCGGTCGCGAACGTGGAAATCAAATACAGCGCCGATGGCTTCAGCATCCGCACCGGGGCAGCCCGGACCGTCACGCCCGCGGGTGCCGCGCCCGCCAGTTCGATCCAGACGGTCAGCGCGCCCGGCGATCTCGAGGTCCGGCGCCAGCTCGCCGACGTCGCCGATCGGCTGCGCGCCCTCGAGACGGCCGGAAACACGCATGCGGTGCTGACCTCGGTGCACACGCCGGCGGCAGCGCCGAACGACCTGCGGATCGTGCGGCAGATGATCGCCGACAGCGAGAGCCGGCAGGAACAGGTGCTGGCGCGCCGCATCACGCAGGTCCTGCGTGACGTCGAAGGGGCCCGCCGGATCGATTTCGATCGGACCCAGCGCGCCCTGGCCGAAGTCCAGGGCGTCGTCGACACGACGATGATCCGCCAGCGCGAAACCGAGAACGTGCTGCGCGTCGTGCACCAGTCGAAGTAAGCGGGCACTGTGATGCGCATTCAATCCAGAGGGGTAGCCGTGCAGAGAGGACTCCTGGCCGCGGTGGCGGCCACGCTTGCGATGCCGATCGTCATCGGGGCGCAGGTGCGCCCGACCGACGAGCAGCGGCGGCGCGATCAAATCCAGCTGATGGAAGGCGTGCTGTCGCGTGCCGTACGTCTCGGCGCCGAGCAGGTCAACCGCCGCATGCAGTCGATCGATCCGACCATCAGCGTGATCACCGGACAGGCGCGCGCGCGCGGGTTCGTGCTGGAGGGCTACGGCGTATTCTTCGACGTCGAGGTGCCGCCGATGTCGGCAAGTGCCGTATGGTCGATGATGACCGTGCAGCGCGACGTCCAGGTGGCGGCCTCGCTCGACTCGCTGCGGCGCGCGATCGCGGCGCTGCCGGAAGGGCCGAAGCTCCAGGAGGCGCAGCAGGCGCTCCAGCGTGTGGCGCGCCAGGTCGGACCGGTCCAGCCCCCGTCGCGCGACGGCTCGGAGGGCGGCGCCGTGCCGGCCAGCACCGTGGTGGCGGCGAACACGCCCCCAGTGATGGACGACCCCGATCGGCAGTACACCGACGCCGTGAAGAGCGCGCTCATCGACGCGATGCTCGATCACAGCCTGTCGATGGATCTCGGGCCCGAGGAGTGGCTGACGGTGGCCGCGCGGCAGAGCGACGGTCCGCTGGCCAACAGCCAGCTCTATGACGTCTCGACCATCGTGCTGCGCGTGAAGGGCAGTGATCTGGCCCTCTACGTCGCCGATCGCACCAAGCGCGCCGACGTCCGGCAGAAGGTCGACGTCAGGGTCTTCTGATCTACAATTCGCCGATGATGGCCCGCGCCACCACCTCGTCGCTGTTGGCGCTCCTGCTCGTGTCGCTCGCCGGCGTCGCCGGCTGCGGCCCGCCGATCGACGTCAAGCAGGTGGTCCAGATCACCGACATCTCCGGCGGGTGGTACGACGCTGGGATCAAGGACGGCAAGAACAAGCTCACGCCGAGCGTCACGTTCCGGGTCACGAAGTCGACCGATGACGCGATCAGGCCCCTGGCGCTGAACCTCGCGTTCAAGAAGATCACCCCGAACGGCGAGGAAGATTTCGACGACTTCTACATCCAGAGCGTGAACTTCGGCAACGGCAACACCAGCGAGCCGCTCACCGTGCGCACGGAAACCGGCTACACCGCCGACCCGCCCCAGTCGCGCGCGGACATGCTGAAGCACAAGGAATTCCAGGATCTCCGGGTCGTTTTCTTCGCGAAGCACAGCTCATCCAACTGGGTGGAGCTGGCCCGCTTCGACCTGCCGCGCATTCTGATCACCCGTTAACGTGCCGATCGCGATGCGTCACACTTCACCCGGGCGCGTCGTGACAGCATGCGGCGCTTCGCCTGCCGTCTGTCCGCCGGCGCGTCGATTCGGTCACCTGCCAAGCCGGCTGGCGGCGAAGGCGTAGCGCCGTCGTGTCTTCTCCGCTGACGGCGCACGGCCCCGCCGCGACATCATCTGCCCCGACGCTGGAGCGGCGGCTCGGCCCGCTCGACGCCGCCGCGATCATCGTCTCCAACGTGATCGGCGGCGGCATCCTGTTCACGCCGCCACAGGTCGCCGCGGCGGTGCCGAGTCCGGGCCTGTTCCTTCTGACCTGGGTGACCGGCGGCGCGCTCGCGTTCGCCGGCGCGATGGCCTATGCCGAACTGGCGGCGCTCCGGCCCAGAGCCGGCGGCGAGTACGTCTACCTCCGGTTGGCGTTCGGACGGCTGGCGGCGTTTCTGACCGGCTGGACCTCCTTCATCGCCGGCTTCTCGGGCGCGATCGCGGCGAGCGCCGTCGTCCTCGCCGCCTACGTCGGCCGGTTCATCCCTGCCGCCAACGACGCGACGGCTTTATTCGTGATCCCGCTGCCGTTCGTGCCGCTGACGTTCTCACGCCGCGCCGGCGTGGCGTTGTGCGCGATCGCGATCATGACGTTCATTCACGTGCGAGGGGTAGGACCGGGGCGGCTCATCACCAACGTCCTCGCCGGGCTGAAGGTGTCCGCGCTCCTGATCTTCATCGCGCTCGGCTTCTCGATCGGCACGGGCTCCGGCGAGCATCTGGTCCGCGCCGCCGGCCCGGTGGCCGCGACCGGGTGGCTGCTCGCGCTGATCCCGGTGATGTTCACGTATTCGGGTTGGAACGCCGCCGCGTACGTGGCCGAAGAGATTCGGGATCCGGGGCGCAACGTGCCCAAAGCGCTGGCCATCGGGACCCTCGCAGTCGTGGCGATCTACGTGCTGCTCAACCTGCTGTTCCTCTACGTGCTGCCGGTCGGCGATCTGGCGAAGGTGAAGGGCAGCGTGCTGGACGTGGTCGCCGACGGACTGCTGGGGACGCGCGCCGGCGACATCATGGCCGCGGTCTCGATCGTCAGCATCGCCGCCAGCATCAGCGCGATGACCTTCGCCGGGCCGCGGGTCTACTACGCGATGGCCCGCGACGGCGTCTTCTTCCAGAGCGCCGCCCGCATCCACCCCCGCTTCCACACCCCTGCCATCTCCATCGTCGGCCAGTCGATCTGGAGCGGGCTGCTGGTGCTGTCGGGCGGCGCCGATGCGCTGACCAGCTACACCGGGTTCTCGGTCGTGCTCTTCGCCGGCGTGGCGGTGCTCTCGCTGTTCGTGCTCCGCTTCCGCGAGCCCGACGCCCCGCGCCCGTTCAAGGCGCTTGGGTATCCAATCGCTCCGGCCTTCTTCGCCATCGCCAGCACGCTCATCGTCGCGAACGCGCTCTACACTGACCTGCTCGTCCCGATCCGACAGGGTACGGCGTGGGGTCCTGCCGCGGCCGGTCTGATCGTGGTGGGCCTGGGGGTTCCGCTCTACTACGTATTCAGGCGGCGGGGATAACGGCGTCAATTCCGTGCGGATCCGCCGGATCTCAGATCTCTCCCGGCTTCCTGTCCGCCAGCAATCCCGCCAGCGTCACGACGGCAAGCAACCCATCACTGACCGCGAACAGCAGGAACGAGCGCGGCGATCCGCGCAGCGCGTAGTCGAGGACGAACGCCGTTGCGCCGGCGCCCTTCAGTAGCGGCCCCATGATCCACAGGTAGCCGCGATAGCGCGCCGGATCGCGCCAGGGAAGTACGTAGCCGGTGCCGACGGCCACCAGGAACAGGGCGTTGAGGTCGGAGAAGATGCGGGGCGAGGCAGGCGGCAGGCCGAACCATGTGGCGAGCCGATCGGCGGCGAGAAGTAAAAAGGCCCCCGCGACGATGTCGTAGAGGCCTGAGATGAGCGCGATGAGGGAGAGCATGAGGCCGCATTGTAGATGCGGCCCCGTGCCAGATAGCGACGTTACTTGATTGGCTTCATTTCACCCTTGTAGGTGACCGTCTCACCCGGGGTGATCAGCACGTCGAACTGGAGCGGCTCGTAGCCGTCCGCCTTGAGCTCGACGCGGTGGCCGCCCGACTCGATGCCGAGCTTCTGGAAGGCGCCGTCGAAGCTGTCGATATCGCCCACGAGGTAGCCATCCACGTAGACCTGCGCCTCTCGCGGCTTGATCTTCAGGCGCAGCGATCCGGTGTCGCGCGTCGTACGGTCGTAGCCGCCCGACGATCCGCCAACGTAGTAGCCGCTGTCGTACGGGCTGCCGTAACCATAGGAGCCGCCGTAGCCGGACCCGCCATAGCCGAACGGGCTCCAGAACGGGTCGTACATGTAGCCGAGCCCGTAACCGTAGCCCGAACCCCAGTAACCACCATAGTACGGATAGTACCCGTAGGGGTAATAGCCGTACGGGTAGTAAGGAACGATGTACGTGTTACCGGAACCGTAGCTGCCTGGCGGCCGGGGTACGGCTTCACCCGTCACTGGGTGATCGCCCCGTGGACGGCTGTACGTCGGAACGGCCCGTCGGTCGCCATTGTTGTCGTTCGCCCCCGCTGAGGCGCTGGTCGAGCTCGACGGCGCGCGTGCGCCCGCCCGGGCCTGTTCGCCTCCGCCAGTCGAACCACGAGGGACGGCCTGGCCGCCGCCGCCGTTGCTGCCGCCTCCGCTTCCGCCGCCGCCGCGCCGCTGCGGGGCGTACGAGACCCGTTCCGCGGACGGGCTCGGCGGGGTGTACGACGGATTCATGGACGGCGCGCTCGGGGTCGAGGAGGAGGAGGCCCCCCCTGAACTGCTGCCGCTGGAACTTCCGCCGTCACCCCCGCCGGACCGAGGCGCCGCCGAACCACCACTGCTCGATTCTCCGCCACCGCCGCCGCCACGCGGTTCTGCCGTGCCGACCGGCGTGCCCCCCCGGCCTTGCGCCCACGACGCGCCGGGCGAGGCCAATCCGAACATCGCCGCCAGGGCGACGATGGCAAATTCTTGCCGTTTCATGACTGCACTCCTCTGGACCTTCCACCACCCTCAGTGCAAGAATCCAGCAACAGGGCTGCCACCACACGATCGCGCATTTCCCTGCACAACAACTACTTTACTCCTCGCGAAGCGAGCGTGCTGTCCCATTCCGAGGCCAGCCGCATGCCCCCGTCAGGACACGGCACAGCCGGCGTCCGGCTTCCCGATTCGGTCTGTGGTCTTTGTTCGACCCGACACCCGCCAACGTCGTCTCTACGATAGACTCGGGTTCGAGTGCTATCCAGTCACACATTCCACGCGACCACCGTGCTGGCGGTGCGTCATCGCGATCAAACCGTCATGGCCAGCGACGGCCAGGTGACCTTTGGCGACACCGTCGTCAAGGAAACCGCAAAGAAGATCCGCAAGCTGTACAACGACCGCATTCTGGCCGGATTTGCCGGCTCGGCGGCCGACTCGTTTGCGCTCTTCTCGCGTTTCGAAGCAAAGCTGGAGCAGTACCGAGGCAATCTCGAGCGGTCGGCAGTCGAGCTCGCCAAGGACTGGCGCAGCGACCGGATGCTGCGGCGCCTGGAGGCCATGCTGATCGTCATGGATTCGCGGCTGACCTACCTGCTCTCCGGCAATGGCGATCTGATCGAGCCCGACGATGGGATCGTCGCGATCGGATCGGGCGGAGCGTACGCCCTCGCAGCCGCGAAGGCGCTGGCCCAGCACACCAGTCTGAGCGCGCGCGAGATCGCCCAGGAGTCGATGGCCATCGCCGGCCGCATCTGCATCTATTCCAACAGCACGATCACGATCGAGAGCCTGTAAGCGTTCATGCCGATCTACCTCTCCGAAAAGACCATCACGACCGCCGACGCGCTGACCCCCCGCGACATCGTCCGTGAGCTCGACAAGTACGTGGTCGGACAACATCAGGCGAAGCGCGCCGTCGCCATCGCGTTGCGCAATCGCACGCGGCGGCAGAAGCTGCCCGCTGATCTGGCCGAGGACATCGCGCCGAAGAACATCCTGATGATCGGACCGACCGGCGTCGGCAAGACCGAGATCGCCCGGCGGTTGGCTCGCCTGGCGCAATCGCCGTTCATCAAGGTCGAAGCCTCGAAGTTCACCGAAGTCGGCTATGTCGGCCGGGACGTCGAGTCGATGGTGCGCGACCTCGCCGAGCTGGCGGTCGACATGGTCAAAGAAGAGCGCATCGCCGAAGTGCGCGAGAAGGCGCGGCAGGCGGCTGAGGAGCGGGTCCTCGATCTGCTGCTGCCGCCGCTCCCGTCCTCGTCGAGCATCGACGAACAGGCCGGGGAGGTGCGGGATCAGGCCCAGCGCACGCGGGAGAAGCTGCGCGAGCAGCTCCGCGACGGCCGGCTGGATCAGAAGACCGTGGAGATCGACGTCCGGGAGAAGAGCTTCCCCTCCTTCGAGATCATCGCCGGCTCGTCGGTCGAGGAGGTCGACATCAACGTCAAGGACATGCTGCCAGGGCTCTTCCAGGGCCGCATGAAGAAGCGCCGGATGCGCATCCCCGACGCCTTGAACGCGCTGTCGCAGGAAGAGGAACAGAAGCTGATCGACATGGAGTCGATCGCCCGCGCGGCGGTCGAACGCGCCCAGCAGGCCGGGATCATCTTCATTGACGAGATCGACAAGGTCGCCGGGCGGGAAGGCAGCCAGGGGCCGGACGTGAGCCGTGAAGGCGTGCAGCGCGACATCCTGCCGATCGTCGAAGGGACGACCGTCAATACGAAGTACGGGATGGTCAAGACGGACCACATCCTGTTCATCGCCGCCGGGGCGTTCCATGTCTCGAAGCCGTCCGACCTGATCCCCGAGCTGCAGGGCCGGTTCCCGATCCGCGTCGAGCTCGAAGCGCTCGGCCGCGAGGATTTCGTACGCATCCTGACCGAGCCGAAGAGCGCGTTGATCAAGCAGTACACGGCGCTGCTGTCGACCGAGGGCTTGACGCTGCGGTTCACCGAGGGTGCAATCGGGCGCATCGCCGATTTCGCGACGCTGGTCAACGAGCGGACCGAGAACATCGGGGCCCGGCGGCTGCACACGGTGATGGAGAAGCTGCTCGACGAGGTGTCGTTCGACGCGCCGGACATGACCGAGCGGGAGGTCACCATCGACGAGGCCTACGTCGATCGCATGCTCGCCGACATCGTCGACAACGACGATTTGTCGCGATACGTCCTGTGAGTAGACGTGGGGGACTGTGCGGGCGCCCGGCGGCGCTGATGCTCGCGCTGGCGGTCGCCGGCTCGACCGCGTGCGGCAAGAAGGGCCCCCCGCTCGCGCCGTTGCGGCTCGTGCCGGCAGCGATGTCCGACGTCACGGTGCGTCGGGTCGGCGACGACGTGCAGATTCATTTCAAGCTCCCGACCGCGAACGCCAACGGGCCCGGCAAGATCGATCTGGACCGGGTGGAGATCTACGCGGTGACGGCGGCGCCCGGCACCTTGGTTCCGCCCAACCGTGAGCTCCTGACCAAGACCTACGCGGTGGCGACGATTGGGGTCAAGCCGCCGCCCCTCGAAGGTGGTGCCGAGCCGCCGGAGAATACGCCGCCGGACACGCGACCTGGTCCGGGAGACGAGGTGTTGTTCACGGAGGAGTTGACGGAAGCGCGCGTGAAGCCGGCGCCGCTGCCCAAGATCCCGGTGCCGCCCGGCTACGCGAAGCTCTATGCCCCGGTCCCGCCGCTGCCGGCGATCGCCTTAATCCCGGGGCTGACGGTGTTTCCCGCCGCCGCTGCGGCAGCGCAACCCGGCGCGCCCGGCGCGCCGCTGCCTGCGGTGGCTCCTGTGCCCGGCACGGCGGCACCGGCCGCTGCACTGCCCGCACCTGCGGCCGGTGCGCCGAGTGCACCGGCACCTGCTGCTCCGCCCGCGCCAGCGCCGGCTGCTGCGGCGCCCGCGCCAACGCCCGCTGCGCCGCCGGCGGGCGCGGCTCCAGCCGTACCATCGGGCGCGGCTCCGGCGACCCCTGCCGCGACTGCGACGACGCCCCCTGCAGCAGCACCGGCGCCACCGGCTGCAGCGCCGCCTGCTCCCGTCCAGACCACGGTCGTGAGGATTTACGCCATTCGCGGCCTCGCGAAAAGTGGCCGCCCAGGACCACCGTCCGCACGGCTGACCGTGCCGATCGTGAATCCGCCGCCGCCGCCGAGCGCGCCGAAGCCGACGTTCACCGAGACCGCGATGACGATCGAGTGGACGCCGCCGCCTGCCCTGGAAGGTGAGACCGCGACGCCCGCCTTCAACGTCTATCGCGTGGCGCCGAAGCCGGACCCGGCCGCGGCCAAGCAGCCAGCGGCGGCCGCAGCCGCCGGCGCCAAGCCCGACGCTCCGCTCAATCCGGCGCCGCTGACCGTCGCGAAGCTCGAGTTGCCGGGCGTTACGATGGGCACCGAACAGTGCTTTGCGGTGCGCTCGGTGCATGTCGTCCAGAACGTGGCCATCGAGAGCGTCTCGAGCCCGACCGCCTGCGTCACCCCCAGCGATGTGTTCCCGCCGGCGCCGCCGCAGAATCTCGGGCTGCTGCTGCTGGACGGAGCGATCGAACTGGTATGGGACGCCGGATCGGAGCCGGATATCGCCGGGTACACCGTCTTGCGTGCCGACGCGCCGGGTGACACACTGCGGCCGCTGACGCCGTCGCCCATCCGCGAGTCCACCTTCCGCGATACGACCGTTCGGCCCGGCGCCCGATACGTCTACGCGGTGGTCGCGGTCGACAAGGCCGGGAACGCCAGCCCGCCATCGGCCCGCGTCGAAGGGACGGCGCGATGACCGCCGGCGGGATCACGGCGCCGGGATCAGGCGCGGTGCGGGCGGTTCCCCGCTTCGCGTTGGACGCCGAACGTCCTCAGCTCAGCACGGATTCATCAAGGAGTACGACATGAAGATTTTCATCGATTCCGGGAACCTCAAGGAGATCGAGGCGCTGGTGCCGCTCGGGATCATCGACGGCATTACCACCAACCCGTCGCTGCTGGCGAAGGAAGGCGGCGACTACAAGGCCATCCTCAAGAAGATCTGCGGCATCGTGAAGGGGCCGACCAGCGCCGAGGTCGTGGCCACCGACGCTGAGGCGATGATTCGCGAAGGGCGCGAGCTGGCCGCGATCGACGAGCACATCGTCGTCAAGGTGCCGTTCACGCGTGAAGGCGTCAAGGCCTGCAAGGCGTTGTCGTCCGAGGGCAAGAAGGTCAACGTCACGCTGATCTTCTCGGCCTCGCAGGCGCTGCTCGCGGCGAAGGTCGGCGCCACGTTCGTGAGCCCGTTCGTCGGGCGGCTCGACGACATCTCGGGGTCGGGCATGAACCTGGTCGAGGAAATCGTCGACATCTTCGAGAACTACAGCTTCACCACCGAGGTGCTGGTCGCCTCGACCCGCAGCCCGATGCACATCGTCGAGGCGGCGCGGATGGGCGCAGACATCTGCACGTGCCCGGCGGCGCTCATCGAGCAGCTGTTCAAGCATCCGCTGACCGACATCGGCCTCGAGAAGTTCCTCAAGGATTGGGAGAAGGCCCAGGCGGCGCGCGTCTGATGGACTTCGAGGCACTGGAGCGCCGGGCCGAGCTCGGCGGCGGGGAGGAGCGTCTCCGCCGCCAGCACGAAGCCGGCAAGCTGACGGCGCGCGAACGCATCGACCTGCTGTTCGACGCCGGCAGCTTCCAGGAAGTCGACAAGCTGGTCACCCATCGCTCCCGTGACTTCGGGATGGAGGACCAGATCATCCCCGGCGACGGCGTGGTCGCCGGCCACGGACGCATCGACGGGCGCACGGTCTACGCCTTCGCCCAGGACTTCACGGTCTTCGGCGGATCGCTGTCCGAGACCAACGCCGCGAAGATCGTCAAGATCATGGACCTCGCGGTCAAGATGGGCGTGCCGGTGGTCGGGTTGAACGACTCCGGCGGGGCCCGGATCCAGGAAGGGGTGATGTCGCTCGGCGGCTATGCCGACATCTTCCTCCGCAACACGCTCGCGTCCGGTGTCGTCCCGCAGATTTCGGCGATCATGGGCCCGTGCGCCGGCGGCGCCGTGTACTCGCCGGCAATCACGGATTTCAACGTCATGGTCGAGGGCACGAGCTACATGTTCGTGACCGGCCCTGACGTGATTCGGACCGTGACGCACGAGGACGTCACGAAGGAGGAGCTGGGCGGCGCACGCACTCACAACGAGACCAGCGGCGTCGCCCACTTTTCGGTCCCGGACGATCGCGAGTGTCTGCGGTTGATTCGCGACCTGCTGTCCTATCTTCCGGGCAACAACGTCGACGAGGCGCCCCGTCGGCCGACGACGGATCCGGTCGACCGTCAGGACATGGCGCTCGATCGGCTGGTCCCCGACTCGCCCAACCAACCCTATGACATGCACGACCTCGTCCGCGCGATTGCGGACGATGGCGAGTTCCTTGAAGTGCATCAGCACTTTGCCCGCAACATCATCGTCGGGTTCGCGCATCTCGGCGGCCGCAGCGTCGGCCTCATCGCCAACCAGCCGGCGCATCTCGCCGGCACACTCGACATCGACGCATCGGTGAAGGCGGCCAGGTTCGTTCGCTTCTGCGACGCCTTCAACATCCCGCTGGTGACGTTCGAGGACGTGCCCGGCTTCCTGCCCGGCACCCGTCAGGAGTACGGCGGGATCATCCGCCATGGCGCCAAGCTGCTGTTCGCCTACGCGGAGGCGACGGTGCCGAAGGTGACGGTGATCACGCGCAAGGCGTACGGCGGCGCCTACTGCGTGATGGCCAGCAAGCACATTCGGACCGACGTCAACTTTGCCTGGCCGACCGCCGAGATTGCCGTGATGGGGCCGGAAGGCGCGGTCAACGTGCTCTACCGGCGCGAGCTGGAGACGGCCGAGGATCCCGCTGCGCAGCGCGCCCTGCGCATCGCCGAGTTCCGCGAGAAGTTCGCCAACCCGTATATCGCCGCTTCACGAGGCTTCGTCGACGCGGTGATCCGGCCGCACGAGACCCGCCCGCGGCTGATTGCGGCGCTCGCGACGCTCGAAACCAAGCGCGACCGCAATCCCCCGAAGAAGCACGGCAACATTCCGCTATGAGTTCCCAGCTGCCAGCTTCCGGCTGCCAGCTTCCCGCTGGATTTCGATCGCAGCAACACGCCGCGTGGAGTGATGTCGCGGGCGCGTCGAAGCAGCTGAGACGAAAGCTTTCAACCCGGAACCCGATTGGTGCCCGCAGACACGAGCGGGAAGCGGGAAGCTGGCAGCTGGAAGCGAAGTCGTGAAGGTCCTGATCGCCAACCGCGGCGAAATCGCGGTGCGGATCGTGCGCGCATGCCGCGAGATGGGCATTCCCACGGTGGCGGTCTTTTCCGAGTGCGATCGTCACGCGCGGCACGTGCGCGAGGCGGATCAGGCCGTCGCGATCGGGCCCAGCGAAGCGGCGAAGAGCTACTTGCGCATCGAGGGGATCGTCGAGGCGGCGCGGCGCAGCGGCGCGGACGCCGTGCATCCCGGTTACGGGTTCCTGGCGGAGAACGCCGCGTTCGCCCGGGCCTGTCGCGATGCCGGGCTGACGTTCATCGGGCCGTCGCCGGACGTCATCGCCATGATGGGCAGCAAGACCGCCGCGCGGAACGCCGCGATCCGGGCCGGGGTGACGGTCGTGCCGGGCACCGAGCAGCCGTTCGACCTTCGCACGCCGGATGAGACCATCGCCGCGACGGCGGACACGATCGGTTATCCGGTCGTCGTCAAGGCAGTGGCCGGCGGAGGCGGCAAAGGCATGCGGGTCGTCGAGCGTGCCG